>UMLQ01008982.1_pt1 | contig 12682 bp, 10 predicted proteins | sample 1966631 | NCBI WGS metagenome assembly UMLQ01 (sample SAMEA4836206, study PRJEB28245) | human gut metagenome | biome: gut microbiome; material: fecal sample | place: Denmark | collected 2008 | reverse complement strand
TAAAAGAGGAAAATCCCTGCGATAGAGGGATTTTCCTAGTATGTCGCCCGTAGACAACCCCCTTCAAGGGCGCACGCCCTTGAACGAACTCAAAGTAAAAGCCAAAGACAAGAAATAACCTAAAACCAAAAAAGCGCATAGCTGCCCCCAAAAACAGCCATGCGCTTAATTTATGCACATAGAAAAAAGATGTAAAAAGAAAATTCACCCCGCCGAAGCGATCTTCTTTATCTTGTTGATGTTCTCGACGATCGCGTCAAGCTCGCCGTTTATGCGCTCCATCTCTATGCGCTCCTGCTCGTCGATAACGCCGTCTTTCATTATGTCGATGAGCTGCTCGGAAATGTCCTCCATATCCTGCGCCGAACCCAGAAAACGCAAAACTACCCGCTCTAAACGCTCTTCCTCTATATCCTTGCTCGTCTTTGCGTTTTTCAGCAGAAAATCTATCGAAACGCCGTAAAGCTCGCTTATCTGTACCAGCTTCTCTATCTCGGGATACGTCGCGCCAGACTCCCACTTCGATACCGTTTGCCTGCTGACTTCCAGCTTGTCCGCTAAGTCCTCCTGCGTCAGATTATTTTTCTGCCGCAGATAAAGCATCTTTCCTCCAAAGATCGTGTTCATATTCTTTCACCTCGGTAAAATTATATCATAAAGGCACACGAAAATCAATCGGCAAATTGCCCTATAAACGCCGCTCCTATTTGACAAAACAGTCGCGCTGTGATATAATTATCCAAAGGACTTTTCTAAGATAGAGGTGCATTTGTTTGAAAGGATACAGAATAACTTTTATACGTCACGGCTTTACTCAGGGCAACGTTGACGGAAAATATATCGGCACTACCGACCTGCCGCTCGCCAAAGAGGGCGCGGAACAGCTTTACGATATAGCTGAAAAAGCCGACTATCCCTCGTTTCAGAAAATTTATATCTCGCCGCTGAAACGCTGCCTGCAAACAGCGTATATCTTAGCGCCGAACTGCTATATGGTGGAAATGCCGCAGCTGCGCGAGATGGACTTCGGCGAATTTGAGGGCAAGACCCCCGACGAGCTGAAAGACCGCGAGGATTATAAAAAATTCTTAGAGGGCGGGCTGGATAATCCCCCTCCCGGCGGCGAATCGGTGCGCGAGGTGGTCGGCAGATGCTACGACGCGCTCAGCGTAATCATCGGAGATATGATGGAGGAGGGCTTGACGAACTGCGCCGTTATCACCCACAGCGGCATAATCATGAATATGCTCGCCTGCTTCGGGCTGCCAAAGCGCCGCGCGATAGAGTACGCCTGCGGCTTCGGCGAGGGCTTTGAAGTAATGGTGTCCGCCTCGATGTGGCAGCGCTCGGGCGCTTTTGAGATAATCGACACTTTCCCGCACAGCGAAGAGCCTTTTGAGGACGACTATGCTGACGATAGTGATGATGGTGAACACGATCATGCTGATGAAGATGAGCATGACTGCGATTGCGGCTGTCATCACGAGCAAGGATAAGGACAAAAATTACCGCTATAAAAGGGGGAGGGCAGAGAAATTGACCAGTAAGCAGATAAAGAGGGCGGCGGCTTCGCAGCTGCGGCAGAACTTTGAGGGAATATCTATGGCGGTGCTGAACCAGTTCGCGCTGATAACCTTTATGCTGCTGATAGAGGCGCTGATATATATAACGTCAGAGCTTTCGGACATCGACTACCGTCCGCTACAGCTAAGCTACTACCGCGAGTCGCGCGTGCGGATATTTACGATGTGCGGGCGAATGCTGGGGTATTTGTTTTTAAACAGCGTTTTGGTGTATATACAGCGGCGGCGGTTCATAAACACTGGCGAGGACGGCGGCGTGGTAGAGCGCTACATCGCGATGCATCCGAAGCGGATAATGCTGCCGGGCGTTAAGCTTTCGATACAGCTGTTTTTTTACAAGATACTGGTGCTCTCGCCGATCTTGATAGGCATATACGGTGTGCTGCATTTCAGCAGCAAAGAGGTCGTGAGCAGCATCAGCTTATTCGGCATGGTCTGCTTCATGCTTTCGATAGGTTTTTCGATAGTATGGCTGGGGGTATGCATACATTATTTCATGTCGCTTTCGCTGGTGCCGTTTATCAGCCAGCTCAATCCGCGCGCGAACTTTTTCGACGCGTGCGACCTTTCGGTAAAGCTGATGGAGTCGAAGCACATGAGGCTCGTCTCTTTTTACATATCATGGCTGCCATGGCTGCCACTGGCGGTGCTGATATATCCTTTGATATTCATTTACCCGTACTACTCAGCGGCGCACGTTATACTTGCGCGGGAGATCATGGGCGACTACTGGCAGGACAAGCTGCCTGCTATGGCTCGGCGGTGGCAGAAAAATCTTTACTAAACTTTATGCTTTTTTATGGGCGCATGGCTATCTGTTCGGTGGCTATGCGCTTTTTGTTTGGGCTATTACTGTTGTTCGTTCAAGGGCGTGCGCCCTTGAAGGGGGTTGTCTGCGGGCGACGGACTAGGAAAATCCCTCTATCGCAGGGATTTTCCTCTTGTATAACAGTCCACAGGAGTGTTATTGGAAATCGGCAAAGCCGACTTTCCCATTCACCTTTTTCGGAGCTCCCTTCGGTATGGGGATTTCGCCGTCTGCGGACGGCGACGATTGGGGCTTCTCGCCCCCCTCGACCCCCTCGGCAACGGCTGGCGCGTCGTTGCATCCCGCGCTTTTTATCTTCACGCCTTACTGTTGAGCGTGCTCGGCGTTTCTGCCGCGTTTTTTACTTCGTGTGGGAATGCTTTTTTAAAACAAAAAGGGAAGCCGTCCGTTAGACAACTTCCCTTGATTTTTTTTATTATTCATGATGCGAATTTTCCTCAGCGTCAGCCGAATATCCGCCGCAATTATAAAACAGCTCGCGTATCGCCAGCGCACAGCCGCTCAGGAAATGGTGCTTATCCTCGATGCAGGAAAGCGTTACGCTCTCCGCTACCGTCTCGCCGCCTATCTCTGCGATCGTCTTTTTCAGTCTTTCAAAGTCCAGCGGCGTGCCCGGCGCGCTGAATCCGAACTTATGCAGCACTATCTTCTGCGGGTTCGTCGAAAAATACAGGTTGTTTATCAGCACCGCCGTCAGCATGAACACGTTGTCGATGACCTCGGTAACGCCTGCGTCGCGCTTGCCGTAAGCCGCGCCGATCAGCTCGCGCGTTATCGCGCTTGGCTCGCCTTTCGCCGCCTGCCAGAGGAACGGCGTCTGCTCTTTCGAGAAATTCCGCTTTATCTTTTTCAGCACCGCCGCAGGCGCGATCTCGTTCTCCACGCAGCCGCGTCTGCCGCATTCGCAAACTTTTTCCGAGCGCGGGTCGATTATCATTTTGTTTACAAAGTCTGTACGGTTATCGTAAGCGACTATCGGCTCGTTTAAGTTGGTGAAAACGAAATTCAGGCTTTTGCCGTACTGCAAAAACGCTATGTTCCTGCGGTTCGGGCCGCTGTTTTTGCGGAAGTCGATGTTCGCCATAGCCGTGCCCTTTACCGAGTTGTCGAATACCATCGGCAGGCTGGTGTAGCTGCTCATAAAGCGCTGCAGGCGGCTGAAATCGGGCTTTCCGCCCGTAGTCGCTATGTCTATCCGCTGGTACATCGAGGGGTAGATGGCGAAGCCTATGCCCAGCAGCGAGCTTTGGTCTAGGCAGTTATCGCTGAGCACCTCATTCATCGACTTTACAAAAAATGAGTATATCGTCTTTTTATCTGTAAGTTCGCTTATTTTTAGGTTGCGCTTATCGAGCACGTCGCCCGAAAGGGTGGATAAGCCTACGCTTACCAGATTTTCCTCTACTGTCATTCCCAGTGCGAATTTGTAATGGTTGTTTATGTCGATAAGTATTTTCTTTCTGCCGCGGGGAGCTTTTTCGCTGATGTGCTTGTACTCGCCTATCTCTGCGATTATGCCCTGATCTATCATTTCGTTAGTGATTATCGTTACTGCCGCGCGCGTAAGCTCCAGTGCCGCCGCTATGTCGATCCTAGAGGTCGGGCCCCTCTGTTTTAATATTTTAAGCACCTGCATTCTGTTGCGGCGCTTGAGATCCAGCTTGCTTATTCCGTGCTGTTCCACTTGATTTCCTCCGTAGGTGATTTGAAATGCCTATATTCATGTAGGCACAATGTATCCGTAAAGTTGTTCATATTCTATGATAACAAACAAAAATGAAGTCGTTGTTAATAATTGACTAACTTATAACTTTTAGCATTTTGTTTAGATTTTATTTAGATTTACATTTACGCTGTTTTCACGGCAATTTTCTGTCCGAAAAAAATCCCTTTACCCTTGACATATTTTATTAAAAATGATATACTTATATATGAATGTTTTTTTGTCAAAATGGCTTGAAGCGTTCCGAAAACGTTTGATATTTGCCGTATTTGCGCGGTTTTTGTGATACATAAAAAGGAAAGTATGAGGAGATAGTTATGGTTTTTGCAGACGAATTGTTCCTGTTTTTGTTCCTGCCCCTATGTTTGGCATTTTATTTCATAATGCCGAAGGTGCAGATGAAAAATAATGTTCTGATAATTTTCTCGCTGCTGTTTTACGCGTGGGGCGAGCAGCTTTATCTGCTGCTGCTCATCGGCTCTTCGCTGATAAACTACGCCGCGGGCAGGCTGCTGGAAAAGCACCGCGATACTAAGCAGGGCAAGGCTTGGCTGGCGCTCGCGCTCGTAATAAACATCGGGCTGCTCGGCGCTTTCAAGTACAGCGGCTTCATCGCCGATAATCTGAACCTTATCCCCGGTGTGAACATACCCGTGCCGCAGCTGCATATGCCCATCGGAATATCTTTCTTTACGTTCCAGAATATCTCATACACCCTCGACTGCTGGTGGGATAAAATGCCCGCCCAGCGCAGTTTCAGAAAATACCTGCTTTACATCTCGATGTTCCCGCAGCTCGTCGCCGGCCCGATAGTCCGCTACTCGCTCATCGCGCAGGAGATCGACGACCGCCGCACCACGCTGGAGGATCTCTCGGCAGGTTTCAGCCGCGTTATCATCGGCATATCCAAAAAAGTCATCATCGCCAATAATCTCAACTCCGCCGTTACGGCGTGCCTCGGTCAGTCCTCCGACGGCTACGCTGCCGCCTCAAACCTCACCGCGCTGGGCGCATGGTACGGCGCGGCGCTTGTTGCCCTTTGGTACTACTTCGATTTCTCGGGCTACTCCGACATTGCCATCGGCTTGGGACGCATTTTCGGCTTCCATTTCGACGAAAACTTCAACTACCCCTTCATCTGCAAGAGCATAGCCGAGTTTTGGCAGAGATGGCACATCTCTCTCGGAAGCTTTTTCCGCGACTACCTGCTCTATGTGCCGATATTTGGCAGACGCCGCAAGTACGGCGGACTTTTCCTCGTTTGGTTCTGCACGGGTCTTTGGCACGGCGCAAGCTGGAACTTCATTCTCTGGGGACTTTACTACGGACTTTTCATCTTCATCGAAACGCTCATCGGCAAGAAACGCATGAAGAAAATGCCAAAAGTCGCCGCGCATATCTACACCAAGATCGTCATTATCGCAGGATTCGGCATATTCTATTTCGAGAGCCTGCCCGCCCTCGGCAACTTTTTCAAGGCGCTTGCGGGCTTCGGCAGCGGCTTTACCAACGCCATCACCAACGCGCTTTTCATGCAGTACATATTCCTGTTCGCGTTCGCGGTGCTGTTCACCATGCCCGTTATCCCCGCGATAAAGAGGCGTGCCGAGCGCAGTGCGGGCGCTTCCGCGGCGGTATCGGTGGCGGGTATCGTGCTCAACGCTGCTCTGCTGCTGTTCTGCGCGGTGCTGCTGCTTAATTCTACCAACAACCCGTTTTTGTATTTCAGATTTTAAAGAGAGGAGAGCGCCGCTATGAGCGATAACAAAAATATCCATGATATGACAGAAGAAGATATAATCGATTCGGTAAAAAACGTTGATATAAAGATACGTGATTACCGCGCGGACGATGATTTCGAGCAGATGCTTGCTCAGCTCAACAGCCGTAATAAGCCGAAAGAGCCCGCTCCCGCAAAGTCTGAAACTAAGCCGGCTAAGCCCGCCGAGTCTGCGAGATCTGCAAAACCTGTTGAACCTGCTGAACCTGCTGAACATGCTGAACCTGCAAACCCTGTCGGCGCAGACAAGCCTGTTCAGCATAAACAGCCGCCGAAGAAACGTCCTGCGGGTCAGAAGCCTGCGGGCAAGAAGCGCCCTGCAGGTCAAGCAGATCAGACAGGTCGGTCGGGTCAGAAAAAGCCCGCGCCTGCCAACGCCAACGTTAAGAAGCCCGCGAACGGTGCAAAACCTGCTAAGTCAGCGCCGCCAAAGCAGGCTAAAAAGCCCGAAAAGCAGCCTGCGAAAGCTCCCGAAAAAGAGCCTGAGCAGCCGCTTATCCCAAATCTGGAAGAGATATGGAAGAACCCCAACCTTGCAGATGGCGGCAGAGTAGCCATGAATATCAAGACCGACCTGCGCAAGGAGATAAAGATAACCATTCCGAAAGAGCTTGCCGAGAAGCCGAAGCAGAAGCCCGCGCCCGCGAAGTCGGATAAGTCGGAAAAGGCTGTAAACGCTGACAAGAGCGCAGACAGCGCTAAGTCGGGCAAGGCTGAAAAGCCCGCCGCCGCGGAGAACGTGCCCGCCGCTTCGTCAGAGCTTGCCGCGCAGCTCAAAGCCGCTAAGATGGCTAAGTCTGCGCAGTCGGCAAAATCTGCGCAGTCAGCCGGATCTGCAAAATCTGCACCGAAAAAAGCGGCTGAAAAAGCCGTGCCTGCAATGGCAGCCGCCACCCTGCCTATGGACGCGGGTATCAGCGGCAGATCGGCTAAATCTGAAAGATCATCAAAATCGGGCAAAAAGCGCAAAGCGCCCGCGCAGACCGCGCCCATGACCATGACCATGACCAAGCGGGAGATAGCGCACAAGCAGTTCGCGATCGTGAACGTTATTGTCTGCTTCGCGATATTCTTCGGGCTGGGATTTTTTCTGCTGGTATGCCAGCGCGAGAGCGGCTTTATCCAGTCGGAAAACCGCAACCTCGCCGAAAAGCCGAAGCTGACGGTGCAGGCGCTGCTTGACGGCAGCTATTTCACTGATATTTCCAAATGGTACACCGATACCGTGCCGGGAAGAGAAGAGCTAAAGCCTGTATCTTCCAATTTTTCAAAGCTTTTCGGCATTACACTGCACGATGTAAAGATAAAGGGCGACCTCGCGCCCGCCGTAAAGGAAGAGCTTGACGAGGCGCAGACCAGGAAAACGGAGGAGGTAACGATAAACACCGACTTCTCCAACACGCAGACTACGGCTAAGAAAAAGAAGAAGAAAAAGACCAGCGAAAAGCTGGCTGAAGTACCCGAAAACCTCGACGACGGCGAGTGGATGGGCAACGTAGTAGTATCGGGCAAGGGCAAGAACGTGCGCGCTATGAGCGCATTTTACGGCACTTTCGATATGGGCAAGAAGTACGCCGAAACGATAAACAAGTACCGCGATGACCTTACCGATCAGATAAATATGTACACTATGAATATGCCCACCTCGGCGGCTTACTATATGCCCTCAAACCTCGCCGACCAGTTCACCTCGCAGCACGACTGCATAAAGAACATCGGCAATAATCTGAACGGCATAGTCAACGTAGACGTGTACAGCACCCTCGACGAGCATAAGAGCGAGTACATCTACTCACGCACCGACCATCACTGGGCACCGCTGGGCGCTTACTACGCCGCTAAGGTCTTCGCCGAAAAGTCGAAGGTAGATTTCCCCGACCTCAAGACCTACGAGGAGTGCAAGATAGAGGATTTCGTCGGCACGATGTACGCTTACAGCGATTATGATGAAGAGCTGGCGAACAACCCCGACACATTTATCTACTACAAGCCCGACAATAACTACACGGTAACCTATTACGACACCGCTTTCCAAAACGCGCAGACGGGCGCTTCGCTCTTCTTCGACTACGCTTCTGGCGTAAACTGCTACTCGGCGATACTGGGCAGAGATGACGTGATAGCCGAGCTGGATACCGACTGCACCAACGGCAGAACGCTGGTTATTTTCAAAGACAGCTTCGGCAATGCGCTCGTGCCTTTCCTCACCCACAGCTTCTCTAAGATATACGTTTGCGATTTCAGATATTTCGACCTCAACGCGATCGATTTCATCGAAAACGTGGGCGCTACCGACGTGCTTTTCGCGGTATCGATCGCGGCGGCGCATACTGAGTCGCACATTAACGCCATCGGCAATGACCGAATACAGACCGACAGCAACGCGAGCGCCGATACCGACGCGGACGCTAACGGCAACGCCAACGGTCTGCCCGAAGAGTATATCCCCGGCGACGACACGCAGGGCGGCTCTGACGGCGACGACGGCACAGGCAACGGCGATACGAACAACGGCAATGATTACGGCGGTCAGCAGTGGTGACATCTGACAAGTTGCCCATCTGCCCCACTGACCAACTGACAGCCGAATAGACGGGAGATAACAGCTATGCTGAAAGAATTGGAATACCCATTTGACGCGAGCCTTATACTCAAAAAGCGTCGCGCCTTTAAACGTACTCTGCTCGCCGACGGCAGCAGCCGCATACGCAGGAAAATCGCCGTGCTGGGCGGCTCTACCACCGATGACGTAGTTTCCGCGGCGGAACTTTTTCTGCTGAATTTTGGTATAGAGGCGGAGTTTTACCAGTCGGAATACGCTATGTTCTGGGAGGATGGCGTTTTCGGCAATGAGGAGCTTGAAGCTTTCAAGCCCGACCTCATATATGTTTGCACATCTGCTGTAAATTTACAGTTTCGCAGCGACCCCGCGCTCACGAAAGAGCAAGCGGAGGAGATATTCGCGGCGCAGTATTCGCGCTTTGAAACGCTTTGGCAGAAGCTGGAACGCTTCCATTGCCCGATAATACAGAACAATTTCGAGCAGCCGCCATACGCGCTGATGGGCAGCATGGATAGCTGGGACTACCGCGGACTGGGATACTTTGTAAACCGCATGAACCTAAAACTGGCGGAGTATGCGCAGTCGCACGAGGGATTTTACCTGCTAGACCTCGCCCGCACCGCCGCGGAGTACGGTCTGAACGAGTGGCACGACCGCAGTTATTGGTATATGTACAAATATATGTGTGCACGGCTGGCTGTTCCAAACATCGGCTACAAGCTCGCGCTCATCGTCAAGAGCATTTACGGCAAAAACCGCAAGCTGCTCGCGCTAGACCTCGACAACACGCTTTGGGGCGGCGTAGTCGGCGACGACGGAGTAGAGGGCATAGCCATAGGGCAGGAAACGGGCACGGCGCAGGCGTATTACGAATTTCAGCAGTACGTCGGCGACCTCAAGAAGCTCGGCGTAGTGCTCACCGTCTGCTCGAAAAACGAGGAGGAGAACGCCATTGCGGGGCTGGAGCACCCCGAGGGCGCGCTGAAGCCCGCCGATTTCGCCGTGATAAAGGCGAACTGGGAGCCGAAAGACCGCAATCTGCTTGAAACAGTGCAGGGGATAGGCCTGCTGCCCACGGCGATAGTATTTGCCGACGACAACCCCGCCGAGCGCGAAAAGGTGCGCCGCGGAGTGCCCGAAGCCGCCGTTCCCGAGCTGGACGAGGTGTACCGCTACATCGGCGAGATAAGCGGGGCGGGCTATTTCGAGCCGGTAAGCATCTCGGCGGACGACCTGAAACGCAGCGAGATGTACCGCCAAAACGCTCAGCGCGCGCAGCTGCAAGCGCAGACGGAGGACTACGGCGAATACCTCGCGAGCCTGCAAATGCACGCCGAGATAGCGCCTTTCAAGCCAATGTATATCCAGCGTATAACTCAGCTTACAAATAAAAGCAACCAATTCAACCTCACCACCCGCCGCTACACGCAGAGCGAGATGGAGCAGCTAGCTCAGTCGCCCGAGTGCGTGACGCTTTACGGCAAGCTGGCGGATAAATTCGGCGACAACGGCGTGGTTTCCGTCATCGTCGGCGAGAAGCAGGGCAGCGACCTCAACATCGCGCTTTGGCTGATGAGCTGCCGCGTGCTGAAGCGCGACATGGAGCTCGCGATGCTCGACGAACTGGTGAAAAACGCCGCAAACGCAGGCATTTCGCGGCTCATCGGCAGGTACATACCCTCGGCGAAGAACAAGATGGTGAAGGATCTTTACCCAGAAACGCTCGGCTTTTCGCCAGTCAGCGCCGATGAGAACGGCGTTACCGTGTGGGAATTAAAGCTGGATAATTATGTTAATAAGAACAAATATATAGAGGTCAACTGACATAGAAAGGAAGAAAATTATGAGTGAAAAGGAAATTTACAGCAGACTTGAAGAGGTTTTCAGCGATGTTTTTGACGAGGACATCAGCCTTACTGCCGCCACCACCGCCGACGACATCGAGGATTGGGACTCCATCGAGCACATCAACCTCATCGGCGCAGTAGAGGACGAATTTGGCATACGCTTCAAAATGGGCGAGGTCAGCGGCATGAAAAATGTTGGAGAGATGGTAAAAATTATAGCTTCACGTGCTAAATAATGCCAAAAATGCGTTCTGACAGCCAAAAATGCTGAAAAATCACCCCGCGAATTTGTTAAAACAGCCAAAAATAAAAATTTTGGCGCGAAACCTATTGACAACCGCCGAACGATTTTGTATAATATATGTACACTGATAAATTAGTTTACGTAAACAACAAATTCAGATTCGGAAAAATCAATGGTCGAAAATGACCTTGCATAATTTTAGGAACAAAGGAGTTCACCTTTTGCGTACCGCTTTTCGCTGCAACCGCATTTGCAGCGGATAAGGATTACAGCTGCGGCAGGCAAATACTGGTGGGCTCTTTTTATTTTGCGAATTTTGCAGCTTTCTAGCTTTCTATGATTTATAAGCAGTTTGGGAGGAAATACTAATGAATGCAGATATAGGCTTTGTGCTCATTTGCGCGGCGTTCGTTTTCTTTATGACGCCCGGTCTTGCCTGCTTTTACGGCGGACTTGTGCGCAAGAAAAATACGGTAAATACGATGATGACTTCCATTTTTATCATCGGCACAGGAATAGTTATGTGGGTGCTTTTCGGCTACTCGCTCTCATTCGCGCCGACGGATAACGGGATCATCGGCAATTTCAGCTGGCTGGGACTCGAAGGCGTATCACTGGATAAGGGTTACACCGAAGGTGCGGCTATACCAAATATGGTGTTCTGCGCATTTCAGATGATGTTCGCGGTCATCACCCCCGCGCTTATCACGGGCGCGGTAGCGGGCAGAATGAAGTTCAAGTCGCTGTTTACATTCATCGTGCTTTGGAGCATCGTGGTCTACTACCCGCTGGCGCACATGGTCTGGGCGCAAAACGGCGTGCTCGGTCTTGACGGTATCGGCGCGCTGGATTTCGCGGGCGGTGACGTTGTACATATCAGCTCGGGCGTTTCGGCGCTGGTGCTCTGCATACTGCTCGGCAAACGCCGCGACTACGACCACGCAGCTTACAGGATACACAATATCCCGACGGTAATGCTCGGCGCATCGCTGCTGATGTTCGGCTGGTTCGGTTTCAACGCAGGTTCGGCGCTCGCCGCTGACGGCCTTGCGGCACACGCTTTCATGACTACCGCCGCTTCCGCCGCCGCCGCGCTGCTCTCTTGGATGTTCTGCGACGTTATCAAAAACGGCAAGCCTACCCTCATCGGCGCCTGCACAGGCATGGTCGCTGGACTTGTAGGCATCACCCCCGGCGCGGGCTTCGTGCCGATATGGGCGGCAGTCGTTATAGGTCTAACCACCAGCCCCGTTTGCTTCATGATGATCTCCTTCGGCAAGAAGAAGTTCGGCTTCGATGACGCGCTCGACGCTTTCAGCTGCCACGGTACGGGCGGAATATGGGGCGGTCTGCTGACGGGCATATTCGCTAAGGCTTCTGTCGGCGGATATGACGGCGCTATCTATGGCGACTGGGCGCAGTTTGGCGCACAGGCAGCAGGTATCGGCATAACGGTAGTAGTTGCAGTAGTCGGCACGCTGCTCTGCTACGGCATCACCCGCGCGCTGACCGGCAAGATACGCGTAGACGCTAAGGACGAGATGCTTGGTCTGGATATTACTCAGCACGGCGAAGTGGCTTATCCTTCCTTCAACGGTCTGGAATAACGGCATGATATAAGTGAGATTGGGGTGCATAAATATGGCAAATGAAGAAGTTAAACTTATTAAAATAGAGGCGATAGTGCGCGAGGAGGCTTTCCTCGACGTTAAAAACGCGCTTTCGGACATCGGCGTAAACGGAATTACGGTCTATCAGGTGGTGGGCTGCGGCGTTCAGCGCGGACTTTCCGAATATGTGCGCGGTCAGAAGGTAGACGTTCAAGTGCTGCCGAAGATCAAGTTTGAGATAGTTGTCAGCTCGGAGGAGTGGGAGCGCAAGACCATCGAGGTCATCAAAAAGGCGGCTTACACAGGCAATCCCGGCGATGGCAAGATCTTCAGCTACGAGATTCGTCAGGCGGTGAAGATACGCACGGGCGAGACCGGCTACGACGCGGTGCAGTCGCCGAAAGAGGAGCGCTAAAGCCCCTCGGATAAATCAAGCTTACGAGTTATGATCTCCATACAAATAGTTACATCAGGTAAAGCGGCGGCTCGAAAGGGCTGCCGCT
>UMLQ01019416.1_pt1 | contig 12740 bp, 9 predicted proteins | sample 1966631 | NCBI WGS metagenome assembly UMLQ01 (sample SAMEA4836206, study PRJEB28245) | human gut metagenome | biome: gut microbiome; material: fecal sample | place: Denmark | collected 2008 | reverse complement strand
CCTTAGAGGTCGGAGTCTTCTTGCTGTAAGAGGATAAAATTGCAATTTTGTGGCCAGATAGACGCTCCCCAGCCAAAGCACAGCCCACTGAAAGATAAATAAAGCATATTTGTGGCCTCGGAGCAAAGGTTGGATGTGAGCGCTTTTACGCGAATATTCAACCTGCAACGACTAAAGTCACAAATATGCTTTATTTTTATCTTCCAGCGGGCGTCTGTTTTGCCTACGGCAAATTACTATTTCTCAACTACCGTCAATTCTATGGTTGCAGTCTTCCCACTTCCATCATTGGCAGTTGCCGTAATCGTTGTCTTTCCAGCTTTCTTCGGTGTAAATACACCCTTGCTGCTAATAGTTCCAACAGCTTCATCGCTGCTTTCCCATGTCATTGTTTTATTTGCAATGGCCTGTCCATCTTTATTGGATGCTTTTGCAGTAATCGTGAATGCGTATGGGTTGGACCATCCAGAATATGAACCAGTTTCGATTGCATTTGCATCTTTTTCTTCTGGTAATTCAAGGAAAAGTTTGTTGATTTCCTGTCTTCCCTGTACTTTAACGATTACACGCTGATAATGAGTCATGTTATGTGCACCGTCATCTTTTACTGTGATTACCATATGGATTGTATCTCCGTCCTGTGCATCTTCAGGAACTACGAAGCTCATTGTGTCAGATTCTTTTCCAACCATTGAGATTTCTCCGTCTTCGGAGCCGCTGTAAGTATCTGCTTCATAATACTGCCACCAGTTATAATCTAATCTATCTCCATCAGGGTCTGTTGCGTCTGCATGAAGTTTGATTCTCTCACCTGGTTTTGCTGTTAAGTCGATACCTTCTCTTACTTTGACCGTTGGTCTATGGTTAGACTTGCTGTAATCGCTGGAAATACACCAGTCAGCTCTTGCTGCGAAGTCGTCCTGGATATCATCAAACCATCTTGTTAAAGTATAGGTTGTGTCATCTTTTCCATTAAATTTATCGGATACGATATTTCTGTAGTTACCATCTGTGTCTACGCCGAAACGTCCGCCCCAGCCGCCGTATGTAGGGTCTTCCATACTTCTTAAGCCTGTGTCTAACAGATAGAAAAATGATGGGGAATCTCCCTCGGAGATAAAGTCGTAACGATTGTAGTTTGGATTGTTAATAAGATATTCCTCAGAACCTCTCTGTTCGTTATCAAGCTCGCCATCTAAGATTGTTCCGTCACCCATCAGATGGTAACCGGAAAGTAAAGCACCGTGCCCTTTAGCGATATTGTTATAATACCATTTACCCTGTAATCTTGTTGTTAAGCTTGCATCTACTCTCTTCCACATATATGCAAAACGCCAGAAGTTCCCGCCATCCTGGATAATCTTAATGTCTGGCCAGTTCTTTGCAATATATTTGCTGAATGTATCATCCTGGTTAAGAATGATGTAAATTACTGCTTTGTCACAAACTTTGTTGTAGATTTCCTTCCAGTTTGCTTTGTCTTTATACTGCTGTTCAATATCGTATAAAGCTCTTGCCGTTGTGTTTGTTCCACCCCATGTCTGGATGTATAATGTACGGTTGTCATTATCTAAAAGAATATCTTTTAAGAAGTTAGAACCATCTGTGGATTCTTCCATGTCACCTACATTTTTGATATTTCCGATTTTTAAAATGCTCTTAAGGTAATCTGGTTCTGGATATCCTTTTGCATTTGCACGAAGATTTGGATATACCTTTGCATAATTATCAAGAACTTCAGAAGTCCATTTTGTTCCTGTCCAACGATAAGGTTTTACAACAGTGCCGTCTTTCATTGTTCCACCTGCATAATGATAAGTGGAGCTTGAAAGGATGAGGCCTGCAATGTCCATTTCGTTAGAATACAACATAAGACGCATAAAGGAATCCATATCATCAACTTCACCGTCTGTTGTTACAACGGTACGAACTTTTCCTGTATTTGCGCTGGAATAAGATACGCTTACTTTTACCTGAATCTTTTTGTTGCTTCCATCTTTTGTCTCTACATAAATAGTAGCTTTTCCACCTTTTTTCGCTGTCACGATTCCTGCCCCGTCTACACTTGCTACTGCTGTATTAGAAGAAGAATATTTCAGAGACTTATTTGTTGCATCTGATGGAGAAACAGAAACTCTGAGAGAATACTTTTCTCCCGGCTTCATAGATTTTTCTGCTGCACTTGTGGAAATGCTTTTTACAAGGATTGGTTTTACTGTAATTTTGCTCTTTCCTCTATAAACTTTCTTTCCAACTTTCATTTTAAGCTGAATGGTTGCTTTTCCGGCTGCACGTCCAGTACTACACCCTTTTTATTTACTGTTGCAACTCTCTTATTGGAACTCTTCCAGGTCAGCTTTGCTTTTTTCGCTTTCTTTTTCACCTTAAGCTTTGTGGTCTTTCCAACATAAATAGTTTTGCTGTTCGGTGTAATTTTTACCTGTGCTGTCGCTGCATTTACATTAATTGTTCCTACATTAGTAAATGCCCCTGTACCCAAAACAAGTGAAAATGCCAGTACAAAAACGAACACCGATCTTAATAATTTTTTCATACGTCCTCCTCCTTCTTATATGAAAATTGTACTTTTATCATATCAATGTACTCCGCACAAAAATATAACAAAACCGGCTCGTTTTTATACTATTCCGACATAATCCCCATTTATTCTTGCTGTTTTTTCCACGATTCAAACTGTCTGCGTTTTTCCGCGATTACTTCGTCTAGTCCATTTTGCTTGAGTTCTTCGAGCATCTGCTTCAATCCATTTTCCGGATTTACAAGGCCGCTTTCAAGGATTGGTTCATAGGAATCATAAATTTCCTGTAATTTCAAATATTTTTGTGCGACAGGAAATACATTAAAGTTAAATCCAATCTCGCAGGAATGTAATGCATCTTCATTATATTGTTTTACCTGATCCCAAACATTAAGCGGATTGCCCTCCCATACTTTTGTTATAAACTGATTTGGCAGACGCCATGAACCTCCATAATATGGATTGCCCTTTTTGCCTTCGGGTGCACGAATATGTCCATCTTCTGTCTCCACATAGTCAATGCCTTCGATTCCATATGCCAGCAGATTCATAATATCTTCATCACTGTAAAATAAATTGAGCAGTTTCATAGATAACTCTGGAGAGATACTATTTTTCGTTATCATCCACGGAAAAGCCGCCATACTGTTATAACTGATTGCAGGCTGGCCAAACTGTACGATTTCCATTTCACGCTCACATTTCAGACTTTCCTGCATCTTCATTCCCGGCTTATTTTTTACAGTTTCTGCAAATGCCTCCCCGTTCCTTATCATTTCTGTAATCGTGCTTGTATTTTCTAAAATATTATCGCCCATGTAACCTTTCAAATACCATTTACGCACTTGTTTTAATCTGTTTTTATATTCTTCTGTCTCAAATATATCAACAACTTCATCTTCCTGCCCATAGTTTTCATGCCCGCCTGAAACCAGGCTGTTGATGCCATCTGCAAGAGAAAAATTACCAAAGAGAGAACCGGTACAGGCAAGCGGCACGACTCCATTTTCTTTTTCCAGAACCAGATCAAAAACTTTCTCTAGGTCTTTGATATTTTTAATATCACTGGCCTTGATATTATATTTATTCAAAATGTCTTTCCGCAAAGCATAAGAATCCCAGCCAGCGGCAAAGTCTCTGTTATTAGGAAGCCCGTAAAGAGTACCACCAATCCGGCAGCAATTAATATATTTCCAGCCGACCGCATCGATAATGTCTTTTCCATTTTCCTTTAAAAGCGGTTCCAGATCACAGAGCTGCCTGTTTACATACGCCTTTACAAAAAGAGAATTTGACCCCCAGAGAATGTCAACCTGTTCCCCACTTGTCAGCATCAGCTCCACCGCATCGCTGTAATTACTGTCTGAAATAAGGTGGAATTCTACTTCCACTCCCAGTTTTTTTCTCGTAATTTTATTGATTTCTTCCTGTACCTGAGAAAAGCTGCTATCTTCTCCATATGCATCGGAATATACGACAACAAGCTTTGGATACTTCTTTTTCTCCCCGTCCTGTTTTTTATTGGGCGTAATATGGCAGCCAGTTAAAAGAATAATTGCACATAAAAGGCTGATTCCAATTCTGGTTTTATTTTTCTGATTCACTTTCATCTGCCTCCTCTCCTTTTATGGCTAATTGTCTACTTGTGTCATCACATTCATTTTTATCGATATTATTCCATTCTGCCTGTTCTGCAAAAAATTCTATTTTATTTAATCCTTTATTCGCTGAGAGGTCTATTTCTGCGTTCGTTTTATTTAATCCCTTATTCGCTGGCAATTTTATTTCTGCTTTTGCCCTATTTAAGTCCTCACTTGCTGGTAGTTCTATTGTTACTTTTGCCTTATTTTCCTTTGCTCTATTTTCCTCATTAGAAAAATGAATCTCTGCCGCATCTCCATATATAATATTTAGTCTGCGCTTTACATTAGAAATCCCGAAATGTTCCATTCCATTATGCATGACCGACTCGCCGTTTTTTAATTTTTCAAGAATTTCTTCCTCAAATCCCTGTCCGCTATCCTCTACGGTTATATGAAGCCTTTCTTTCTCTTCCCAGACTTTCACCCAGATATGAAGAACTTCTTCCGGACTCATCTCATGTTTTACTGAATTCTCCACAAATGTCTGTATTAACATTGCTGGAATCTTGCACTCGAATAGAGTTTCCTGTATATCAAGATGCAGCTTAAGCTGGTTTCCATATCGAATCTCGGATAACGCAATATAATTTTTTATATGATTTATTTCTTCTTCTAAAGTTACCTCCGTTTTTTCAGATAAATCATAACGTATATTTTTTCCTAATAACAGGGTAAATTGTTCCGCTTTCTCATACTCTTCCAAGAATAAAAGGTTCTTTATCGTATTTAAACAATTCGTCAGAAAATGTGGTTTTATCTGATGTTTCAGGTATTGCATTTCCACATTTTGCTTTTCTAACTGATTCTCATACACCTCAATCTTTAATTCTTTTATTTTCTCTGCCATCCGGTCAAAATTACGGTTTAGAAGCTGAAATTCATAAAAAAGATTTTGCTGATTCAGGCGGACTTCCAAATCTCCCTCCTGCATCTTTATCATTGCATTTCGAAGATCATCCATAGGACGGATAAAATATTTTGCCATCACAAAAGAGAACAGCATAATCAATATTCCTGATACAATTAAAACCAGTGGAACTACAATCGAAAGATTTGTCATTTTCTGATAAAATCCATTCTGCTTCAATGCAAGACAGAGGGCAACCTGATGCGAATTCTGTGGTTCTATAATCTGATACCCTTTTTCTGTCTCTATTTTATCCGACTGTATTTTATCCTGAAATGCCGTCTCATTTCCTGCTTTTAAAAATATTTTTTCCTCTTTTACATCAGAAAGTGTCTTTTCAAACTCCTGAAATATCTGGGAAATGTCCAGCCATCCTATCATGTACGTTTCCCGGTTATTTAAAATTCTCACAAGAATCTGTGAACCTTCCACCTCATATACAAACCAGTCCACATATGCATTTTCTTTTACTTTTTTCAAAAGACCCTCTGTATTTGCCGCAATCCATTTTGAAATAACCGATGCATTATTTTGTCCACGACGCATCCGAATAACCTTTTTTGTCACATTGGCCGTCTTTCCGTACCACATCACTCCTGACAGCATTTTCAACTGGCTGAGTTCTTCATCAAAAGTATCCCTCATCCGGACTTCCGCAAGATACTGATTTAGTTCCGTCGTACTTTCCAAAATACTTCTGGCATCATTTTCTATCATGACAGACTGCAATAAAAAATCATCAATCTGCTTTAACTGCTGTTCTAAATTACTGCTATAAATTTCAAGTGCCGAAGCATAAGAATTCCTTCTTTCCTTCGTCACTGTCTTTGAAATGTAAACACTTCCCCAAATCATTTGCAATTCAAAAACAGCCATAAAAAAAATGACAATTCCCATTACAAATCGCTTAAAAAATAATTTCCTGTTTTTCATCCGCCTAGTCCCTTTCTATATTCTCTCGGCGTAACTCCATTTGTATATTTCTTAAACATCTTTGTAAAATATGCTGTGTTAGAATACCCCGTCTCAATTGCAATTTCCGATATTGTAAGAACCGTTCTTTCCAGCAGCTCTTTGGCCCGCTCTATCCGCACCTTCGTTACATAATCCATCAGGGAACTTCCCGTATTTTTCTTAAATAATTTTGACAGATAATCTGGATTCATAAACACCTCTGAAGCAAGCGATTCCCGTGTCAGCTCCTCCTTAAAATGCGTTTCAATATAAGTTTTCACCTTCTCCACATTCTTTTCGGCGGATTGTACTCCCTCATTTAATTTTCGTATCTTCTCCTCCTTCAGAATACTTTTCTTCCTACTCTTTGCATTTCGTATTGCCTTCTCCAAAGCCTGGTTCATATCTTCCGGCTCCACCGGCTTTAACAGATAATCCTGTACCCCTAAGGAAACTGCCTGCTGTGCATACGAAAAAACCGCATGACTGGTAAGGAAAATAACAATCGGATTTCTACCTGTATCCAAAAGCCACTGCACAAAATCCAACCCACTTCCACGCGGCATCTCGATATCACAGATAATAATATCAATATCCGTCTCCTCGCAGATCTGCTGTGCCTGTTTCATGCTTAAGGCTTTGTAAATTGTAGAAAAACCGTATTTTTCCTTGTCAATCATGCGGTTCATAACCTCTACGGCTAAACGCTCATCATCTACTAGTAATATGTTCATTTCTAACCCCTCTGTTTTCGTAAACTGTATTTAGTATAACATAAAATATAGGTAGGGGATGAATAAACAGACGAAACCTAAAAGCCCCTATACTGCAAAAATGCTTCGTTTCCCTGCGTCCAAGCTGCTCGCCCGCAACTTGAACTTGCTCTAAGGCGCATTTTTGCAGTATAGGGGCTTTGAGGTTTCTGTTTATTCACAATCCCACAAATTAGATTCTGTAAATTTTATAAATATAGGGTATCTTCTCTCTTCCAGCGGGCGTCTGCCTTGTCTATTTGGTTTAACTCAAATCACAGGCCTCTCTTCTTCAGCACCCTCTTTTCTACGTTATAGAACACCACTTGATCAATGAGGATTCCCACCACCACAATGACAACCATTACTAACATAACCTGGTTAATATCTCCCAGATTTCGTCCTGTCATCAATGTCTGTCCAAGCCCAATGGATGTTGTCATTACTTCGCCGCTCATCAACGCTCTCCACGCAAATGACCATCCCTGTTTCATTCCCGATATTAATTCAGGGAGACTTGCCGGAAATATGACTTTCCAGTAAATCTGCTTCTGATTTGCTCCCATTGTGAGGGCTGCTTTTTTATAAATTGGAGGTACATTTAATATTGCATTGTCTACGGCGATTGCCATGCTGAACGCCGATCCCATGATTACTACGAAGATGATTGCTGTTTGTGTAAGTCCAAACCACAAGATAGAAAATGGTACCCAGCAGATGCTTGGTAATGTCTGGATTCCCATAATCAGTGGTCTTAAGTTCCTATGTAAAAAAGAAAAATGGTTGATTAATATTCCGATTACTGCTCCGATTATAAGTGAAAGAATGTATCCGATCGCACCTCGGAGAATACTGTTTCCAATTGCAGCAAGTAATGTTCCCTGCTTCATCATTTCCACAAAGGAATTCCACACACCGACCGGGGATGGCATCGCATATGCTTTCCATATTCCAAGTCCGTCAACACCTGCCACATAGAATATCTGCCACAAAATGATGATTCCAAGAAGGAACAGTATTTCCCCTGCTATATTGGATTTTCTTATTTTTTTCATTAATAATCCCCTCCCTGTATCTCTTCTAATATTTTATGGCGATATGCGATAAATTCTTCATCATAGACATGTCTTGGTCTTTCCAGATTAATTGGCACAATATTTCTGATGCCGCCATTTTCTCCTGACATTACCACTACTTTGTCACCAAGATATACCGCCTCTTCAACGCTATGTGTAATAAAAAATATTGTCTTGTGTGTCTGCATCCAAATGTCCTGTAATTCTTTTCTTAAATGATTGGATGTCTGTTTATCAAGTGCAGAAAATGGTTCATCCATCAAAAGGATATCTGAGTCCATCGTAAATGCTCTCGCCAGGGCCACCCTCTGACGCATTCCGCCAGAGAGCTGATGTATTGCGTAGTCTTTATATTGTTCTAACTGCATCATCTTCAAATATTTTTCTGCCCGTATTTCCTGTTCTTCCTTCGGAACTCCATTTATTTTCATTCCAAACTTTATATTTTGGATAACATTCAGCCACGGAAACAGAGCATGTTCCTGAAACATCACTGTCCGTTCTGAACCCGGGCCTTTTACTTCTTTTCCGTTTAAAAGAATTCTTCCTTCTGTCGGAGCTTCTAATCCTGCAATCAGGTTAAGCAGTGTACTTTTACCACATCCGCTTTTACCAACTACACAAAGGAATTCTCCCGGCTGTATTTCAAGATTTATATTTTTTAAAGTGGCCTGACCCGTATTTTCAAAAGTCTTTCCCACATTTTCTAATATTAATGCCATGCTCTGTCTCCTTTTAAATGTCTGATATACGCAATAGGTACTATAATTTCTGGATGATTAAAATTATTTTACTTCCGTAATAAAGTCATCGGAAGGTTTCTGGTCAATGAATTTTTGTTCAAGGGAAATTGCTGCAAAATCATCCACTGCATCTTTATTTACCTCTGTTGAAATGGTTAATTTCTGAAATGCCGTCTGTAAAATGTCCTCACTTAATGATTTACCTGTTGCCGCATTAATCTCGTCATTAATAATTTTTGCCGCCTCATCTGCATTTTGATTAATTTCATCCGTTGCCGCTTCATGCTGCTTTAAAAATTCTTTCACTAAATCAGGATGCTCTTTTAAAAACTCATTTCTTACAACAACCACCGCTACCGGATAATTACCTTCCATGTAGACTCCATTGTAATCTAACACAATCTCCGCACCATTTTTCACAAGTGTAGAACCCCACGGTTCTGGTACAAGCGCCGCATCTATATTTCCCTGATCCATCATATTCTGAATATCCGCATTTTCTACAGCGGTAACAGTGACTGTTCCGCCTTCCTCTACTGTCTTTAACCCATTATCAGAAAGAAGTTTTAACAGGCACAAATGCTGTGTATTTCCAATTTGCGGAATGGCTACTGTTTTTCCGTCCAAATCTTTTGCTGACTCAATCTCTGAACCCGGTGCCTTTACCAGTTCTGCTCCTGCCTGAGACGCTCCTGATATAATACTGACATCTCCTTTTGACTTAACATTTGCACTGATTGCCGGAACTGGTCCAATGTATCCGATATCAATATCTCCTGAAAATAATGCCTCTACCTCCGATGGTCCTGCGTTAAAAGAAGTCCATTTCACTTTTGCTTTTCCATCAAATGCTTTGTCGAGAGTTCCCTGTGCTTTCATATAAAGAGCCTGTGCATGTGTTACATTATTAAAATATCCCACATTAATTTCTGTTGTTTTATCAGCATCTTTTTTCGTTCCGCCGCATCCTGCAAGCCCTGCTACTATTGCTGCGACTCCGGCTATCACAAAAATCTTTTTTAGATTCCATCTCTTTATGCTTCTTTTCATATCGAATCAACATCCTTTCCCTGTTCTAATTATCTATCAGCATTTTTTATATCCTTTCCGTCTATCTTTGGTTAAGTGCTGATTTTTACTTATCTCTGTGTTATTTTTTCTGTCTGACATCAGCTTGTTTTTCCTCTCACATGTGTTGTATTTATCTTATGTGAAAATACATTTAACAACAACACGATTTTTTGATAACGTTTTCTATCTCATAATATTGACTTTTTTTCTTGTTTTTTTTATAATTTTTTCATGTATACATGATTTTATAATTTATTTTTCAAAATATTTTTGATAACGTTATCAGGAGGTTTTTATGTCATTAAAAGAAATTGCCCACCGAGCCGGTACTTCAGTATCCACCGTTTCAAGAGTCTTAAATCAGCCAGATTATAAATGCAAAAATCCAGAACTAGAGGCACGTATCTGGGCTGCTGCACAGGAAATCAGCTACACACCAAATACTGCCGCACAAACATTAAAATCCGGAGCACCTCAAATTAAAACCACTCCCCTCACTTTCGATATTTTTCTGACCCGTTTTCCCTCACTTTCTCAGGATTTATTTTTCAGCGAACTTTTTGAATCTCTGAAAAAAGAACTTCTACGTCAGCAATGTGTTCCCGGAAAGTTTCTCACCCTCCCGGAAGTCACTTCCATGTTAAAAGAAAAATCCTCTTTTTCAGTAACAGACACCCACGCTGATGGAATTATCCTTCTTGGAAAATGTCCTGCTGAACTGATTTCCACTTTACAAAATCATTATCACAATATCGTAGGAATTGACCGTAACCCGACAAACTTTGATTATGACGAAGTGATCTGCAGCGGAACAACTGCCGCCGTCACTGCCATGAACTATCTCATCTCTCTTGGGCATAAAAAAATCGCCTACATAGGCGATTGCTCCTATGAGGCGAGATATATTGGTTATTATCAATCTTTAATTTCGCATAATTTACCTTTAGACTACTCTAATATTTATCCAACCAGCCAAACCAGAGAAGAGGGCATGAAAACAATGGAACTTATCTTACAACGAGAAGAACTTCCCTCCGCCATTTTTTGTGCAAATGACAGCACTGCTCTCGGCGTTTTTGACTGTCTGCAGCGCCACCGCAAAAAAGGCTACATTCCTTCCGTTATCTCCATCGATAACATACTGGAATCTGAGCAGACAAAACCTATGCTCACCACCATTGATATTCCCAAAAAAGAAATGGCTCACCACGCAGTAAACCTGCTCCTTGACCGGATACATAACCAACATAGTAATGCTGTGCGGATTGAACTTCCATGTAGGTTGATTGTACGCGAAAGTTGTTCCTATTGTGGGCGATAACTTTTGAGTTTCTTACCAATGCACTACTACTGGATAGGTGGATTCAATATTGTTATAAATTTTCTGTACTGCGCTTCTCGGTGTATTTACACAGCCGTGAGAACCATCGTATGTGAAGATTCCTCCACCATAACTTCCACGCCAGGATGAATCATGGATTCCGACACCAATCTGAATAAATGGAAGCCAGTAGTCTACATGGGAGGCATAGCCCTGGCCAGTTAAAGTATAATCTGTTGTTTTATAAAGGATATAATAAACTCCTGTTGGGGTTCCATGTCCCTTGCTGATATCACCAGTTACAACATCTGTGGATACTAAAGTTTTTCCATTTTTGTAGAACCACATATGCTGCTCACCTAAGCTTACTTCTACATAAGTACTGCCGATATCAAACTTTTTACGACTCTTTGCTCTGTGAGCATATTCTGGTTTTATCTTAACAGATTTACCCTTTTTAATTGTTTTAACAAGGTTCTTTGTTTCCGCTTTCTGATCAATTCTCCATCCGTAAGTACCACCACTGACACTTACCTTATTGCCGCAGATGGACGTAAAATTTCGTTTTATTCCAACAGTATCGTATTTATCAGCAAGTTTTTTGATATATTTTGCGGCCATCTCACTGTGAACTTTAACCTCATGTTTATCTGTTTCATACAGCCATTTGCTGATTTTCTTTCCCTTAAGTTCTTCAGTACGATCATCAAAGTCGTATGTAATTGTTTCCTGAACATATTTGTTCATCGTTTTATTTGCTTCTACGACTTCCTTTGTATCCTTCTTATAAGCAGGATTTTTATAGCAGTCATTTTTTTCTATATCAATGGATTTATCCATATTTAAGATTGCTTCTTTTAAAAGTGGTTTCAGTTTTTTCTTCTTTACCGTATTTCCATAAACTTCCGGCACAATACTATAGCTGTTTGTAGCTTTATCATAGGTAGAATATGCATCAACCGGTGCAACTACCATATCTTTATTAAATGCATTCAGATTATTATATGTATCATTAAATGCTGTATCGTCCATTGTCAATGTAATCGCATCTCTATAATCCTGAGACTGGAATAATGCAGTAATCCATGCATAGCCTTTCTGCTGTGCTTTAATTCCCTCAAGCTTTCCATCATCCTTAAATGCAAGATTTACCTGAGAAAATGAAATACTTTCCTTTTTCTTATTTCTTTCCTTAATTGTAATCTTATAGGCTTTGATATCTTCCTTTATCAGTTCTTTTGTCTTTGAAACACTTCGGAAACCACAGGAATAACCATTCACTTTTGTTCCGATAAAATAATGATATTGAAAAAATACAGAAATAGCCGCATACAATAAAATAACAACAAGTACAGCCAGTCCGATTTTTTTCTGTTTGTTCATTTTTCTTTCCTCCTGTTCAAATTTATGTACTCTCGGAATCTTTTTATGCTTGATTTGGTGAGAAGATTTTTTGTCAGTTGTTCCCAAATTTTTGAGGCGTACGCGATGCATACGTTGATGAAATTTGGGTGCGGCTGTCGGAAAATCAGCCACAAAAGCAAGTGCAGGAAATACTCCGAGAGTACATATTTTAATAACTATTGAAATAACTATTAGATATAGTTTTTTGAATATCAATCGTATTTCCAAACTGTCAAATTACCTGTCCGTTAAATATATACGAAATATTCTCGATATCCCACAGTTTCCTAGTATAGTTCATTTCTCCAGCAGAAACAAGAGGGAAAATTG
>UMLQ01017300.1_pt1 | contig 12743 bp, 9 predicted proteins | sample 1966631 | NCBI WGS metagenome assembly UMLQ01 (sample SAMEA4836206, study PRJEB28245) | human gut metagenome | biome: gut microbiome; material: fecal sample | place: Denmark | collected 2008 | reverse complement strand
CTTGGCAACGAATGGTGAAAATCAACAAAGGCAAAGAGCTGCCTCGGACACCAGGCGTCCCGTCGCAGCCGTAGCCGACAGCGAGTGCTTGGACAGAATGCTTTTATACGCGGTGCAGAACTGCACCATGAGTTCCTTCTTTTTATCGTGTGCCATAAGGGTGATGTTCATACGCTCAGCTCCTTTATGTACGCATTATCGGGTAATTTTCATCAACGGAACGCGCTGTCCGCACAGCCGCTTTGCGATATGCAGGCAGGCCAGCGCCGCGCCGTGGTAGGTATATTGTACGAGCGGCTTTCCCTCTGCCGCAGCCAGCGTGACAGATGCATCGTCCGGTACCACGCCGAGCAGCGGCAGTCCCACGCCGTCCATCACATCGTCGACCGTCGAGCGCATACAGGCAAACAGCTTCGGGACAGTCCTGTTGACCACAAGCCGCGCCGGGATCTGCCGCTCCTGCAGCAGAAGCTCCGCTGTGTGCGCGGCGTCCCGCTGCGACGCAGGGCCGGGCAGCGTGACGAGCATTGCCTCGTCCGCACAGCGCACCGCCATCCGGAACAGCCGTCCGACGCCCGCCGGCGCATCCAGCAGGATCCAGTCGAAGCCGTCCCGTGCCTGCGTGATGAGTCGTTCGAACGCTTCTGTGTCGACCGCCTCAGCGCTCTCGGTCACAGGGGCCGTGAGCATGGAGAGATTTCCGATCGTAGGGTGCTGTGACGCCTGCTGAAGGGAGTATTCCCCACGCATGACGGACGTAAACGGCAGAACCGCCATATCGGCCATGCCGAGCGCGATATCGAGGTTGCGCAGGCCGACGTCGAGATCGACGCACAGCACCCGCTGTCCCTCCATCGCCAGACACGACGCGACGCCCGCGCAGAGCGAGGTCTTGCCCGTGCCGCCCTTGCCGGAGATGACTGCCAAAACCTGTGCCAAGCCGTGTCCCTCCTGCGTGCTGATACTTATTGCATATTATAAACGACGCTGACCGGAAATTCAATGGGAAAAGTGCAGCCAAACGGTTTTTTCTTTCTGTTTGGCATGGAAACTGCCGGTTCTGCCTGCCGGTCTGCGTGCATATACTGTAATGGGGGCGAAGCATATGAAATACCGCAGTATGGAAAACCGGTTCTGCATGAGTCTGGTGGCGTTTGCCGTGATCGTGCGGCTGCTTCTGGCGACAGGCGTGTCCGCAGCGCTGGATTCGGCAGTCGGGCTTGCGCCGAAGCTCGAAGTACCGGACGAGCCGGATGTCTTTCTTCTGGAAATTCTCGAGCCGGAGACTGCACCGTCTGAGCCGCCTGTTCAGCCGGAGATCGCCGCTGCATCGGAAGCGCCCGCAGAGCAGGAGACGGAGGCGGAGCCAGTCGACCCGCCGCTTGTGTTTTCTGCGGACGAGGCGGACGCGATCGGCATCGTCGGCGCCTGCAGCTATCAGCCGGACAAGCAGGCGCTGCTGACCCGTCCGTCCGCACTGTCGCTTTCGGATGACGGCCCGGCAGTCCTGATCGTACATACGCACTCCAGCGAGGCGTATACCATGGAGGCGGGCTTTGAATATCAGGAATCAGATGCGCTGCGGACGCTGGATGAGCGGTATTCCGTGATCCGCGTGGGCGATGAAATTGCGGATATTCTGACGGAGGCGGGCATTTCTGTCCTGCACGACACACAGCCGAACGATTATCCGAATTACAACGGCGCCTACGAGCGTATGCGGCAGACCATCGAGGGCTATCTGGCAGAATATCCGTCCATTCAGATGGTGCTGGATATCCATCGCGACGCGGCTGAGGACGCAGACGGGAACCCGGTCGCGCTGACAGCGGAGGCAGACGGCGAAGCCTGTGCAGAGCTGATGCTCGTAGTCGGCACGGACGAGGGCGGCTTATCGCACCCGGACTGGCAGGAAAATCTCGCAAATGCGCTGAAAATCCAGACACTTCTGAACCGCTCGGCACCCGGCCTGTGCCGGAACCTCAATCTGCGCACCGAGCGCTTCAACCAGCACGAAACGCCGGGTTCCCTTCTTGTCGAGGTCGGCGCAAGTGGTAATACGCTGGCCGAAGCGCTGCGCTCCGCCCGCATTCTGGGACAGGCACTCGCGGTCTTTCTTCGCGGGCAGATGCACGATGACACGGACTGACGGACACCCCGGTATGGGCGTGCATTGCAAATACCCCCGGTATGCCAGACGCATACCAGGGGTATTGTACATACTGGGATCAGCTCAATGGAAGAAGAGGAAGTAGCAGCCAAACGCAATGACGAACAGGATCAGGATCGCGACCGGCAGGATCACCAGCATGGCGGACAGGATCATCGCAAAAAGATCCTTTTTGCTGACGGCGTCCTTATCCTCCTCTGTCGGCTTTTTCAGCTCCGCCGCTTCGTTCCGCTCCTTCTGGTAGCGCATCGCGCGGTCTATTCTCTTCTGGAACAGCATCGGCTTACTCCTTCGCCTCAAGCTTGTGGTGGCAGGCGACGAAGTGGTTCGGGCGAACCTCTTCCCACTCCGGAACGACCTGCGTGCAGATCTCCGTGCAGTATTTGCAGCGCGTATGGAACTTGCAGCCCTTCGGCGGGTTCACCGGGCTGGGGATGTCGCCCTCAAGGATCGACAGCTCCTTCGCGCCGACGGTATCCGTGGTCGGGATCGCGTTCAGCAGCGCCTCGGTGTACGGATGGATGGGGTGATGGAAGATCTCGTCAGCCGCTGCCAGCTCGACCATCGTGCCGAGGTACATGACGCCGACGCGGTCGGAGATGTACTTGACGACAGACAGGTCGTGCGTGATGAACATATAGGTCAGATTCTGCTGTTCCTTCAGATCGAGCAGCAGGTTGATGATCTGCGCCTGAATGGACACGTCCAGCGCGGAGACAGCCTCGTCGCAGACGACGAACTTCGGCTTCGTGGCGAGCGCGCGGGCGATGCCGATACGCTGCCGCTGGCCGCCGGAGAACTGATGCGGGAAGCGGTGCAGGAAGTAGGGCGCAAGGCCGCAGTCGTCCATGATCTTGAGGACCATTTCCTGCATACGGGCGTCCTTTTTCTTGATCATGTTGTGCGCCTGCATACCCTCGCTGATGATCTGGCCGACGCTCATGCGCGGGTTCAGCGAGGAATACGGGTCCTGGAAGATCAGCTGCATATCGCGGCGCAGGCGGCGCATTTCGTTGTACTCCAGTCGGGCAAGGTCGATGCCGTCGTCGCGGTAGGCCTCGTACTTCTGGAACTCAGGGTCGTTTGCATACGGGGCGCGCAGCGCCTCGATCTCCTTGCGGCCCGCGTCAAGCTGCGCGCGCAGAGCGGCGATCTGGTCGTCGCACTGCTTCAGCTTTTCCTGCGCTTTCTGCAGCTGGCCGTCCTTGCCGGACTTGCCCGCTTCCTCGGCAGTCTTCTTCGCGTACTCCGCGTCGTCCACATCGACCTGCAGCTCCTGCCGCTTTTCCTCCATGCCGGACAGCTTGCGCGCAATGGCGTAATCCTTGGAATAGGCCGCGATGACGGGATCGAGATCATCGACCACGAGGAAGCCTCCGACGATCTTTGTGATATCCAGCAGCGCGTCCTCCGCCAGCTTGCGGGCGGTATCGAGCTCGCCGTGCTTGGCGTACTGCTCCTTCTCGGAGAGCTTGGCGTAATCGGCCTCGAGCTTGTCGCGCTTCTGCTCCAGCTCGCGGAGCTTGGTGCGGCGGGCTTTGAGGTTTTTAACGGTATCGATGACATACTTCGGCGCCAGATCGTCAAGGGACCGGCCGTAGTACATGGTGCGGCCATAGGTCTGGTGATACAGCTGGAGGATGGTGCGGCCAAGCGTAGACTTGCCGCAGCCGGACTCGCCGACGAGGCCGAACGTCTCGCCCTCGTAGATATCCAGCGTGATGCCGTCGTTGGCCTTGACAAAGCGGCCGCCCTTCAGGGGGAAATACTGCTTCAGGTTGCTGATGCGAAGCAGAACCTTCTTGTCATTATTTTGCATGTCTGTCCTCCTTCTTCGCGTAGAAGCAGCGAACCTGCTGGGTGTCGGAGACGTGGATCAGCTCCGGCTCCTCCTCCAGACAGCGCTCGGTCGCGTACTTGCAGCGCGGGGCGAATTTGCAGCCCTTGGGCAGATCCAGCGGGTGCGGGACCGCGCCGGGGATCGCTTCAAGCCGTTCGTCGCTGGGGGTATCCAGACGCGGGATGGAGAGCATCAGGCCCTCGGTATAGGGATGGGAATACTCGTTCTTGTGGAAGATCGTCCCGGCGGGCGCGTATTCGACGACCTGGCCGCAGTACATGACCGCGACGTTGTCGGCCATCTGGTTGATGACGCCGAGATCGTGCGTGATGAACAGAACGGCGGTGCCGTTTTTCTCACGCAGCTCGTTCATGAGCTTCAGGATCTGCGCCTGAATGGTCACGTCGAGCGCCGTGGTCGGCTCGTCCGCGATCAGCAGCTTCGGACGGCAGGCCAGCGCCATGGCGATCATGACACGCTGCCGCATACCGCCGGAGAGCTGGTGCGGGTACTGCTTTGCGACGACCTCCGGGTTCGGGATCTTGACGTCGGACAGCAGCTCGACCGCTTTCGCAGCGGCCTGCTTCTTGTTCATGCCCTGATGGATCATGAGCGGCTCGGAGATCTGACGGCTGACGGTAAAGACCGGGTTCAGACTCGTCATCGGCTCCTGGAAGATCACGGAGATTTCGTTGCCGCGGATCTTGTACATTTCGTTCATCGACAGCTTGGTCAGATCCTCTCCGTTGAAGAGGATCTCGCCGGAGTCGATATAGCCGTTGCCGTCAAGCAGGCGGAGAATGCTCATGGCCGAGACGCTCTTGCCGGAACCGGATTCGCCGACGACGCCGAGCACCTTGCCTGCGTCCAGCGAATAGCTGACGCCGTTGACCGCCTTGACCGTGCCGCGTTTGGTCGCGAAGAAAGTCTTCAGATTCTTTAATTCTAGTAATGCCACAACAACCCCTCCTTATCGCTCAGCGGACTTGGGATCGACTGCATCGCGCAGCGCATCACCGACAAGGTTGATGCAGATCGTGCAGATGCCGAAGATCGCAGCCGGGAATACCCAGCGCCACCAGTACTGCTGGATGACGATGGAGTTGTTTGCGCCGGTGAGCATGTTGCCCCACGTCGGCGTAGGAGGTGCAATGCCGAAGCCCATGTAGGACAGAGACGACTCGGTGAGCATGCAGGTTGCGAAACTCAGCGTCGCGTTGACCAGAATGAGGCTCATGACATTGGGGATGATGTGATGGAAGATGATCGACTTTTCGCGCACGCCGAGAGCCTTAGCAGCGGTAACATACTCCTGCTCGCGCTGCGAGAAGATCTGCGCGCGGATCAGATGGCAGATGCCCGGCCAAGACAGAACGCCAAGCACGACCATGATGAGGTACATACGCTGCTCAGCCGTGATACGGGTGCCGATGATGGCGGATAGGATCATGGCGAAGGGCAGGAACGGCAGGCCGCCGACAACCTCAGAGATACGCATGATGATGTTGTCGACCCAGCCGCCGAAATAACCGGCCAGTCCGCCGAGGATGATGCCAATAATGAGCTGGATGATGACGGAGATGGCGCCGACGGTCATGGTGACCTTGCCGCCGTTGATGATGCGGTTGAACACGTCGCGTCCCAGATCATCCGTACCGCAGACATAACCCTTCAGGCCCCACGTTTCAACGTCGCCGTCAACTGTGACTGCATAGTTCTGATAGAATCCCGCATAAACGGTGACGATCTCCTTGTCATTGAAAGAGGCCGGAACGGATGCCTGACCATGGGTGTTGTCGCCCCAGGAGATGACCTCGCCGTCGTCCATCAGAGCCGTAAAGTGATAGCGGCCGCCGTAGAGTTCGACAGGCTTGCTCTCAAATGCAGGAACGTTTTTTTCGCCGTTGGTGCAGGTGCCCCAGACGACGACGGTGCCGTCTTCCTTGACCGCCGCAACCGCGTTGCTGGACGCTGCGATGTCAACGACGCCGGAATCCAGTCCGTCCGGGATGCGGACAAGGGCATTGTCCTTCTGGAAGCCAGAATAGACAACTGCGCCGTCCTTCGTCAGAGCGATGTACGCGCGGGCCGTCAGGGCGACCTTTTCAATGTTGCCCTGATACTCTTTTTTGACCTTGATGTCGGCCTGATTGCCGTTGCCCCAGAGGAACAGTTCACCGTCTTCGGTGACAGCCGCGGAGAACTGGTTGCTGGCCTCGATCTGCTTGATGCCGAGGTTCTTGCCGTAGGCGGCGGCCATCTGGAGCTTGTCGGGAAGCATATCCTGGCCGAGACGGCGGTTGCCCCAGACATAGACCCCGCCGTTTTCGTCGAGCGCGACGATATGGTCATAGCCTGCCGCGACGTTGACGATCTTGGCGTTCTGAACTTCCTCGGGGATGTTCTTCAGATCGATGGTTTCTGTAATCTTGGTATAGCCCCAGGTATAGACGTTGCCGTCGGTGTCAACGCCGACGCCGTAGGTCGTGCCGGGAGAGATATCTGCGACCTTATGCTTCATACCGTCGGGAATGGACATCATGTTCATTCCGGGCGGAACATTCAGCTGCGTATTGTCCTGATAGGACAGATCAAGCGTATAGAACTTCGGGCCGATCATGACCAGCAGGAAAATCAGAAGGAACACGATCAGACCGATCATGCCGAGCCGGTTATGCAGGAAATTCTTGAGGATCAGACGGCCGGGGCTTTGCAGCTGTTCTTCCGTCATGAAGTCGGTGACCTTGTTGCGGTTGCCGAACAGACGGGTAAAGAGGGTCGATTTTTTCTTCTTATCCATGTTTCTCCTCCCCCTTTACTTATTGACACGCACGCGCGGGTCGACGATACCGTAGCTGAGGTCGGTGATCAGCTGGCCGACGAGCGCGATGAGCACATAGAACATCTGAATCGCCAGTGCAAGTTCAAAGTCGTTGTTCATCAGGCCCTGATAGTACAGCTGGCCCATACCGTTGAGCGCGAACATCTGCTCAATGATCAGAGAACCGGAGAAGATGCTGATGAACCAGCCGATGAGAACGGTAATGACCGGCAGCAGCGCGTTGCGCCATGCGTGGGAATAGACGACGACCTTTTCGCGCAGGCCCTTGGCGCGGGCGGTGCGGATATAGTCCATGCCGAGCGCTTCGATCATGGCGGCGCGGACGTAGCGGGTCATGCCGCCGAGCGAGCCGACCGTCATAACGAGCACCGGCAGCGTCATATAGTAGACCTTGTCGAGGAACGCACGGAAGCCGGTAAAGTTATTGCCCGGCGTCTGCATTCCGAAAACCGGCAGCCAGCGGAGCGTGACCGCGAACAGCCAGATAAAAATCAGTGCAATGATGTAGACTGGAATCGAGTAGCCCACAATGGACAGCACCTGCACGGCGTTGTCTGATTTGCTGCGCTTATGCACGGCACAGTAGATGCCAAGCGGGATCGTGATGGCCAGCGCGACAAGCGTTGAGAAAATGTTGATGTAGATCGTGTTGAGCATTCTTGACGGCAGAACATTGGCAACATCCGTCTTGTAGATCTGGGAGTAGCCGAAGTTGCCCTGCAGCATACCGTTGAGTTCGCCGTTGACGTCTGGCCAGAAGCCGATCCAGCGCAGATAGCGCACGATCAGCGGGTCGTCGAGGCCCATCTGCTGGCGCAGCATCTGATAGCGCTGCTCATATTCTTCCGGCTTGAGCGTCGTTTTCATCGGCTCGAGCTGGGCGCGGGCCGGGTCGGTCGGGATCAGGTTGTAGATGGAATACATCAGAAGCGAAACAAGCAGAAATACAATTACCATGTATACAAGTCGCTTGAGTACATATTTCGTCATCCGCATACCCTCCTTTTCTCTTGTATTTGCTCAAAAAGAGCGCAGGAATCTGTATATAAAACCAAAACGGTCTTTTTCCGTAGATATATAATACGCTAAAGAAAAAAAGATTCGCCAAAGATACCGGAAGCGACGGGGCGGTTTGTGCCGCCCCGTCGCTGGGAAACATGGGGAAGGATCGCTATTATTCGGCGCCCTCGATGGAAGCGTAGACAATCGCCTTCTGGAAATCCCACAGGCTGGACTCGTTGTAGTTCTTCAGCCAGGACGGGAAGAAGGTGTGATAGTCGTTGCAGTACAGAGGAATCTCAGGCAGCAGCGCATTCCAGCGGACGATGAACTTCTGGAAGTAATCCAGGTAGGTCGCGTCGTCGCCAGGAGCGGACTTGTAAACCATGTCCATGGACAGGTCGTCGAGTTCCTTGTCGAAGATGTAGTTCTGGTTGTAGCCCATCTTGACGTAGTCGGACTCAGGATCGGAAGCGAAGTTGTAGGCATAGTCATAGACATCGGCAAAACCGGTGGCCAGGTTGAACATGCCATAGGTGAACACGCCGTACTGATCGCCGACGGAGGTATCGCGGTAGATCCAGTTCAGCAGTTCGGAGAAGGTCATGGTCGTCTGCTCGATCTGCATGCCGGCGTCAGCAGTCTGCTTGCCGTTGGCGAGCATGGTAGCCAGCAGAGCGGAAACGGGGTTGTTCTCGGAGGAAGCCCACATGATGTGCAGAGGCATCAGGATGCGGCCGTCAGCCAGCGTAACGTTCAGAGCGTAGTCGCCGGCTTCTTCAGCGGTGACTTCCTTGTAACGCAGGCCGGTGCCGGAATACTCGTTGCCTTCGGCATCCAGCGTCCAGCCGTCAGCCTCGAGGACTTCAACAGCCTTAGCCGGGTCATAGGAGTAGGTGTTGAGGTTGTCGTTGAAGAATTCTTCGGAATCCTGATACATCCACTGTGCGGTGGAGTACGGGCCATGAACGACAGAGCCGTAGCCGCCGGTGAAGGTGGTAGCGAACTCTTCGCGGTCAAGCAGGTATGCAACAGCCTGACGGACAGCAGCGAACTGCGTGGGGCCGCCGTCGCACTGGAACATGATCTTGCCGTAGCCGTTACGGGTGTAGTGGCAGTAGTCGAATTCGCCGGTTTCAGCCATGTCGAGTGCAGCGTTGATCTGGTCACCTTCGGACAGCTGGGACAGGAAGTTAATTTCGCCCGTCTTGAAGGCGTCCATCATGGTGTCGTCTTCAGCCTTGACGACAACAATCGTCTGGATGGAAGGCTTCTGGCCCTCGAAGTTGCCTGCGTAGTTGGGGTTGATCTCAAGCGTAGCAGTCAGAGCGCCGGTGTCGAGGCTCTTGACCATGTACGGGCCGGCGGAGACGCGGTCAGCGTACACATAACGGGAAGCGTTGATCTCATCGGCAACCAGCTCGCCGCCGTCGAGGTATGCGCCGTTGCCGTCATCCTTAACGGTCAGAGCAGCGGAAGCATACATCGGCAGGTACAGAGGAGACAGGGAAGCGTAGCTGAACGCATAGTAATAATTGGCGTAGTCAGCTGCGATCTGGATGGAGTAGGTATAGGGATCCAGCAGGCGGACGCCGGCCAGCTCCTTGGTCTCGCCGTTCTGGTATTCGGGGCCGCCGAAAACGGAGTTGGCGGTGACGGTCGCGCCGGCTTCCTTCGTGGCCGGGGACAGCTGGACCAGAGCGTAGGCGACATAGTCAGCAGCGGTGATGGGCTCGCCGTTGTTGTAGGTCAGGCCTTCGTTGATCTTGACGGTGAAGGTGATGGTGCCGTCGTCGTTCTTGGTCTCGTCGATGGAGGCAGCCGTGGTCTGGTTCATGACCATCTGACCGAACTGATCGAAAACAACGGTGTCATAGTCGTTGATCAGGTCGCGGACGGCCTTGTCGCTGGCGTTGTTGGTCCACCATGCGTTGCCGAGGTCGCCGGAGATCTCGGTGGAGCTGCCGTAGATGACCTTGTTCTCACGGGTCTCGACGGGAGTCGCATCTTCAGCCGGGGTGGTGTCTTCGGCGGGAGTGTTAGTGTCTTCAGCGGGGGTGTTGGTGTCTTCGCTGGGAGTTACGGTCTCAGCGGGCTTTTCGGCGTTGTTTGCACAGCCGGCGAACATGGCAGCGACCATGACGACGACGAGAAGCAGCGCGAAGAGCTTTTTCAGATTCTTTTTCATCTTAATCCTCCTGTTTTAATTTATAATTTACTGTGTTTGATCCACAGAAAATTATCGCTGGTTTTGATATCCGTCCGCCGCGCACGGCCATCTGACCGCGTGACGAATACTATGAGATATCTGTAAGTTATTATAGCATATTCACCGTCCAGAATCAACTAAAATGATTTTTTTCCACCTGAAAAATTGTCTTTTCCCGTACATTTCCCGACAGCGCCCGGTTCGCTTCCCGCGCCGTATCTTTTTCCTGCGCGCGTTCCGATTTCGTCCAAAAACGGCGATCTTTCCGTGTCTTTTTGAACAAAAATCAGCATTTTTCACAGTTTTTACCGCTTGTTTTTGTGCGTTCATCCAGTCCTCCTCGCCAGTGCGCACAGAATTTCCTCTGTATTCTGTACAAAACAGCAGAAAATCCGCCCGTCATTTTTTATCGATGCACCGCACTAAAGCCCTGCATTTTTCCATGCGCAGGCGTAACAAAAAGGCTCCCCTTTGCGTGCAAAGAGGAGCCTTAGGCGAATTCGTACTGCTTCGCAGATTTTGAATGCAAAGCTGATTTACCGCAGCCATTCAAAGACAGCCGCTATCAAGCTCGATATCCCGTAACAGGCAGCTCCTGACAGATCCGATCAGAACGCCCAGGTTCCGTTGCGGAAGATGGCAACGGTCTTGCCGTCCTCGCAGACAGCGTCGATCGAGAGATCTGCCGAGCCGATCATGAAATCCTCGTGGATCATGGAATCGTTCACGCCAAGCTTGCGGCATTCGTCCAGCGTCTTGTTCTGGAAGTCCCTGATGGTGTCCGCAAAGCCCATGCCGAGCGCCAGATGGCAGCAGGCGTTCTCGTCGAACAGTGTGTTGTAGAACAGCAGGCCGGTCTGGTTGATGGGCGAATCGAACGGCACGAGCGCGCATTCGCCGAGATACCGGCTGCCCTCGTCCATTTCGATGAGCTTCGTCAGAAGCTCGTTGTTTTCCTCGGCGTGCCATTCGACGGCCTTGCCCTCATGGAAGCGGATCCAGAAGCCGCTTATCAGCTGGCCCTGATAGCTCAGCGGCTTCGTCGCGTAGACGATGCCCTCGGCCACGCCGCGCATCGGGGAGATGAAGCATTCCTCAGTGGGGATGTTGGGGTTGAAGAAAATGCCCTGCAGGCTCGTCTCTCCGCCGCCGCAGAACTGCGCCTCGGGGATCATGCCGACGGTGAAGTCGGTGCCGTTGGAGGATTTATAGCGCAGCTCGCGGATATGCAGCTTGTTGAGATATTCGCAGCGGTCGTGCAGATCCCGGTTGTGGTCTTCCCACGCCTTGATGGGATCGTCGGTCACGCGGGAGGTCTTCAGAATGGCGTCCCACAGCTTTTCCACGGCCTGCGACGCGCGCAGCTCCGGGAAGAGCTTCTTGGCCCACTTTTCACCCGGCACAGCGGCGATGCACCACTGATATTTGTTCTCGATCTGGTCGCGGTAGCCCTTGATGATGGGGTACTTGGCCTGCTGGGACTTTGCCATCTTCTCCTGGTTCACGCCGCGCAGGCCGTCGGGGTCCTCGCTGATGAGATAAATGCGGCAGGGAATGGTGTCGACATAGTGCTGCCAGCGGGCCTCTTCATAGTTGTCGAGCGTGGACAGAGTCTTGACGGAGCGGTAGCGCACGTGCAGCTTTGTAAGCGGCTGATAGCTCCAGTCGACAACGACCTTCTTCGCCTTCAGCTTATAGCACTCGTCGACCACCATCGCGACGAATTCCGGCTGGTCAAGCTCGGCCGTGATAAAGACCTCCTGTCCCTTCTGGACATTCGCTCCGGCCTTGGCGATCAGCTTTGCGTATTCCCGCAGGACTGTTTTTTTCATAAAAAAGCCTCCATTGCTTTATTTTTTCTATAGTTTAGCACAATTTCCCCGTATTGAAAAGGGCCGCGCGAAAATTCGCCCTTGCGGGTCTGCGCCGGGCGCGGTATACTGAAAGAAAACGACACATGGAGGGTTCTTTCATGCTTACCGAACAGCTTTTCGACTTTCTTGCCGCCAGCCCCAGCTGCTACCACGCCGTGCAGGCGCTCGCGGAGCGGCTGGAAAGAAACGGCTATGCGCAGCTGCGGGAGCAGGACGCATGGGCGCTGACGCCGGGCGGGAAATACTTCGTCACGCGCAACGGCTCGTCGCTCCTGTCCTTCCGCATCCCGCAGAGTGCGCCCGCGGGCTTCCTGATGGCCGCCGCGCATACCGACTCCCCCACCTTCAAGATCAAGCACAACCCGGAGAAAAAGTCCGGCCCGTATGTGCAGCTGTCGACGGAGAAATACGGCGGCATGCTCATGGGCACATGGTTCGACCGGCCGCTTTCCGTCGCAGGCCGCGTCGTGACGGCGAAGGACGGAAAGCTGGAGACAAAGTTGGTCGATGTAGACCGCGATCTGGCTGTGATCCCCTCCGTCGCCATCCACATGAACCGCGCCGCAAACGACGGCTTTAAGCTCATGGCAAATGTCGACACGCTCCCGCTCTACGGGATGCAGGAGGCCTCCGGCAGCTTCCGCAGCGTCGCGGCCAAGGCTGCGGGCGTGCAGGAGGACGAGGTGCTGGGCGAGGATCTGAGCCTGTATGTGCGCACGCGCGGCACGTGCTTCGGCGCGAAAAACGAGTTTATTCTCGCCCCGCGGTTGGACGATCTCGGCTGCGTGTTTGGTCTGCTCGAGGGCTTT
>UMLQ01064219.1_pt1 | contig 12889 bp, 16 predicted proteins | sample 1966631 | NCBI WGS metagenome assembly UMLQ01 (sample SAMEA4836206, study PRJEB28245) | human gut metagenome | biome: gut microbiome; material: fecal sample | place: Denmark | collected 2008 | reverse complement strand
AGTACCCCCGCCCCATAGGGTAGGGGAGAGGGCACAAAATAGGAACTATTCCTAGATATTAAAGCATATCAAAAGTGATCTCACAGTTGATTTGTTTACCTGTTGGTACAGGGGCTTGAATGATAACACTTGCGGTAGTGTTATCATAGGATGCGGGAACAAGTTCGTTGTCAGTGGAATTATACAGATAAATATCTCTGTAAACGTTACCGGGGAGACTTGCAAAAGGTATATCACCAAACGCGGGCGCAACTGAAAATGTGCTGCCTTTAGGGACATTATTGATGAAATAGCCGTGAATTGCAATATGCAAATGCCTGCCATCAAAAGACGCAAAACTTGCATCAACCATGTTTGTAAAGTTGGTTGCTGTAATCTTTGTAATGTTGTTGATCCTTGCCGTCGTGATGCTGCGGCAAGTATTCTGTCCAAGGGTCCATGCGCTGATCTGTTGTTCATATTCGGCATATTGGAGATCAATATTGCCACAATCGTGTGATACATAAATGCCGACGCGCTGACATTTTGTATCATTTTTGTTTGTAGCAAGGATCGTGCCCCGAATATTGTAGCAACCTCCCAATATTTGTGCGCCAATATTATTCGCCTCTGTTCCTACAGGAACTTTAAATCCATTTGCATCGAGCAGCAGTCCAGAAAACACGATGTTGTTACTTGATTGTTCTACAACAACTCCGTTAGCGTAGCTCTCCTGTACCTCAGTGTTGCAAAATAGTTCACGTTTTGCGTGATACAAATGCAAAGCGATCGAGCCCGTAATGGTGTGCGTAGCATCATAAGATGCACGCCATCCGTTCATCTTAATCGCCAGGTTACACCATTTGTTTGCCTCGGTTTCGCACAAAACGCCATTATAGCAAAAAGTCACTACAATATTACATAATTCCGAATCAGAAAATTTTGCGTCGATTCCCAAATCGCATGTATCCACAAAAGCGTTGATAATGGATACATATGCAATATATAAGCTCGAATTGATGCCAATGGACCACCCAGAGACGATAATGTCCCTGATAACACTATTGCGGCACTCCAGCGCATAGGAATCGCCTTTGATCTTGCGATATTCTTCGTGATTTTGGTTTGCCGTGACCATCCATGTTTTGTTACGGATATAAATGCCAGATCCTGCCCCGTTGAGGGCCCCTACTCCATAAAGCGCCATCGATTCGATACGAATCGTAAAATAAATGTCATCGTATGTATTGGGGGCCTTGTACTCGAGGTCGTAAATAATTCCATTGCTGGCGGTAGTCCATATAAGGGCGGTGTCACGCATGTTCTCGCCGATTATTCCGCAACCTCTCTTCATATATAGGGCTGCCGACATATAATACGTTCCGCTTGGAAAATATACTGTTTCTCCGGCATCCAACAGCTGTTGTAGCGTCGATGTATTTTGTGCTGCTGCACTCTGGTCGTTAGCTTTAATACCTGCTCCCGGTGCCGACACATATGTCTGCATTTGATTGATGCTATTTTGTAGCTGGTTGTCGGCATCCTCCCGGGTCTGTTTCTCAGTGTCGATGGCTGTCTGAAGGTCGCTGTCGGCGTTCTCCCGGGCCGTTTTCTCCGCGTCAATAGCCGTCTGGAGCTTCGTGTCGGCGTTCTCCCGGGCCGTTGTCTCCGCTCCAATAGCCGTCTGGAGCTTTGTGTCGGCCTCTTCCCGGGCCGTCTGCTCGGCGCTCAGGCCATCATTAAATGCCGTGATAAGGTAATGCAAGACTTCATTTGTGGAGCTGCTCACGCAGTTAGAGCCGGGCACGTAGGCGTCACCGGCGGTCATTGCTTTTGTGACGCGCACCAGCGCCCCATTGACCCAGACAAGATCGTTGACAGCTCTATCGGCTGTGGCGGTGGGGCTGTGGCCCTCGTCGAGGGGAGTAATGGCCCGTTTCACATCAGCCCACAGCTCGTCGAAATTACCAATCTTGGTCCAGTACTCTGAGCGGTCCAGAGAAACACCGGACGGCACCGGCCGCACTGACAGATATGCGTTGCCGTTGCTATCCACTACAACGGTGTTAGCCTCGTACTGGCTAGTGATGTCCCACTGGATGGGGTCCGCGTACTTGATTGTGGCCAAACTGACGAAATCCGTCAGTTTGGTATTAAACTCATTCAAAACCTCAATAATCCAATCAAGATTGAGGTCATGGAAATTGGTGTAGGGTGCTTTGTGAATAGGATTGACACTCATAATTGCATCTCCTTAATATACCAGCAGGCAAAAGTTAGCCCGGATGTCCATAACGATTTTATGAACTGCATTTTCCATTGCAAGGGTCAACTCTTTTTCGATGAGGTCTTGAGGGTCTCGCCCTGCTCGGCCCTTCTCGGTCACGGTATCGTTGTAGCCGTCGTGCGACTCCGAGGTGGTTGTCTGATCGGTTGTGGTCGTATCCGTACCGCTGCTGGTAATGGTGTTCCCAGTACCGAGGGCCGTAGTGCTCCTCTCTGCGGTTTGCAATGTCCCGCTGTCAAAACCCGTAACATCCCGGGTAGTGCTGTCACTGCCGTTATTCTGGCCAGTGGTGGTCAAGTTCGGCACTCTGGTTGTCGTTCCCTTGACGCCGTTTGTGCCGGTGCCGGTCCCTGAGTGGTCGGTTGTTCTGGTTCGGTCATCGGACGCCAAAGCGTCGTATTCAAGGCCCAGGGCCTCAGCGTACCGGGTCCAGCTCGGCAGCATGGTTTCAGAATAGACTCCCAGTGCCCTGCGCATCGTGGGGCCGTCCGCATACAATACTTCTAATTCCAGTGTATCAAACAGTAATTGATTGCAGACAGTATTTTTAGATACACTATCGGGAACTTTTAAATCGTCGAACAGTTCCGGATAACCTGCCAATAACCCGTTAAAGCTCAAGGTTGCTTGCATCGTTATTCACCTCCTGTGCGCCAGTATTGGGCGGAAAACGCCAATCTACCCACAAAGTAGATTTGTCAATTCCAAACAGCTTGTGCACCCGCTCACAACCGCGCTGCAAGTTGTCCAACCAGAGCGACGCCTTAGCGGCTGTTTCAACGTTGTTAGAATTAACTTCATCGGTCAGCATCCGTTCTTTCTTGCTGGTATTTGTGTTCGGAATGCCAACTTCCGTATCGAACAGCGCTTTAATGGTTTTAAGGGCTGTAAGCAATTCGTTTGTGATGAAGTTCCCTTTAAGGTCGGTTGCAAAATACATCCAAGGGGCTTGCCCGGATGCCCCATTTTTGGGTGCTTTGAGCAAAGACGAATCAACGAATACCGCGGGGTCGCCCTGCATGATCTGGTCAAACATCTTTTTAAAAGATTCTGCGCCGGCCTTGTTGCCGGCGGCAAACACATAGGCAAGGCGGCTATTGATTAAATTGCTCTGGATGGTCTGGGCGGCAAGTGCCATCAGGTCCCCGTAATATGCCACAATATCAACCATCCCGCGGTAATCGGGCTGTAAATTGATGATTTCGCATTGTTTCCCGATTTGCAAATAATGGGACCCTTTAATAAAAGGGTTGGCAATAATGGAGTGTGTGGGATTGTAAAAAATGTTAATGCCGGTCAGTCCCATTCTGTCATATACCATGCCATAACGGTCAGTTTTAAACACCGTAACACCGCCCGCGCCAAAGACCAGATACTGCAAGCGGTTACTGGGCCACGTGTCGGGGAGCGTCCATCGTACCATAGACACGGCCTCAAGAAATAGATACTTGCGGAAATAATAGGACAGGCTATTTCCTTTTGTGTGCATCACGGAGGGAGTCACCGGCGACACATGGGCGTTAATCTGTTCGTAGCTGTAGGGAGCACTCACAACAGCCGACCTCCCTTCGCCATCTTAAACAGCAACCATACCGGCAATTTGCCAGTAGGCCACGGCCCGGGACCCGGGCCAGGGCCTCCGCCGGAGTCCCATTCGACGTCCCAAGTGCCCACCTGATTCGGGATCCTGATAATGCCGGCAGGGTCCATCAGGTTTCCGGCTGCATCGGCATATTCCCAGTGTGTGTGAATGCCCGTTGCGTTGCCGGTCTCTCCCTGGGTGCCGATAAACTGCCCCTTTGTGATGGTATCTCCCACGTTCCAAATCTGCGAGGCAAAGTGTGCGGCTCGCCATGTCGTGCCGTCGGCCATTCGCACTTTAATCATATTGCCCCATGACTGGTCGCCCGAGGTGCTGCCATTCCAATGCTGGGCCACTACCACGGTGCCCGCCTCGGGCGCGTAGGCTTTATGGTCTCCGTGGACGGTGTCAATGCCCCGGTGAGGGCTGCCGTCAGAGTACGCAGGATAACCGGCGGTCACTCTGATCGGTGATACATCAGTAATGCACTGTTTATATACTGCCATTGTTTACGCCTCCTACTCTAAAAAGAATCCATTTCTCATATAGCTTTTAACGCTGTCAATCTCGGCGGCTGTTGCGGGCAGCGCAATGTCAGGGTCGTCCACCATGATAAACCCCGGGATACTGAACAGTTGCACCCGCTGACACAGGGGCCGACCGTGGTGCTCGTTGTTGTCGTCGACAAGATCATAAAAAGCCCCTGTTAAATATGGCGTGATGCCATATTTTGCGACGCTGGCCCCTCCTCCTTTAGATTGACTCGAAACGGTCATCTGCTGGGCACCTGAGGCGATACCGTTGGCAATATCGCCCCCGCCAAAAAAGGATTCAATACCGCCGGCAATGGCACCAACGGCGGTTTGAACTAGTCCGCCAAGGCTTGCCAATTCATCTACATTGGTGGCGATCTGTGCCAGCTGTACAGGTACCGAGACGTTGCTTGACGTGGAGAAAAAGATAGTGTTAAAATCTTTATTAAATGACAAGTCCAGTATTGCGTCGCCTGTGCGGTAGTCAACAGTTAAGCGGCAATGCAATGTACTTTGCAGTACAAACAAGTTTGCATTTAATTTAATTTCCCCAAAGGGCGGACAATACAACGTGTACTCGGAATAGGGGGCCCCGTCTGTATAAACTCCTCTTGTAATGTGCTGCGGATGATGAGGGGTATAAATGCTAAACGTGAATACCTGCTTGTCATTATTATTCGCTATGACATAAGCATTCCCAATATTCTGCAGTTTCCACCAACCGACGGGAATTTCAGTGATTGGAGTACCAATAGCGGCATTGCCACACGGTATCCAAAACGCTTTTGAAATGTACTGAATAGGGTTAAACAACGCTTTAGTCAAGTTGCTGCTGATTTCGTCCGCACTGATATTCAAGTAATCCGTATTTTGTAAAAGAGCCGCCATCAGCTTTTGAAATGTGGTCCCGCTCATTGCAAGATAAATGGCGCCGCCAAAAGACACATACCCGGGTGCATTGACCACCACAACGAAGAATCCTTGCCCACCATTTTCCGGGTCGTCCGTAAACGGTGTAGAATTTGTATAGATGGTTCTCGTGCTAATCGTTGCTTTGGTCGGATACAAATTATCTACGATTTTAGGGTCATATTTGGCGGAAGATCTCACAACGTATTCAGTGGAATTGCCGATCTGGTCGCGATAGCTTGCAAGCGTGTCAACAGTCAGCGACGCATTCCAAAGCCCGTCCGAATATGTCCAGTTCTTCACCCAGTAATACCGGCTGAATGTGGGGAGGTAGCAATAATTGTACCCGGTGGGGTCGCTCTGGGTTGCAATGTTGATCTCCGGGTCAATGATATTACAAGGGGCTTTAAGGTCAATTCCAAACCCCTGCCCACCGCTGGGCCGCTTTGTGCTATTTGTGCGCTTTGCAAACTGATAAAAGGTAGCTTGCATTTTGCACCTCCTATAAAAATAACCGGCGGGCAGATGCCCGCCGGTGCTGGTCAGGACTTAGATGGGTCCGCGTCCTTATGAGTGGTAGTTTTCAGGGTGGAGGCTCTGGCCTCTTTGCCCGAGCTGGGCGCGGAGACGTCGCCGGCGGTCATCAGGAACAGAACGGCGTTCTCGGTGAAGTCATCGTACCACGACCAACCGTAGTGATACCAGAAGTTTGTATACAGGCCGCGGGCGTTCATGGGAGTCGAGACCACACGAGACAGCTTCGGAGTGTACCCGATGGCATCCCAGTCCAACAGACAACCGAACACATTGGTCAGCTGCACCGCGTCATGTTTGGATGCCTTTCCAGTATTATCGGTGATAACAGGCGTCGCGGAGATAGTCTCACGGTTTTTGAGGTCCTGCCAGAACGTGACCTGCTCGGCATCGCGGTATTTCAGCATGTTGTCATGGAACACCTCGGGAATCACGCGGGCGTCGATCTGGCTCTGCGTGCCGCTGTACAAATAGAGGTGCTGACGATCATACGGAGTGTGGCGCATGATGTTGTACGTCGTGCCGCCGATAGTCCAATTCTGATGCCATTTGGTCGACCGCTCCTTCATAAGGCGGGAGATATCGTTGATTCGGCCATAGGCGTATTTTGCAAAACCAGGAAAATTCGCTTCTTTGTAGGCGTCCTTCACCGTCAGGCTGGTGCCCTGCTGGGAGTTGTACTCATCGAGCAGATACACAACACTGTGCGGGCTGGTCGCAGTCATGCCGGTCAGATGGTTGGCCATCAGGTTGTTTGCGAGGTTGCGCCGGTCGGCCTCGATCTGATTCGACAGATGCAGCACGAACGAGGACCAGAACTGCGCCAGTTCCTCGGGGCCCTTGAAGGCCGCTTCCATCTGGGTGTCTGCCTGGGTGTACACGCGGCTGTAGTTGGTCTGGCCGTAGTAGTTTGTCTGAAGGACTTTAGGTTTGTGGACTTCGTACATATCGACACTCTGTCCGTCCTCCAGCGCCCACGCCTCGTCTGTGACGGGGTCCGTGTCGCAGAAATTGATCTTCCGCACATGGTTGGACCAGTCGTCGCCCGTGACCTGCAAGCGCTTGAGCGGGGCATCGTAGGGCCGTACGGCAAAAATGGTATTGCCTAGCACCTGACTGATCGCTTTGGTGTAGTTGTCGGTGCCGGTCAGCAAAGTGGCCTGCGCCACGGAAACGAAACTAGACGTATCCACGATGGGCGACGTTGGTGTCTGGCCCGTGGCCAGTTTGTTGATCTCGGTCAAAATGGCGGCAATGTCCGCAAAATCCATGCCAAGGGGCATATTACTTCACTTCCTTTCCATAGGTCGGGTCGATAATTCGGGCCGTCACAGTGGCGGCATCTGCCGTCGGCTGCTGCTGGATGCCAAGGCCCAGCGCGTTTGCCTGCAACGTCTGGGTCATAGTCTGCATTGCCTGCGCTGTCGTCTGTTGACCCTGCAAAAGCTGCTGCAACAGGGTCTCAAGGCCATCGTACTGCTGGACGGGCTGCGGTGCGGGCTGCGGAGCGGGCTGCGGAGCAGGCTGCGGCGCGGGCTGGGGAGCGGGCTGCGGAGCAGGCTGCGGCGCGGGCTGGGGCTTCTCCATTGCTTCGATCTCTGCTTTGGTGTATCCGGCCATAGCGAGGGCCGCTTTTTCACTGATTCTCAACTTTAGTCGCCTCCATTACAACGTATGTGTCATGCGCCAGGCATTTAATGACCTGGTCTTTGTCTCCTTTGGTGACGGGGCCCACTGCGCAGCACTGCCGCGTGTGAGCAACGTCTGCCCAGTCGCTATAATAGCCGATACTCAAACGAGCGCACAAATCAGCCAGCAGGAACGCACGTTCGTTTGTGATCGCTTGGGCAAAAATGATATAGCAACCCATAAGTTAGCTCTCCTTCTTGATCTCGTCCAGAGCGAGTCGCATTTCAGTAATAGCCGCGGTATTCTCCTTAACCACGGTGTTACACTGATACCACATCAGCAAGAACGCGGCAATGGGAAAACCAACGTTAGAAATAGCCTGTATCACAGTATTAGCATCCATATGAGCACCTCCTTGCAGGTACAAGTAAATCCCCGGTTCTTGCGCTGGCTGACGCCTGCCCGCCCCTTCTGGGGGCTGCCTGTGGGCACCGGGGATTAACTTTATTATATAACAACTGCGTAAAAAGTCAAGTACCGCAATACTCGCGGAAGAAAATTTCATCCGAGTACCGCTCAAATTCAAGTTGCCGCTGCAAGTACGCGGGCCAGATGTACCCATACGCGGCCCTAAAACGTTTCCGCTCATAGTCGCCGGTGCCGTAAGTGGGCATCTCGCCCGATCTGTGACGGCAAACATAGTATAACGGCTTGCTCTTGTGCTCGTAGATGCAGCACCGGCCAATTTGTACAAGCGGGTAGTATTCCCTGAGGGGCCGGGACACAACCAAACTCTTTTCTTCTGCGCTGTATTGGTTTTCAATAGCTGATCTGTAAAAGTCTGTGCCGGTCATGGACCTATAGAGGGCCGTATTTGCTTTTTCCTTTGAGATGGGACTATCGACAAGATCAATCAGCAAAATGCCTTTATCAGCAAGCAGCTTTACGCGCTCTTTAGTCCCGATCATCTTTTCTACTGTGTCTGTGATCTCCCATTGCATATAATAGGGGTTTGCCATGCCAACAGCGTTTGACATACACAACAGCGTCAAGGGCTTTTGCCCTTGCAGTTCGCGGTTACGGTTGACCGTTTCATAAATGTTGGCAAGGCCCACGCCCTCGCCGCGTCGGTAATAGTCGGATTCTTCTTTCTGGTATTCGTCTAAAATGATTATGTTGGTATGAGGACTTGAAAAACCACGGGTGCGAGCCAGAGTGACCACACTTCCCACGACGCCCGACATCTTGGCTGGTTTAATGGGCGCTCCTGTATCCGTGTAGGCTCCTGCGTTGCCCACTTCATATAGTCCCGCTATCTTGGGCAATTTGAACGGGGCATAATGCGTTTGTAGATCGTCGTTCAACGGAGACCACGGCCACATACTGGGTGATGCACAAATAAGTTCCGCCTGCTGTGGCGTGCGACGCAAATACAGAAATTCCTCTTCGGTCTGGTGGACGTGCTTTAGCGCTCCATAGGTCTTTCCGGTGCCACGTCCGCCCCATATAAAAATAATGGGTGCCCCAGTTGACAAGATGCCGTCCTTCTCGGAAAAGTTCGGCCAACCTTCATCGGTGTACAGTTTAATCATCAGATAACCTCCATAATCTTGTACCCTAATATCTTTGCGTATTCGTCAGTAATACCCAACGTATAGGTATTATCACAAATACACAGGTTTCTTGTGATGTGTACCGTATGCCCGTCAACCACAAAATCGGGCACATTGGGGCGGTCATTATAGATAACCTGATTGCCTGCCGCAAAACAAAAAGTGAATCCAGGTTTGAACACTTCAAAACCACCCCACAGGGCCAGCTCTAGACCGCCCTTCCGCTTGCTGACTCCTGCTATGGTAGTAGTGATCGGCCCGCCTTTTTTATAGGTAGTTGCGTATTTTTTAGCGCCCCACGTCATAAACTCCGCATAGCTGCGCTCCTGCTCGTATACGCCCATATAATGAGTGTTGCCTTTGGGGTCTGTAGCGCAAGCGCCATTGTCTTTTGCGAGCTGCTTTACGGCTTTGTTAAACTCCGACAAATCAATACTACCCATATATTTGACACTGTCGGTGTCGCAGTACACGCCATTCTTGCCCGCGGCCCACTGCGCTATTTTAAGGCGCTTGCGAGTATGGGCAGTAGTCCATACGCCCCATTGGTACGGGAGATACAAATGAGGGCGGTGATCGTTATAACTGCCCTCTGGGTCGTCGGTGCATTCGCTCCAAAGATTGTCGGGGTCGTCCTCGTCAAAAAGTGTGTCCAGCTGCAAGGGGTCCTGCGCGGTCATACCATAGTAACTGTTAAGATCGCCCTTGGCTTTGACATAATACAAATCTTGACCGGCTACGCCTTTAAGGGATGTCTTGCCGGCGTAGCTCTCTTTTACACAATCCGTCAACGGTTTAGGCAATCTGCCATAATCAGATGTGTAAAGGTCCAGAACGTTAAGAGCGTCCCAATCATATTCTTTTGCAATGATTCTAAAGTCAATATCTGTTATTGTGATCTCGAGATGCTCAGCAGACAACAGCCGGCCATTGTCGTTTATGTATCCTTCACAGTGCCGGACCTTCGCAAGGGGGATATACGGAAACCCCCACCACTTAAAGCGCTGGCGTAGACCTTTTAGTTGCAAGCGAATTAAGCACGCCTTGCCGTGTCTCATACATTGCATCAGCCGTTCGACAGTGGCCGGCTCCTGCCTAAATGGAGTCATCGGGAAGTAGCATTCACATTGTACGGCTGGGTATGCACTCGACATATCCACGGATCCGACGTTTTCCAGATGGAGCCCAACATAATACCGATTGGCGTGGGTGTCGCCGCCTCGGAAGGCTTCCCGCAACATCTGGTATAGGTCCCATGATGGCAGTAGGCGCTTGGCTTTTTTAATGCCCCATTTATACATTGCTTCGCGGGCCATCCGTCTAACATAGCCGGTGCGCGTTAATGGTATTGTATACAGGTCGTCACCGTCTCGCTTCATCTCGATTAACAGGCACTCCACAATGCACCGAACATCGTTGATGCAATACGCTAATTCTGTAGATGTCAGGGGAGTCCAGGGATACCGCACTCTTGAATAATCGAGTGTACCGGTCAATTTGGCATGAGGTGCACCCAGCTGCTTGCCCCAAGCATCAAGGGACAAGTTGCTATGACGCATACTGCATCGGTATTCAATAGCTCGGTTGTCACATTTTAAGACCCGGCGGGGCTTGCTGGCAAACACATCGCCCGGGCCAAAATCCAGAACACCCGATAAGTATTGAAATTCATGGGCGAGATTATGGACATACATACACAAAAACCAGTTACCTTGAGGGCCGCTGTTCGCCTGTAAATAATCGCTGATCGCCCCCGTAAAGTTCAACCACTCGTCCCACGTCCTGCCGATAATGGTAATATCCAGACCTAATTGACATTGCCAGATATACATAATGGTGTGGGGGTTGTCGTCGGCGTCAACACACACGCGGCTTGTCTCAATATCAAACGCGCACGGCATATCAACATACAAACGCTTCTTGTTCGTTTTGCGCTTTTTGCCTTTAGTGTGCTTCCTGTCCAAGTGCTCCATGAGCCAGGGGACCGGATTGTAGTCACAAGCCTCCACCAAAGCCTCCGCGCAGGTCGGCAGAACTGCTCCCCTCGCTATAGTCCCACTCTTTGCCATAATTGACCTCACCTTGCTGCCACTTTACAAAATCGTCAATACTGACGTTGTAGCCGCCTTTCTCGCGCCAGTACATGACCGGCTGGTCAGACGGATAGTAATACACGCCCGACGCTTTAACGATCTCCCACCACTCAGACAGGGCTATGTATTGATCTTCGGGAACGTCAGCAATGTCAATGCCACCGACTTTCATTTTTTGTTCGAACTCAGCACGCGCACCGCCAACGGTGGAGCCTTTGGAGCGCACAAAACGCGATACATCCGCTAGGGCCTGCTCCAATGCTTTACGGTCTCCCCGCATAGATTTTAGCGTCGGGAAACCTCCAGCGAATTCTTTATAAACGTCGCTTGTGCCGCTTATGGGGTCTTTTGATAGGCGCTTAATACGTTTCTGGGCAATGTCACGCAATCGGGAATACTCTTTGCGCATCTGATTATCAGGCCAAGACTCCAAGGCATAGGGAGTGTACAGCTCGGAGCTGTATTTGAGGGTTGCGCTTGCTTTAGCTGCGCCTACTGCCATGCTTCTGTCTCTCCTTCCTATCTAAGATCATATAATACCAGTCCAGAGGGTCCATTTCAATGCCAAGACCGTCAAAGATGATTTTTACCCATTCGGAACGGAAAAAATCGACATCTTTGTTTGTGACTCCACTGTATACAATGGCAGATGCAAGATATATCACGGAGTCATCACAGTTCAGCAAGGATAGTCTGTTATCTTTACTTTTCATGGGGCCTCCTATAAAAAATAAGGGCGGCCATAGGCCGCCCGCCGTTTAGAATGGCAGATCGCCGGTATCATCGGTGCCGCTCTGGCCAGAGATGACCAATTCTGGAAAGCCCTTCTCGTTCTCCTCAACGGACAGCTCAACATTGCGCAAAGTGATCTTGCGAACCCAGTCGGAAATGGTCTCCTCGGGGTCGATCTTGACGGACACAGACGGCGCATCATATTTGCCGGATTTCAGCCACATTTCACCATCTTCAATCTGCACCGTGCCTTCAAATTCTGGCAGCTTGACGTATCTCATGATGGATTTACGGGCGCCCTTGCTGGTTGCACTCTTTTTGTTACGATAATCCATAACATAACTCCTTTCAATATGTGCCCTGTCTTATCAACACCGGGCGGGCGGTCCCGGTGGACGGCCCGCGGGCCGTTTCGACTTAATGTTTGGCGTTAATGTATTCACGATATGCAGATAACACCTCGTAACGAACGGATTCGGCTCCCTGATACATAAGATCGGCTGACCGGCAAATACCTTTAAAATTCTTTAAGTATTCTACCTGATCTTCACAATGCTTAAGGGCCTGCTGATAACCGGCCAACCATGCACGGTCCGTTGCTGCTCTGTTGGCATCCTTGGGGTCCTCATATTCGCAGCATGTCAGTGTGCCGTCCGGATGAATCTCAATAATGAATTTACGCATTTCCATTTGGCGTGTCTCCTTACTGTTTACTGTAAAAAATTCAAAGTCTTTGCAAGAGCGACAAGCACCTTGATACTGTCAATAATGTCGTCCTCGGTCAGTTCTGGTAAATTCTCACCGTCCAGAGTAGTCTTATCATCGGTTAAAGTGATTTTAATCGTGACTTTTTTTTTCTTCATAGTACTATAGCCTCCCTTCGTCTTAATGGATTATATATAGTATACCACATACTAAATTGTATATGTTGCTTTATACATTGCAAAAATTGCTATACTCCCCTACCCTATGGGGCGGGGGTACTATATTTTGTGTCT
>UMLQ01043128.1_pt1 | contig 13162 bp, 7 predicted proteins | sample 1966631 | NCBI WGS metagenome assembly UMLQ01 (sample SAMEA4836206, study PRJEB28245) | human gut metagenome | biome: gut microbiome; material: fecal sample | place: Denmark | collected 2008 | reverse complement strand
CTAGCCCCTTGTCACACAAACTACCGAAGCCTCAGAAAAAGAAGTGTAGTCAAAGCCCAGATCTTCACATACTGGGGCAACGAATGAGCCGGCAATAATGCTATATGTGCCAGTTGTTCCGGCGGACATTAAGCCGAGCGCAATAACGACGACCCAAGCAAATGCGCCGCTTTCACGGAGACAATCTTTTTTGGCTGGTGTGGTGAGAGTCATGGTTGCTCCATTTCTATCGGCAATACATCCTATATGCCTACCGATAGGTATATAAACCAGAAGACTCTTCGTCAAGCATTAAGCGGGGAGAGGGAGTTCTTAACCTGCCGAACGGTAATTAGACCCCGATTTCGCAAGGGTCTCAATGTGACAAAGGGACTGTCCCTTTGTCACATTATTCGGAGCGTAGGGCTTCGACGGGGTCCTTCTTGGATGCGCTGCGAGCAGGCAGCAGGCCGGCAACGACCGTCAACAGCACCGAAATTGCAATGAGTACCAGCGCATCCTGCACGGGCAGGCTCATCAGGTTGGGTACTTGTTTGGCAGCAAGCGCCCAGGTATTAACTGGGAAGCTCACGGCCACCACGACGACAATGGCAAAGACGCCGGCAATGAGGCCCTCGATAAAGGTCTCGGCATTGAATACGTTGGCCACGTTACGCTTCGACGCGCCGATCGCACGCAGGATGCCAATCTCCTTTTTGCGTTCCAGCACACTGATGTAGGTGATGATGCCGATCATGATGGAGCTCACCACCAGGCTGATACTCACGAATGCGATGAGCACCAAGCTGATGGTGTTCACGATGTCGGTCACCGAACCCATGATGATGCCCATGTAGTCGGTGTACGAGATTGCCTGCTCGTCGTGGCCGGCGGCTTTGACCTGCCTGTTGTACGCATCGATATGGTCGAGTACGCGCTCCTTGGCCTCAAAGTCGCGCGGGAAAATCTTGACCGAGATGGGGTCTGCCTCATCCGCATAGCCCAGCGTGGTCAGATTGTTGTCGTAGGTGAGCTGCGACGCCTTGGCATAACTCATCATGAGCGAACTCAGGTCCTCGGCGTCCATGTTGAAATGGATGGCGCGGGCAAAGGCGCTCGCATCCACACGCATAGCGCTCGCTAGGTTGGCAAAACTCGAAGACATCTGCGTCGCCATCTGGTCCATAAGCCCAGCCGTGTCTGCCTTGAGCTGAGCTGACACCGTCGCCGCAATCTGGTCGCTGATCGACTTCATCACCTGATCCATAGCCTGCTGCAGATACGGAGCCAGCTGCTTTTGCACATAGTCGGTCATCGCCTGTTGCAGGCGCTCGGCCAGGGCATCGCCACCGAGTGCCTTGAGCTGAGCCAGGCATTGTTGGGCTGCGGCATCATTCTCAAGATATGTCGAGAATGCGGCAGAGAGCTTTGACGCGTCCTTAAGATCATCGGGTGTCAGCGCCTTAAACTGATCAGACTGCAAAAAGCCCTCAAACAGCTGGTTGGCAAGCGTTCCCACCTGCTGCATTTGCTCGGGCGTGAGTTCCAGACCGTCAAAGATACCCGAGAAATCTGGGGTTGGCGCCTTGGCCATGATGTCACTGATGTCGACGTCCTTGCCAACGTCCGAAAGGTCAATGTCCAGCCCGGACAAGTCAAGACCCGACAGGTCCATACCGCCGGCCGCACCCGAGAGCGCAGATGTATCGAACGAAAACGCGCTCTTGAGCGCTGCCTCGTCCACACTGAACATGCTGCCCAGATCCACGCCTTGCTTGGCCTCGCCTTGCAGTTCGTCGAAGGTTTTGCCCGTAAAGACATCCGTCTCGGGGTGGTCGAGTTGCTCCTGCACAATCTGCGAATCGGCGGCGCGCTCCATAAGCTGGCGAGTCAGCGCATGCGTATAGGCAATGCCCGGAGACAACGCACTCGCATTGGCCGTCTCGTTAGGTCGCACCACGCCCACAATGTGCACGTCAATACCGTCGGCAACCTTGGCGGTCATAAAGTCGGCGTCGTCAGACATGTCGGTCCACATGCCGGTCTCTTCGTTTTTGCGATAGGCATCGGCCGGCGACAGCACCTTAAGCGTCGTGGACAGCGCATCGTCGTAGGTAAAGTCGGCGCCGGTCTCGGGCGTTTCGATCTTACCGTCAGCCGTCATGGCGCTGTTAACCAGGTCGTTGAGCTCGTTGATATCCAGCGCGCCGATGCTGTAGAGCGTGTAGTCGCCCACCGTTCCACGGCTCGAAAGCACCATTACGGCTTCGTTAGCAGACGTGGGCCAATGACCGGCGACGACATCGTACTGGCTGTCGAGCAGGCTCTGGTCGTCAATCATCTCGTTAAAGACCGAGGTTCCCATGGATTCCATGCCCACCGTTGCCGCCGAGCTCGCGCCTCCGCTCATGGCCTCGGTCATGGCGTTGGGCACCAGCCGGACAGGCTTCTCATCGCCCTTGCCGGCACGATAGACAACCGGCGATACACCGTAACCGTACTGAATGGCGTTGACCTCTTTATCGATGCCATCGCCACCGGCATCGAGCCATGCCTTAAAGCTCGTCATGTCGTTGGACTTAACGCTCGCAAACATATCCTTTACGGCCGTGACCACGGGAATCTTATCGGTTCCCTTAGCCTTGCCGCCGGCACTGTCGTCGGACGAATCAACATTTTCAGGCGAGTCATCATCCGCAGTTCCCTGCCCGCCCATCATGGACGACAGGTCGTAATCCTGCTTGGAAATGGTGAGCGGGTAGCTCGAGAGCGTATCCTCCTCGACCTTTTTGATGTAGCCGTTTACGCCATTGGACAGCGCCAGAATCGCCGCGATACCGATAATGCCAATCGAGCCCGCAAAGGCAGTCATGGCCGTGCGGCCCTTCTTGGTCATAAGGTTTCGGGCAGAAAGCCCCAGCGCCGTCACAAAGCTCATCGAGGTTTTGCGCGTAGGCTTAGCCTCGTGGCGCGTGGCGTCAGCGACATCGAAAGGATCGGAATCGTCGGTGATCTTGCCGTCCGCCAGGTTGACGATGCGCGTGGCGTATTGGTATGCCAGGTCGGGATTGTGCGTGACCATGATGACCAGACGGTCGCGCGCAACGTCTTTGAGCAAATCCATAACCTGCACGGATGTCGTTGAATCCAAAGCGCCAGTCGGCTCGTCGGCAAGGACGATCTCAGGGTCATTGATCAGGGCGCGGGCAATGGCCACGCGCTGCATCTGCCCGCCCGATAGCTGGCTCGGGCGCTTGTTAACGTGCTCGCCCAGACCAACCGCCTCGAGCGCCTCGCGCGCACGCTGGCGGCGCTCGGCATGCCCCACACCTGTGAGCGTAAGCGCCAGCTCCACGTTTTCCAAGATGGTCTGATGCGGAATGAGGTTATAGCTCTGGAACACAAAGCCGATGCGGTTGTTGCGATAAGCATCCCAATCGCGATCACGGAAGTCCTTGGTCGAAATGCCATCGATGAGCAGGTCGCCAGAATCAAAGTGATCGAGTCCGCCGATAACGTTGAGCATCGTAGTTTTACCCGAACCCGAGGGACCCAGAATGGCCACGAACTCGTTATCGCGAAAAGACAGGCTTACGTTGTCGAGCGCCACCTGCGTAAACGACTGCGTAACGTACCTTTTGCAAATACCTTTGAGCTCCAGCATGGACGGCAACCTCTCCTGCGCAGGCACCCTGCCCGCTCTCCTCCGCCGTTCGTATTCGACGCGTTTGTCCTACTCTATTCCCATTTTTCACCGACACCAGTGAGGAATGTAGGGAACCGCATCAAAAAACGAACGGGACGACGTCCAAAAAAGAGGCCCCAAGTGGGACCTCTAAATGGTGGAGCTTATCTTGAAAGGTAGCGGACTACTTTGCACAGCGACACACGATCCACGCTATGCTTTACGCGTTTTCTACTGCTCGCTATTCGCAATCGCCTGGTCGATAAGCTTATCGAGTGCTGCGCGCTGCTCGGCGGAGCTGATGGCTCCCACGATTGGATCCCCTACGATGTTGCCATTCTGATCGATGACATACGTTGTCGGGAACGAGAACAAATTTGACGTAAACTTACCGGCCTCGCTATCCGACTTGAACCAGATGTTCTTATATGTCACGCCCTTCTTGCTCAGCACGTCCTTGGCATCTGCAATCTCGCCCTTGTTGCCATCGAGCGTAAAGGAATTGACGCCCACGACCTGGCCGCCCTTCTCGGCAAGCTCCTGATTCAGTTTCTCAAGATCGCCCAACTCACCCACGCACGGCTTGCAAGTGGTGAACCAGAAGTTCATGACGGTAACCTTGTTCTTAGAGAACAGCTCGTCGCTGCTCACGTCGTTGCCGTCCAGGTCCTTGCCCATAAAGCTGGGGAACTTCGTCGCCTCGCTCGAAGCATTGGCACCAGCCGTCATGCCAGCGGTCGAAGCGTCGACGCTCTCGCCTGCGCTCGGCGTGCTTCCACAGCCGGGGAACTCCTTCTCCAAGCTCTCGAGCTTGTCCTCGATTTCCTTGATCTGCTGCGCACCGGCCTTGAGCGTCTTAAGCTCATCCGCCGTGAACTCATCCTTGGCGCCGTCGATGGTCTTGAGCAGGAAATCGCCGTAATTGCTGCCGTCCTCAATCATTGTCGAGTCTTTATTTGCCGCATTGAATACCTTTTCCCACAGCGCGTTATCACTCGAAAAGATCTCGTTCTCCTTCTGCATGAGTTTTGCATACAACTCGGCGGCCTCGTCGGCATTGGCCGGCTTCTGCGCAGTGAGCTCTGCGATCTTAGGATCGGAGCTCGCAGATTCGCTCGCATTGCCACCGGGCGCCGAACATGCCACAAGGCACAAGGCCAATACCGGCACCATAAACAGGGCCGCAATCTTAGAAAGCTTCATAGTCATTCCTCCGTTTTGTCGAAGCTTGTTTACTTTTTATCAGCGGTCAAGGGAAGCTTTTCCGCCGACACATCCAGGCCATAGCGATAGCTGATGGCATCGACGGGACAGGCCCCGATGCACTTTCCGCACCGGATACATTCGGCATGATTGGGCGCGCGGACCACATCAACGTCCATCTGACAAACCTTTGAGCACTTGCCGCACGAGACACATTTGCACGCGTCAACCTGAATCCCCAACAAGGACACCCTATTCATGAGCGCATAGAATGCGCCGAGTGGGCAAATCCATTTGCAGAAGGGGCGGTAGAACAAAACGCTCAGCACTACCACGGCAATGAGAACGGCAAGTTTCCAAGTAAAGAGATGTCCCAACGCAGATCGAATGCCGGCATTGGCGATGGCCAGCGGAATGGCGCCCTCGAGCACACCCTGCGGACAGATGTACTTGCAAAAGAATGGGTCGCCCATGCCCACGTCGTTAACCATCAAGACGGGCAGCAGCACCACGGCAAACAGCAGCACGACGTACTTGATGTACGTGAGCGGCTTAAGCTTTTTCGTGGAAAGCTTTTTGCCGGGAATCTTATGAAGCAGCTCCTGCAGCCAGCCAAACGGGCACAGAAAGCCGCATACAAAGCGTCCCAGAAGCACGCCGAGCAAAATGAGCGTACCGGTGACATAGTAAGAAAAGTTGAACTTGGATGAACCTACCACCGACTGGAACGACCCGATGGGGCACGCACCCGATGCCGCGGGGCACGAATAGCAATTAAGTCCAGGTACGCAGACTGTTTTCCCCGCGCCCTGATAAATGCCGCCTTTGGCAAAGTTTGGCAGGTGAATATTGGTGACCAGCGTCGCCGCCGCCTGAAAGAATCCGCGAAATCGGGCCAAAACATGCGACGCAGTGTTTTCTCTTTTATCCAATTCCGATACACTCCAAGCACAGCCTAATCGCTTTGGCCAGCACGGCATCCGCCTCGCCACGCATAACACCAAAGCACACCATGGCAATTCCGACGATCAACAAAGCGACCTGTACCATGGGTTTTACCGCTTTGAACAACTCGACCACTCCTTTCGTTACGCGACCATTGGACCATATCGACTATAAAATCCGTGTTAAGCGCGATTTGAAATGTGCAAGGAGACTGTTATGCGTATTTTGATCGTCGAGGACGAGCGGGCGCTGTGTGACGCAATCGCGCGCAGCTTGCGAAACCTGGCATACAGCGTCGACTGCTGTCACGACGGACAGGAGGCGCTCGACCTGCTGGGCGTCGAAGTCTTTGACCTCGTGGTACTCGACCTCAACCTTCCCCGTATCGACGGCATGACCGTACTCAGGGAACTTAGGAAAACCGACTGCGAGACCAAGGTGCTGATTCTGTCCGCGCGTGGCGAAGTATCCGATAAGGTCGACGGACTCGATGCCGGCGCCAACGATTACCTCACCAAGCCGTTTCATCTGGACGAACTTGCGGCAAGGATCCGCAGCCTTACCCTCAGGCGCTTCGCACAAGGCGACATAGTATTAACCTGCGGAAAACTCAGCTTTGACACCAAGGCGCGCATCGCTTCCGTGGGCAGCGAGGCCTTATCTCTTACACGCAAGGAAACGGGAATCTTGGAATACCTGATGCTTAATCAGGGGCGTCCGGTAAGTCAAGAGGAGCTTATCGAGCACGTTTGGGATAGCAGCGTGAACAGCTTTAGCAACGCAACCCGCGTTCACATCTCGTCACTCCGCAAAAAGCTACGCAGCGCTTTGGGATACGACCCGATTCGCAATCGGATTGGAGAGGGCTACGTTATGGAGGATAGCGAATGAAAAGGCTTTCGCTGCAATGGCGCATAACGATTATGACGGCACTGCTCACGTGTGCGGCATGCGTGCTGACGAACTGCCTGGTCGGCTATACGGGCATGCGCTACATGGATGCCATCGGCAGTAACATCTCGGCCTTTAAGGCAACCGGCGAAGATTCGCCCCAGGCATTCGACCCGACGAAAGCGGTCCCCGATGACAGAGTCACGATCGTCGTAAACGACGCACAGGAGTCTTTTGGCACGACAACCTGGTACATCACGGCTGGAGTCACACTCCTTGGCGGCGTGCTGACATACTTTGTGAGCGGCCGTGCGCTCAAACCGCTACGGGATTTTGCAGCCCAGGTTGAGCGTGTGCAGCCTGACAACCTAAGCGAAATCAGACTCAGTGAAGATGTGCCCACCGAGCTACAACAATGCAGCGCCTCTTTCAACGACATGATCGCCCGTCTTGGCGAAGGGTTCTCTGCACAGCGTCAGTTTACCGGCAACGCCGCACACGAGCTGCGCACCCCGCTCGCCCTTATGCAAGCACAGATTGAACTATTCATCTCCGAGCACTCCGGTCTGCAACCCGAAACAGCCGAGCTGCTCGGCCTGCTACAAGAACAAACCGAGCGCATGTCTCGAATGACCAAGGTATTGCTCGAGATGAGTGAGCTCCGCAGCGTTCCTTGCGAGGACGATGTTGAACTTGGCCCCTTGTCCGAAGAGGTCCTCACCGACCTTGCGCCACTTGCCGAAAATAAGGGCATAGCCCTCAATTGTGCTGGAGACGCTTTAGTAATCGGAAGTGATACGCTCCTCTACCGGCTGGTGTTTAATCTGGTCGAAAACGCCATCCGTTACAGCCGCTCCGGCTCGACTGTCAACGTCTCCATCTGCGACAACGACAGCCACGTGATCCTGCGAGTCAAAGATGAGGGCCCGGGAATACCCAAGCAGTACCGAGAGAGCATCTTCCAGCCGTTCTTTCGTCTAGACAAATCCCGCAGCAGGGCATACGGCGGCGCAGGACTCGGACTAGCGCTCGTTTGGGAGATTGCAGCGCTTCACGGTGGCACGGTAGAGGTCGAAACAAGTTCCGAGAACGGGACCACCATGCTCGTAAGCCTTCCAAAACGATCCGCAGCGTTAACCGAACAGTAAAACGAAAGGGGTCCCGAGCAACAGGAGTACAATTGCTGCTATTGTTGCCAGCTGTTGGGAGATGGAAGATGGACTGCGATGGCTACCCACGCGTTCCCATGCCGTTGATGTGCACCGCCTTTGTGCCGGGGCAGATTGACGCTGCGGTTGCAGGCATTTCCGACCCCGATTCGCGCGCCATCGCCACGGCAGAAGCGCTGTACTTTCGCGGACAGGCCGCCCTCGCTGCCGAGACAGCACGCCCCTATCTTGATGCCACCGATCCCGCACTGCGCTATTCCGCATGCTTTATCTGCGGATACGCCAGTCTGTCGCTCAACCGTATCGCCGATGCCCGCCGTTGCCTTGCGGGCATCCTCGATACACCGGCCGACGAGGAATCGCCCGCCGTCCACGCCACGCATATCCTGTTCGCCTCCGCCGCGAGCGTCCTGCTGCACTTGCCTTCCCCGTATTCTGCCGAAGAGTTTTATCCACTTGCGGCGCATCTGCCCGAAGGCCTGCGCCTGTTCGCCAGTTACGTGATGGCGCATGCCCTGTACCTGCGCGGCGAATATGGCCGCAGTCTGGGCATGGCGGAAAACGCCCTGATCATGAAACAAGGGAGCTATCCGATCTCGGAACTGTTCCTGCACCTGGCAGCTTCCATGGCATGCATGAGCCTCAAGGACATCGACGCCGCAAAAACGCACTTCGGAGTTGCTTGGAACATTGCGCGTCCCGACGGCCTTATCGAGCTCATTGGCGAGCATCACGGCCTTTTACAGGGGCTTATCGAGGCATGCCTAAAAACGCAATACCCTGACGACTTCGCGCGCATCATCGAGATCACGTACCGCTTCAGCTACGGCTGGCGGCGCATCCACAACCCCGATTCGGGCGAGGACGTTGCCGACGATCTAACGACCACGGAATTCACCATGGCCATGCTCGCCTGTCGTGGGTGGACCAACGCCGAAATCGCACGCCATATGGGAGTATCGCCGGGCACCGTCAAAAACCGCCTATCCGGCGTATACGCAAAGCTTGGCATCGGCACACGCGCCGAGCTGGTCGCGCATATGTTACGTTAGCGACCGGACTACCAAGCGCATCGAACGCGTTCCGGAACCCGGCGCTTCGCTCGATCAATTTGGACATTTTGACCCTTGAACGGCACTACCGCCACGGGGCGCCTTCTCGCAAAATTGGATTATTTCCACCGATACCTGCGGGATGGGAGCCAAAGATGCTTGATCGCCGTTCGTTACTTGTTGCCGGAGCGTCCTCGCTGGCGAGCATTATGTTGCCGCGCGTGCCGGGAAGCGCAAACGCCTTCATATTGCCGTTCGCCCCCGCCGAGGCATACGCCGACGAAGATGATCCCTTCAAGGTCTTGGTGCTCTCGCGCACCATGTTTGGTGTGGTCGTGGTCGACGTCGCCAACAAGAATACGCCCATCACGGGTGCCCAGGTCACGCTCATATCGCGCTATGCCGCAGGCAAGCAGCTCACCGCCACGACCGATGACGAAGGCACGGCCATCTTTGAGGTCGCCCCTCTTTCAGAAGGCTACGTGGACGAGACAACGCTTCTCGACGCGTACGACTTTAACGGCGGCATCTCCATTAGCATGGCGGGCTACCGCGATGTCGAGATTCCCCTTGCGCGTATCCAGGGCGGCACCGCTATTGCCGCACCCACACGTCCGCTCTCCGATGGCGAGCCGTACTTTCGACAGCTCACGTTCGACGAATGGGACATCCAGTACGCCGACGCCACGTTTATGGCAATGCCAGCGGACGAAGCAGCAAACGACCAGCCCGACACGCACGCTTTTACCGTGCAGGCTCATCTGCCGCAGGGCGGGCAGGCAACGTTGCATATCAATAAAGTGATGCCCTCTGCGGGCAGCTCAACCGAAACCGTCACGCAGATCGGCCAGATCAAGGCCAGCGCATCGGGCGCGGATAATCTGGCGACGTTCACGCTCGAAGACACGTTCCTCGATGCAGCTTCGGGCCTTCTGGAGGAAGGGTGCAAGCTGCGCTTTATGCTCGACTACCAGGGCAAAACCTACACGCTCTCATCCCCTATGGCCGTTGTCACCGCGCCGGCCGCAAAGGCGGAATCGGGCTCGACCACCATCATTCCCACCACCATGGACCAAGAGATCACTCCGTTTGATTTCCCCGCGGCGTTTCCCGGTATCGGCGGCAATAAGTTCACGTGCTGGATGCCCACATTTCCCATTCTGTTCGATTTCTCGTTTGCTGGATACGTGCTGTTTGGCGGAGGGTACAAACCAGCTAGCTATATGAACGATTCGGGCAACCCTGATCCGGAATACTGGAAGAAATCGCCGCGCGAGTCGGGCGCCAAGCAGGCAAACCGCTACCTCGACGAGATGGAGGGGAAGTGGAATCAGTACAAGAGGATGAGTGCCGGTTCGGGCACCGATCCAAGAAACACCAAGCTCCTTCGCCACCATTGCACGCCGCTGTTCACGATGGATATCGCCACACAGCTGTACGGCTCGCTCGCCTACGATTGGGTGGGCAAAACCTGGGGTAACAACAACGACCCCGCATACGGCAATATTAAGGCCCTCTTCCAGGTAAGAACCGACCTCAATTGGACCGAGCAGTTTACCCTAGGACCGGTGCCATTTTTCCTAAACGTCAACCCCTGGGTGCTGGCAAAACTGGCGCTCGCCGTGGGTGCCCACACGCACGGCAGCGGCGCGGCGTTTTTTAAAAACATTTCGCTCGACTATTCAAACACGTCGGGCTCGTTCACCATCCAGATCGGGCTTGCCGTCACCTTTGGCGCCGGCGTTGCAGGCGTCGCTTCGTCTGCCGTGCGCGGCGCCGCATCCCTCACGCTGTTCATTGGGTACGAAAAGGCAGATGGACACCAGCTTCCGCGGCTGCGTGTAGGTGCAGACGTCGATGTCGACGTGATACTCCAGTTCGTAATGTTCAAGTGGACCACCAAGGCTTGGTCGGGGTCGTGGCCCACACTCATCGATTCGTGGAATATGTCGGTGAACAATGGCGACCAGTATGGGCTCCAGCGCTCTGAGCTCGCATTGGATGGAGATACGCCTTATACGCTGGATGCCTGCTTCGGCTCGGCCGGCAACATTGAGGCGGGCGGCGTGCCGCAATTTATCGCATCGGCCACCATCGTCACCAACGCCGAACTGCTCGCACGCGCCGAGGTTAAGGCCACTGCCGTAAACGCCGCGCCTGTCGTGCGCGATTGGGATCAAGCGGTCACGCGCATTGAGCTCGAGGCGGATGCAGAAAGCGACGACACGGGACAGATCGAGCATTTCGTCCACGTGCTGATGGAGAACGACGAAAACGCCGCGCCGATGTATGAGTACACCTACATCGGTCAGGCAACGAACACCGCTGCCGACCCGAACGCCGATTCTGCCGGCGTGTCGGAGGACGAGCGTGGCGGCATCAAGCCCTCGAGCGACAACGTGCTGTTTGCTGGCGTGCTCAGCGAAGCCCACATGAAGCTGGCAATGATTGCCGGCGTAGAATGCCTGTTCCGTATCGCCTCGGTGCGCTACGGCGACAATGGTCGCTCGCGCCTGGTGGTACACACAAAGGCAAACGGAACGTGGTCCGCTCCCACGCCTGTGGACTTTCCCCTTGGGTTTGGCGAGGGCGACGTGGAGCGCGACAGCATATACGATTACGACTTCGACGTAGTGGAATATACGGACGGAAGAGGAAACCAGGACGCCTACGTGCTGCTGGTCTCGGGCGAGCGCCCCGCCGGCGACGACACCCTTTTCGATATGGCAAGCACAGCCGGCATACTGTCCGTTGTGCGCCTGCGCATAAGCAACGACGGAGTTCGCGTGGTATCGCACACGTCGTGGCGCAGCATCTCGCGCGGCCGCCTTCAGGAGGATGGCTACCATTGCCTGCAGTGCCCACGCATCACGGTGGGCAAGACACTTGTCAACGGGCGCCTGTCGGGCGCCTACCTCCACCGCCGCGGAACCACCGCAGAAAAGGCGCTCGGCAGCGAGGCCGAGGTTGCGCTGGAGTGCTTTACCCTGTGGTCGGACGTTTCGGGCGACAGCCTGACGTTCCGCCAAGTTCTCCGCTTTCCGCAGGCACCGTCGAGCATCGAGCTCGGCGCGCCCGAGAATATCAACGGCAAAATGGTGGTGCCCATTGCATACGAGACCGCAGGCGGTTGTGGCTGTGCATCGTACGCCGTGATCGGCCAGTCCATTGCGAGCTGGGGCGTTATGTCGCCAGATGCCACAGTACCCCACGCGGTGCCGTGGCCGCAGCACACGGGCTTTTTGGCTACCGTCAACGAGCAACTGCAGCATATTACTTGGACGCGAGGCGCATCGGCATTTGCAACGCAGCCCGTGGGTGCCGCAGGCTGTGGCCCGGCATCGTTTAGCGTAAGCAACAACGGCAGGTGCGTGCTCTATGTAGAGAACACCGATGGCAAGGTGGGGCAAACCTACGACGAAGAAGGCAACCCGGTAGCAGTGATGGGCAAGCACTTCCGCATCTTCGCCAGCACCTTGGCAGGCGATCTGTTTACGGAGTCGTTCGTGATGTGCGAGCTGGACCATCCCGTCGATCAGATAACGACATTTTTGACGTCGGGGAGCATGCTCTCCGCGCTCGCCACGCACATTGTGAGCGCGGAGAAGAGCGAGGCAGAACTACACGGCATCGAAGTGCCCTTGGTGGCGTGTGCCACTCCGACGGGCGCAGTCGCTACCTCGGGCGCGGTGGTGCCCGGAGCAGCAGGCGAATCCTTCATGGTCACGGTGCGAAACGACGGCAACACCTTGCTGACCGCCGGCACAATCGATCTGTACCGAGAGGGCTCCAGCCAGCCGTTCTCCAGCGCATCCATCGGGTTCGGAGCGAACACACGCATGGCATCGATCTACGATCCAGAGCTTGCCGAGGACGCTTCGGTCAACGACATGGCACACGTGAAGTACGCGCTCGAAACGCTGGGCACACCTTTTGCAACGCACCCGCTGGTAGCCGACAGTGGCAACGCCGTGCTGGCACCGGGTTGCACGGCACAGTTCCGCATGAGCTTCGCTATCCCCGAGAGTTGGAGCGACGAAGTGGGCAAACGCGTAACGCTGTATGCGAAGGCGCGTAATCTGGTGGCGCTCGATCCCGTAACGCTCGAGGAAATTCAACCGGGCGCAAACTCGGCGCTGGGTGCCGTACTGCACGAGCTTCATGTGCCCGACGCGGCATGCGAACGCTCAGAAGTTCAGGTCGGCGTATGCGACAGCGCGGATACGACAGAACTTCAC
>UMLQ01026607.1_pt1 | contig 13182 bp, 10 predicted proteins | sample 1966631 | NCBI WGS metagenome assembly UMLQ01 (sample SAMEA4836206, study PRJEB28245) | human gut metagenome | biome: gut microbiome; material: fecal sample | place: Denmark | collected 2008 | reverse complement strand
GTAGGAGAAAAAATCAAGAAAATCCGAACTTTTCGAGGCATAACGCAAAAGGAATTAGGGCTGGCTGTCGGTTTTGAGGAAAAGGGAGCGGATAACCGTATCGCCCAGTATGAGACAAACTACCGTGTCCCTAAAAAAGACCTGTTGGATAAGATTGCCAAGGCGCTGTGTGTAGACCGTCAGAACTTCTATACCATTCAACCCGGCAGCGCCGAAGATTTCATGCGGACATTCTTCTGGCTGGATGAGGACAGCCCCGGCTCCATCCGCTTGTTTCAGCTTGTCTGTAATCCCGGCAAGACGGGGGCCTCCGATGATACCGCCGTCCGATACAATGATACGGACGACTGGCCCGCTCAACCTCCCGTGGGCATATACTTCAACTATGGGCTGGTAGATGACTTCATGCGGGAATGGCTCTTGCGCCAGCAGGAACTTCACGCTGGGGAAATCACCAGGGAGGAATACTTTGAATGGAAAATCAACTGGCCGTGTACCTGTGACGACAGCAAACGGTTTGACAACTATGTCCCTTGGAGAAAAAAATAGGACAAGCAAAGCCGCCCTGCTGAATTTGTCGTTCAGCAGGGCGGCTTGCTTGCCCTTTGCAATCATTCCCTTGTGTGGCCGGGTTGAAACGAATAGTATCAATCCAGTATCACAAGGCAAAGTGACAGGTCAAAAACCCTGTATTCATGCGGGTTTGAGCCGTTTTGACGGTCATTCCCACTCAATCGTTCCCGGGGGTTTATCCGTAATATCGAACATTACGCGGTTAACGTGGGGCGTTTCGGCAATAATTCTGTTGCTGATTGTGCGGAGCAGGTCATAGGGAAGCTCTGCAAACTCGACCGTCATTGCATCGGTCGAAGTTACCGCGCGAACGCCGATTGCGTAGTCATAGGTGCGCTGATCGCCCATAACACCGACTGAGCGTATTCCCGTAAATACCGTGAAATATTGCCAAATTGAACGGTCAAGACCTGCTTTCGCAATTTCATCGCGGAGGATAAAGTCGGACTTTCTCAGGATGTCGAGCTTTTCGTCGGTAATGTCGCCGAGGATGCGGATCGCAAGCCCGGGGCCCGGGAAGGGCTGCCTCCATACAAGGGGAGCGGGCATGTTCAAACTTTCGCCGAGAAGGCGAACCTCATCCTTGAAGAGAATGCGGAGCGGTTCTATAAGGCCTTTGAATGCGATATCTTCGGGCAGGCCGCCGACATTATGATGGCTTTTAATCACGGATGCTCCGCCTGCGCCGCTTTCGATAACATCGGGATAAATCGTGCCCTGAAGCAGGTAGTCCGCGCCGATTTTCTTTGCTTCATCTTCAAAAACGCGAATGAATTCTTCGCCGATTATCTTGCGCTTGCGCTCGGGTTCCGTAACGCCTGCAAGTTTTGAAAGGAAGCGATCTTTTGCATTGACTTCGATAACATTCAGGCCGATTTCGTTGCGATAGAAGCCCATTACTTCCTCCGCCTCGTTCAAGCGAAGAAGGCCGTGATCAACGAATATGCAGGTCAGCCTGTCGCCGATCGCCTTATGCACAAGGGTTGCGGCAACGGAAGAATCAACGCCGCCCGAAAGGCCCGCAACCACTCTGCCGTTTCCGACCTTTGCGCGCACTTCTTCAATGAGCTGATTTGCAAGGTTTGCCATTGACCAGCCGCCCTTGCAGCCGCAGATCTCATACACGAAATTATGGAAAAACTGCTTGCAGTATTCGGTGTGGTTAACCTCGGGATGGAACTGAACGCCGTACAGCCTGCGCTCTTCGTTTGCGAACGCGCAGATTTCGCAATTATCGCTGCTTGCAATAATTTCAAAACCGGGAGGGCAAACAAGGCAGGAGTCGTTATGGCTCATCCATGTTATTGAATCGGGCATGTCCTTAAACAGTGGGCTGCGTTTGAAATGCATGGGTGTTTTGCCGTATTCACGCGTCGGAGCGGGGCCGACTTTGCCGCCGAGTTTTTGGCACATAAGCTGCATTCCGTAGCAGATGCCAAGCACGGGCACGCCGAGATTGAACAGCTCGTCGGAGCAGGTTCGTGCGCCTTCAAGATATGCGCTGTCCGGCCCGCCGGACAGAATAATACCGCACAGACCGTCGCCTTTGATTTTTTCGATCGGGGAATCCGGCGGCAGGAGCTCGCTGTAAACCCCTGCTTCACGCACTCTGCGTGCAATGAGCTGGTTATACTGCGCTCCGAAATTGATGATTACAATTCTCTCCATATAGTATTCCTTATATAAACCATTTTGTTGTAAACAAGATGTTGTTTCCGCAAATTTACTGTTCACGGAAACGGATTCCGTCGGGCGTTGCCTCTTCGATTATTGCAAGCGAATATAAATCAATACCTCTTGCACGCAGCGCATCGCCGCCGCCCTGGAAGCCTTTTTCAACCGCAATACCGATGCCGACAAGTTCCGCACCGGCCTGTTCAATGATCGCAACAAGCCCGCGCATTGCTTCGCCGCGCGCCATAAAATCATCGATGATCAGGATTCTGTCTCCCGGATGCAGCCACTCTGCGGAAACAATGAGTGTAACTTTCTTTTTGTAAGTATAACTCATGATTTCGCTTTTAAAAAGTCCGCCTTCAATGTTGTCGCTCTTTGCTTTTTTTGCAAATATCATCGGCACACCCATCTTTTCGGCACAAACCGTTGCAAGCGGAATGCCGGACGCTTCGACAGTCATAACCGCCGTCAGTCCGTTTATGTCAAAATGAGCAATGAATTCATCCGCCAGCTTGCCCAAAAAAGCAGCGTCAACGCGGTGGTTCAAAAATCCGTCAACCTTTACAACATTGCCTGGAAGAACCTTTCCCTCGCGCGCAATGCGCTCCTCCAAAAGTTTCATGCCGAACGCCCTCCGTGTTTTCGGGTCGTGCGCAGCAAAAGTGCCGATTTTTCAAAAAAAGCTTGCAAATCAAAGCCTTTTTGGGCTTGCAGCAGATCCGCACCGCATTTCCCTAATAAATATTTGAATTTTACTATAAATCCACAGGTTTCGCAAGGGAAAACTTCAGTTATATTATACACGATTGCAGGTATACATCAACGATTTAAATCTCCCCCCCGCAGCGTACCGCGGGGGGAGTGCAAATCATTGTTATGCAATTATTCTTCTTTCGGCACAGGCGGCATTGCCGGGAACAACGATTTCAGTTCATCAACATCAGTCGCCCTCATCCATTGGGACATTCCGGGTTTCCACACCATGCTGTTCATTGTAAATTGCCCTGAAGCAGCCATTTGAGTCAAGACGGAAACATCAAACGGTCCCGCCGCCTGTCCGTTAACCGCAACATGATAAAGCACCGCAGGTATCAGCGGAGGCGTCATACTCGGCTGTGCAGGTTGTCCGATTCCGCTCATCACATTATTCATTGTTCCCGCGATATTCTGACCCACCGCACCGCCGACAGCCATGCTTGCCATCATTGCCGCCATGTTAAAGCCCTCGCCGCCGCCGAGATTGATGCTCCCCGCGCCGTTTGCTCCCATCTGTCCGAGTGCATTTGCTCCTGCAATTCCGACTTCGGTCTGCTTTTCAACCTGAAATGCGCCGATATTTGCGGTCTGTGTCTGCTTATGCTGCGCATACTGACCTTCTTCACGCTGAATGCGCAAAGTTTCCGCATAATCTTCCGCTTCAATGCGCTGTTTCGCCGCAATATTCCTGACGGTCGCTTCTGCCTCCGCTTTTGCCGTTGCGGCAGAAATATCCCTTGTAACATTCATAAGCCGACGATAGCTGTCGCTGCCTTTGTCAATTTCTATTGCACCTATATCGATGCCGGAAACATTAACCCCGAAGTCCTCCTCAAGCCTTTTTCCGAGTTCCTGCTCAACATCGTCATTTATCTGTGCGGTTTTGCTTTCTATCTGAACAACCGGAATGTTAAACCGCGCAGGTGCATTTGCAATGCTGCTTTTGACATATCGGCTTGCGGCATCCTGAATCTGCCGTTTGAACTCGTCAAGGCTGAAATTACCGAGTCGGTGCAGCTTGACAAACTCTCTGTAATCGGCAATGCCGAAGCTTACGGTGCCTCTTGCGGCAACGGGAACGCCGAAATCCGAAAAACGCGGGTCGAACACATCAAAAAAAGGCACTGCAAACTTTATTTGAACAATTCGTGCAAGATTGATAAAGTAAATCTCCGCCTGAAAAGGCGTTCCGCCTTCATACGCAAGACCCACAATTCTTGCAAGCACGGGAAAGTTCGCCGTCTCGATCATCTGATCAAACGGACCTTCGATAAAATCCTGCATAACACCGTTTTTTTGTTTGTAAACAAACACGGCGACCTCACCGTCTTTAACCCGCAAAGACGAGCCCCAACGAATTGAATCTTCGCGGTTGCCCCTTCCGAGCTGAACCCCGGAAGGATGCCATTTCCAAATCAGATATGACGGTTCATCGCAGCGAATTTGATCCATGAAACCGCCTGTTCTTTTAGTTCTGCCAAATAAAGCCATGATTTACCCTCCTTATCGTTTTCTCGAATAGTATCGAATAATTATTGTAGAATCAATATCGAACTCATCGTCTCCGTCAAACTTGGTATTTCCAGCAACGCTGATTCCCTCAACATCTCCTTCTGTGTCAAGAAGACCTTTCTTTACAGGCTTCGTAACAATATTTCTAAAGCCACGAGTTCTCAAATACTCAACCATATCATCATGGTTTTCATGGTAGAACTCATTGTAGTCTTTTCCGATAGTTCGTATGAGGCTATTGCTTTCCTGCTGAGTTTTTTTCTTTTTATCCTTTCTATCATCCTCAGTAAATAGAGAAATATTTGGGATAAGGCCAAAACACAACATAGACATCAAAAGAAGCAAAGCTCCGACTTTAACCTCGTTAATCATCATAATTATGCCAATAGCCAACATTATAATACCAGCTATTGCCATCACACTGCCGATAAATACGGTTTTGTTTCTTCTAAAAAGCGCAGCAATTCCTCGTTCTCTTTTGTTTACTTCCTTGCGAGTGCGAGTGTATAGTTTTTCCAAATATTCAAATTCGGGAGTGTTTCCGAAGGAAAGCTTTGCTTTATGATAAGCCTGTTCCAGCTTAGCTCTCCACGCATCATCCGTGTCATACCACTTATCTTCCAAATTTGAAACAGCCAAAATAAAGAAATCGTAAATGTCCTCTTTAGTGTTAGGAATATAGAAGTTGGTAATTAGCTCAATTTTATCGTCCAAGGAAGAGGCCATTTCTACTTTCTTTGCAAGCGCTTCGACAGGACTGTTTGTGGTAACGCTACGAACCTCATAGCCGCAAATTGGACAGACAGTTGTGAAGGATTTTAATAACTCACCACAATTGGGGCATTTATGTAATTTCCCATCATATACGGTTTGTGTTTTTGCACGAAGATCTTCTTTAACTTGCTCATTTTTAGGCGGTTGCGTTTTTGTCTCTGGAGCCTCTTGGAAAAAAACTCCATTTACAATTCTCTGTGTTTGCGCAACAGGTTCTCCACAATTTTTACAGAATCGTGCTCCCTCATCCAACTTAGTCCCACAATAAGAGCAGAATTGCTTTTTCATCCTATCTATCCTTCCAACTTCTGTTCATCAGTTCAAATCCCTGTACAGATTCCGCTCATACCGCTTCGCATATATCTCCGATATTGCAATCCTAATACTCACATACACAAAGCAGTACTGATCGGGCAACCTCTTCACTGCGGCGCAGTTGTGCCATAGTTTCTGTGTTTATGTTCAAGTCTTTGCTAATTGCAGCGAAGATCTTTTTTTTATACGCATTAACCACAGCTAATTATAGCTCATTCTCCGTACATCAGCTTTTTGAATCATACACATTACTCATTTTAGCATATCATGGTGATGAAGTCAATGGAACTTGCGAAACATTTTGTTCCGGTGTCAATGATTAGGTACACTCGGCATACAAATACTTGAACCGCGTTGCTGTCAAGTGAAGGGTAGCGTTTTTTTGAGTTCGCGAAAGTCGTTTTCAGACCTTCGTAATGTTAAAAAGTAATATAATTGTCGGACGGTCTGCATAGACCGTTCTGTCTGTGCAAACCCTCATTCAATTTTTTTGCTTGTTTCCGAGCTCAGCTTAAAAGGAATCTGAAACCTCATTCGGCGTCCGCAGTCCCTATATTTCTGGCATTATAACTATATCGCATAGGTTCCCTTTTTCATACCCTTTTTTGTTACCTTTTTGTATGTGATGTGTCATAACATGTCACCGCTTTTGTCAATTATTCCGATATTAATAATCTCCCCCCGCAGCGGACTGCGGGGGGAGTGTTTCATGCTTTTTTTACATGTCTGCAACTGCATTAAGCATATTCATATAGGCTTCAATTGCGCCTATCTGCAAATTTTTCAGCAATCCGCTCAGTTCAACGCGATTTTGCGTTTCTGCCGAATTGAAGGCTGTTACAAGTGCGGTGAGCTGCATATAGTACTCATCCAGCGCATCAATGACGCCTCTGCCGTCGTGCACGCCGTTCAATGCGGAACGCAGGCTTCGGATGTTTTCAAGCAATTCGCTCCCGATTGCCTTTCCGTATTCAATGCCGCGTTCGGCTGTGTCGTAATTTATCACTTCGTTGTTTAAATCATTAATTATTCCGAACGAAAACCCGACCGCTTCCGCAATTCCGTCCAAGCGCTCCGCTTCTGCCGTGACCTCAATTTCGACGGGTTCGCATGCAAAGGGCACGATTTCCGCCTTGTACCCCTGTTCAACAAGGCGTTTTCGAACGCTTTCGGCACCCGCTTCCGTTGTGTATGCCGAGGCAAAAACCGAAACGCTTCCGTCCCCGTTGTCGATAATGCAGCCTGCCGCTCCGAGTGCACGCACGGAGGCACTGAGCGCACTTGCTTCGGCATCGGATTCAAAACTGCCGAGCCGCAGCGCATACATGTCCAGCCCCGAAAAATGCATTTTTTGCGTTTGCGGGTTTGAAAAGCTCAGGCCCGGGGTTGCCCCCGCAGGTTCGGTGGTTGCGAGCGTATTTCCGCCGTGTTTTCTGCCGAAAACGCTTTCCGTAAGCCATGAGCCGACCGAAGTTGCAAATAAAACATAAATAATACCGCCCATCAGCAGCAGGAGTATCAGCAACCCGAATCCTCCCCCGCTCTCTCCGCGTCCGCCGGCGGCGGAATATGCCTGATATCCCCCGCGCCTGCGCCTTGTGTTCTTTCGTCTGCGTCTGTATTCCATGTTTGCCTTCCTTTCGCGTTTTGCGCCCGTTTTTGGATTTCCCGTTAACGGTTTATGCAGAAGGGAGGCACGGTATGAATATAAGGTGTGCCGTGAACACCTGCCGCGTTCGGTTCACGGGCACGCAGACTTCGGTTTCGGTTTATTTTTCGTCCCCGTCAGGCCGCCAGAGATATTTTTCCATGTTCACATGCCCGTCAACAAACTCAACCCCGTCTGCGGAAAGCAGCTGAATCTGCATGTTTTCACCGCCGAAAGCAAATGCGGCAGAAGCTTTGCCCTGCCTGTTCACAACGCGATAGCATGGAATTTCGGAAGGGTCCGGATTTACATGCAGGGCATAGCCTACAACACGTGCCCAGCGCGGATTGCCCGCAAGAGCAGCGATCTGCCCGTAGGTTGCAACTTTGCCTCGCGGAATTTTGCGAACTACTTTATAAATTTTTTCAAACACCGTATCTTCCACAGTTTTTTCTCCGTTCTTTTTTGTTCAGCATCTGCCTTTGCCGCTGCATGTATTCAACATTTTTAAAATAATCATTTTTCGATATGTTTCCATGCAAATGCAAGCAAAGTTTCATTAATCGCGGAAACGCCTTTTTGAAGAGCATTCAGCTCATTTAAGCAGCCGTCAACTGCAATTTCAATGAATTCATCCGCCATTTCGCCCGTAAAAAAGAATGCGGGGGACGCCTTCGTTAAATCTCCGGAGTTTTGTTTATAATCCGAATACATTTCCGCAAGGAACTCCCGCGGTTTAAATTCCGCAATATGACTCAGCTCTTCTGCGTTCAAATTCTCCGGCAAAACAATATTGAAAGTCAAACCATGTCTTTTTGACAGGTATGTATTTGCTTTTCGATAATCATCGTGAAGCCTGTCTATGTTTCCGTCGGGGTGCGGATCCCAATTATATTTCCCGTAAATAAAGCCGCGAAAAAGCAGGTCCTGAACAAGATGCAGGTAATAGCCCAAATAAAGGTCATCTGTCATCATCTTCCGTCCGAATCTGCTGCGGAATGCTGTTAAATCGTAGGTCTTTTTTGTGCCGCCGCAGATTAACTTCAAAAAATGCGCCTTTTTGCTCTCTTCCGAAGACCATCCTGCCGAGTCGGGCATTATTATGCCAAAGCGAAATCTGTCGGGGTTTTTAAATTCAACGCATTTCAATAACCGTTCCGCTGCCGCGTGATGCACTATTCTTGCCGCCATGTTTTTCCTTCCTTCTGTTCAAAATTTTAATCCTTTGAAAGAATGATACCATAAAACGAGGCGACAGGTAAAGCTGCTTTTTTTCAAAACACGCCTGCATTGCCAAAAGCTTGCAGTATCCGTGTCGATTTGATATAATGTTGCTTAACAGGCGGGCAATGCTCGTGCATTCGCCTGAAAAAACCCAAAGCGGTTGAACAATCGAGATGCAAAGGTATTCGGAGATACGGGTTCGGAATGAGAGAAACTTTTTACAGAACGGCAATGCTGCTTGGTGAGGATGCAGAAAACATCCTGCTCGAATCCAAGGCGGCGGTTTTCGGAGTCGGCGGAGTCGGCGGGCACTGCGTTGATGCATTGGTTCGTTGCGGCCTCGGCCGAATTGCAATTTTTGACTCGGCCAAGGTCAAGCCGAGCAATCTGAACAGGCAGATTTGTGCAAAAAAATCCACCGTAGGCATGAAAAAAGTTGAAGCGATGAGTCTTCATATTGCGGATGTTTCGGACTGCATCACCGAAGCATTTGACTGTTTTGTGACGCGTGAAAATGCGGAAGAGCTGATTCCCGCAGATGCCGATATAATCATCGACGCCGTGGATAATGTCACGGCAAAGATCGCACTCATTGAGGCAGCGTCACGATGCGGCATTCCGATTCTTTCCAGCATGGGTGCGGGCAACAGACTTGAGCCGGACAAAATTCGCATTGCGGATATCTTTGAAACAAGCATCGACCCGCTTTCCCGCGTTATGCGCAGAGAATTGCGCAAGCGCGGTATAAAAAAACTCAAAGTTGTTTATTCCGTTGAAGAGCCGAAAACACCCGTCATTCCCGTTCCGGATCCGGATATGAAGCTGAACGCACCCGCAAGCGTACCCTTTGTTCCCGGAGCGTTCGGGCTTGCTCTTGCTTCGGAGGCCGTTCGCACAATTCTTGAACGAAAAAGGAGGATAAGTTTTAATGAATAACAAAAAAACACGACTGCAAAGGTTTATTTCATCGTCGATCGCCGTGCTTCTTTTTGCCGCGATCGCACTCGGTGCGGCACTGCCTGCGGCAGCATCGACAGCCGCGAGCTTTACGGCGGACTTTGCCAAGACCCAAACCGGCAGAGCAGCCGATAATCTCCGTTCGAACGATGAACGGGAATCTTCAAGCGGCATTCCTATGACTGCCAACGGCATTCCGAAACTGAAGCGTGATGTGCGAAGAAGTGTAAATTCTGATTTTTCGTTTATAAATGTCAAGCTGTCCGTCGGAGAAACGGCAAGTGTTCGCCTTGAGCTTTGCGGCGCATATTATGTTGCGGAAAATATGCGTGCTGTTGTCGGCAGCGAAAGCTCCCCCCGCACAGCTGCCGTCACCGTTGAAGACGGTAAAATTACGCTCAGCTCGGGCGGTTCGACCGTTTATCGGGGTTCTGAAATAACGCTTATGCGCGTGAATTACAACGAATCCGCCGGTTGGCTCCAGCTCTTTTGCAGCGGAAACGCAAACGAAAGGAAATACTTGGGCAACCTTGTTTTCCGCATCAATGATGACGGAACGCTCCGAGTCATCAACAATATTCCGACGGCGCATTATCTCTATGGCATCGTGCCTTACGAAATGAGCGAGTCCTGCCCCATCGAATCACTCAAATGCCAGGCGGTCGCCTCAAGAACCTATGCATTCGGCTTTACCATGCCCGGTGATGATTATGATATAACCGATTCGTTTAACTATCAGGGTTATCGCGGCTATAAACCCGGCTACGAAAAATGTATGCGTGCCTGCGTTGAAACAACGGGCGTCATTCTGTCTGTCGATAACGAAATCCCTCTTGCATTTTACGGCGCAACAAACGGCGGAGAGACCGCTTTGCCGTCACACCTTTTCGGATATGATTCGCTTGACCCGCTGTATGAAATCCGTCTTGATGACATTGACTTTTACGAATCCAACCCTATTTGCAGGCAGAATCTTGAAATTACATACGGAGAAATATCCGACAACGAAGCATTTAACGCTCTCCTTCGCAAAGAGGCGAAAAAAATTGTCGGTTCTTCCGTTCGGCTCATTTCAATTCTTGAAACGGATGTGAACACACCGAAATTCGAAAACTGCGAACGCAACATGGCGAATGTTGATGTGCGTATTCTTGTCGGCACCGGCAGCGGCGAGCAGGAAGTTTCCTTCGGGTTTTCAGCCGACAGGTTGAAAGCTGAAGGTGTTTTTACAAAAAATTATAAGATGTACTGGGGAGAACCGACGAGCACCGGTTACAACATCTATTTCTGCCGCTACGGGCATGGCCTCGGAATGTCGCAATACGGTGCTCAGGCGCGGGCGCGTGAGGGGCAGACGTATCAGCAGGTGCTTAAATTTTACTATGGGAAAATGAAGCTTACCGATGTTTGCGAGCTGAATCCCGAGCGTCCTTTTGCATACAGCCTTAATATCAAAGCATACGGCGAGTTCAACACGACCAATGTCAACCTTCGTTCCGGTCCCTCCGCATCATTCACAAGTTTGGGCAAGTTCAACACGGGCACGCATGTTGACGTTATCAATGCCGTTAACGGTTGGATTTGCTGCATTGCGGACGGCAAACTCGGCTATGTTCGCGGCGATTATATCGATGTTAAGCTTTTCCCGTCGCCCATTGCTGCGCAGCAAAGAGTCTGCGAGGCAAAAACAACCGAAGCGGCCGCCCTTCGTACCTCCCCTTCTCAATATGCAGCCGAAATCGTGTCACTCAGTGAAGGTGCACAGATCCGCGTTTGGTTTGAAATCGGGGACTGGTACTATGTTCGAATCGGACACCGTTCCGGCTTTGTTGAAAAGAGCAAAATAATTATCGGAGATTGGTTCATCATAGACCTTCATGCGATCGTTTCATCGCAAATAGGCGACGGAATCCTCCCGCGGCCGTGAGTTTGCGGCGAAACGGTGCGGGGTGAGTATCCAGACATTCACCGTATTGTTCCAATCAACTGTACAGTACGCAAAGTATACATAAACAGCCCTTCCGAATGCATCGACATCGGAAAGGGCTGTTTGTTTTTGTGACATTTAAGCGACTTTTTTAAGAGCCGTGCTGCGCGGCGGTTTTAAGCAGAAGCATGAACCCCGTCAGCAATATAAGAAAGGAAAAATTAAACAGGGAAAACTCTTTTACATATGCTCCTGATTTTCCGGGATTATGCTTTACATATTCACGGAAAGTGATGAGGCTTGCAAGCGATGCGATGAGTGTGCCGACGCCGCCGATATTTACTCCGACAAGCAGATCCGCATAGTTTTCCGTGAACTGTGAAAGCAGAATTGCGGACGGAACATTGCTTATGAACTGGCACGAAAGAACACTGAACACAAGCGTGTTCCGCTCCAAAAGCCCCGACAGAAACTGCCGAACGATGCCTATTCTGCTCATATTTCCCGCAAAAATAAAGAAGAATACAAATGTCAGCAGCAGCGGCCAATCAACTGCGAGCAGTGCCTTTCGGTCCGCCGCAAGCAAAACAGCCGGTATTATAACCAAGCCTATCCAATACGGAATTCCTCTGAAAACTATCGCAATTGCCAACGCAAAAAGCGCAAGGTAAACCGCAAGACGCACCGGCGGAAGCCGAAACTTTTCATCGCTCAGCTCCAGCGGTTCCGGCTTTACAAATACCAGACAGCAAAACGTGATAAGAGCGACCGAAAAAACGAAAGGCGGTGCCATGATACGCATAAACTCAAGGTTCGGGATTTCAAACTTTGTGTAAAGATACAGGTTCTGCGGATTTCCGAACGGAGTCAGCATTCCGCCGAGGTTTGCGGCTATATTCTGCATTATGAAAGTGAATGCCATGTATTTTTCTTTGTGCGTTGTTGTGAGCACAAAAAATCCCAGCGGCAAAAACGTCAGCAGAGCCATGTCGTTTGCTATCAGCATGGAACCGATAAAAGTTATGTACACAAGGGCAAGCACGCTCATGCGGGCGTTTTTAAAAAGCCGAACTATTTTGCGTGCCAGCATGTAAAAAAAGTTAATGTTCTTCAGCGCGCACACAACCGCAAGCACGCAGAACAGGCATGTCAGAGTTTTGAAATCGAAATACCCCGAATAAAGCTTATCCGGAGGCACAAAAAACATGGTTATGACCGCAGCCGAAAGCGCAATAACCATTACGGTATTTTTCTTTACAAACTGTTCAATTGCTGACAGAATGCATACCTTATTCATTCTCTTTGCGCTGCTGCTTTTTCTTTCGTTCATTTTTTCACCCTTTGCATTTTTTGCTGAAAGAGCAACGGAATTCATTTTGCAAAACAAAAGGAAGCAATCGAGTGAATGCTTCCTTTGTTTGGTAGCGGCAATCTGATTCGAACAGATGACACTCCGGGTATGAACCGAATGCTCTAGCCAGCTGAGCTATGCCGCCGTATTCGTGCGGAGGGGCTGATGCACGACCGCAATTGAAATGGTTGCGGGGGAGGGACTTGAACCCCCGACCTTCGGATTATGAGCCCGACGAGCTACCGACTGCTCCACCCCGCGATGGTCATTGCCTTTGGAACTCTCGCTCCACAATGCAGGAGCTATGATACCACGCACGGAAGCGGTTGTCAAGCATTATTTTTAAAAAAGTTATATATATTTTCTTTGCCTGTTTGTGTTTGCATTTTATATTGTTAATTTGGGTTGACATTGCAAAAAATAAGTGTTAGAATTCTCATCAAATTAAATTTGGCTTTGATGGAGAAA
>UMLQ01026411.1_pt1 | contig 13188 bp, 10 predicted proteins | sample 1966631 | NCBI WGS metagenome assembly UMLQ01 (sample SAMEA4836206, study PRJEB28245) | human gut metagenome | biome: gut microbiome; material: fecal sample | place: Denmark | collected 2008 | reverse complement strand
CGCTCGCGCCGATGATGATCGCGCACGCCGCCGCCGATATTTTCATCGCTAGCCTGCCGATGTCAGCCATTTCAGTTCAGCTCCTTTCGGGAAAAACGTTCAAATTACTTGTTCTTCTTGAATACAGTGATAGCCGCGCCTGCAAGTATCATTACTGCCGAAAGAGCCGCCGCTCCGCCGGTAGCAGGGTTGGTGTTGTCAGCCGCAGAAGATGTGGACGAGCTGCTGCTTGCGCCGGACGATGCTGCCGAAGAAGCTGCCGAGCTGGAAGCCGCACCGGAGCTTGCCGCAGAAGAGCTGCCCTCAGAGGAAGCTGCGGAGGAAGTATCAGCCGCAGAGCTGTTTACACTGGAAGTATCTGTATCGGAAGATGTATCAGCAGCGGAAGAGCTGTCTGCATCGGAGGAATCAGCCGCCGAAGAAGAATCTGCCGCAGAGGAAGCGTCGTCCTGAAGCTTCTTGTAAGCCGTTTCAGCGTCTATAAGGTCGTCGGCGTTGCTTACCAGCTTCTGGAGGTCTTCGGAAAGCGCGTCGTAAGCTTCGCGGGCAGCCTTTATAGCGTCGCCGCTCTCGAGAGTAACTTCGCCTATATCGTCGATAGCCTTTTCAGCCGCCTTGAGCGCGTCGTAATCAGCCTCGGCAAGTACTGTGATGTCGATGTCTGCGTAAAGCGGAGCGTACTCGTGGCCTGTTTCATCGTCGGTATCGCCGTAAAGCATTCCGTCGAAGGATACGCTTACTTCGGTATCGTCGGTAGTGAGCGGCTCGCTGAAATCGTAGTCCGCGCGCGCGGTAACGTCTTTCTCAACGCCGTTCGCGAGAGTAGCGGTGACTTTCAGGCTCTTCTCGTCAAAAAGCTCGCCCTCTTTGTATATCTTAGTGCCGGTAGCGGTCAGCTTGTCAACTCTGCTGCCCAGCGCCATAACGTAGCCCGAATCATTCTTGAAGTAGAGAGTGCCGTCCTCGTCAGCAAAAAGGCTGGTAAGGCAGTACTGCGCCTGTCCGCCTACGGGTGTAAAGAGTATCGGGCAAACGTTCTCGTGAGTTTTACCGTTTTCGGTAACAGTTTCGGTCTTTTCAGGCTCGGTCATATCCTTGTTATCGTGGAAAGCGTATACCTTGCCGGGGGTGTAGTTAGAAGTAAAGTAAACGTAGTTCTCGCCGTCATCGTCTTTTACCAGCGCGCTCGACTGGCAGTAGCCGTCGGTTTCCAGCGTGTAAACTACCTTGAAGCTCTCAGCGTCTATAACCGCGATATGGTGACCGCTGTACTGGCTGAACTGTCCGCCTCCGCAAACGCCAACGTAAACTCTGCCGTTAGCAGCGATTGGGGTAGAGGTGCTCATGCCGCCGAGGTCGAGCTCTTCGAGGTCGGTGACCTTATTATCATCGTTCAGCTTGAAGCGGTAAACCAGCTTAGCCTTGCTGGTGATGAAGTAGTAGCCTGTTTCAGCGTCGTAGCTTACTGCTGAGCGAAGGTCGCCCTTAAGACCGGAAGCTTCGCTTAAAATAGTAGCAGCCTTGTTCTCTACGCTTCCCTGCTTATCGAATACCAGTATCGAGCTGCCCTCGCCGTCGCCGTTGCCCAGACCGTTATCTGTGCCGACGATTATAGCGTCTGCGGTAGCGTATGCGCCCGCCCAGTAGTATCCGCCTGCGGCAGCGTATGTCCATGCAGCCGCCTGCTCTTCATTGGTCTGCTCGGGGTCGGTATCCGCTGCGGGCAGGCAAACGAAATTCGCGTCCTTAGTTTCGCTGTTCCAGAAACCTGTGTAGATGTATCCGTCAGAATAGATTATCTCGGAGTTCGACTGTCCGCCCAGCGGATCGTGGTATACCCAGAGCGACTCGAGAGTATCGGCGTCGAAAGCCTGTACTATTCCGCCGCCCTCGCTTACGAATATCTTGCCGTCAGCGTAAAGCGGAGCGGTAATGCCGTAAGAGGTAGACTTTTCCATCTGTCCCTCTACACTCAGAACTTCGCCCGTTTCCTTATTGATCTTTCTGAGCTTGCTGCCGCTGGTAACTACGAGGTCGTCGCCTACTACCGTGGGCACGCCGGGCGCTGCCGCCCAGCCGCTGCCGAGCTTAGCTACCCAGTAAAGGGCTGTGTCATTCTTATTTACGGGTGTGGGCGACTTGGTCGTGCCGCCAAAAGCGTCTGCTGCGAGTACCGCGCTGACCGAAAGCGCTGTGGCAGCCGCGATAGCCGCCGATCTTTTCATTAGTCCTTTCATTTCATAAAGACTCCCTTATAAATATTTGCAGATGGCGTACCGGGGTGCAAAAAAAGCTTTCCTCTTTATAATAAGGAAAGCTGCGGGAAGATCAGTCATAGCGGCAATTCACGGCAGATAAAAATATGTACAGCAAACCAAGCCCCGCCCATCTGCCATTTTGAAAAAGCACACGAGCGCGACCTCAAAAAACATTTTTATCTGCATAAAAAGCGATACGCTGGCCCGCGCTTTTCCCATTGCCCAAAAAGCGTTGATCCATCGCCGCGCGGCAGGTCTCCTGGCTCAAGACTCGGCACGGCGGAAAAGTCTTCTCATTCGCGGTATGCGAACAATGACCGCGCGCTTATAAAAAGCTGCGCACTCCGTCGGCTTCGGCGTCTAATACAGTAATGGCGGTTGCGTCGGACTCAAACCGACTTCCCTATTGATCTACTCGGTCAGCAATTAAGCGCCTTTCAAACCATCGCGGCTATATATCAGCAAAATATCTGCATACATCAATTATAGCACAAGGCGAATATTTTTGCAATAGCTTATTTTAATTTCATGCAAATTAGCCCGATATGCGCCGAAATGTAAACGATTTTTGTAACATCTACTTATCCGCTGCCGATATTTGCGGGGAAAATCGGCACTTTTAACGCTTGAATAAAGGCTGGCGTTGTGATATACTATAAGTACATCAGTAAAAAACGAAAGGATATAATAATATGAATATTGCAGTTGCACAGTCAGGCGGCCCTACCTGCGCTATAAACGCTTCGCTGGTCGGCGTTTTCAAGCAGGCGCTCAAAACGCCAGAGATCGACGCAGTTTTCGGCTCGCGAAACGGAATCGAGGGCATCATCGGCGACGACCTTGTAGACCTAAAGCGCATAATACGCACCAACGAGGATATGGAGCTGCTGCGCCAGACGCCATCTACCGTGCTGGGTTCATGCCGCCGCAAGCTGCCCGAGCCTGGCGGCGAGGACGCGGAAGCGCTCTACAAAAAGATATTCGAGTGCCTTGAAAAGCACCGCATAGAGGCTTTTTTCTACATCGGCGGAAACGACTCTATGGACACTGTGCACAAGCTTTCGCAGTACGCGGAAAAGATAGGCTCTAAGATCTCGTTCGTCGGCGTGCCGAAAACTATCGACAACGACCTGCCCGTTACCGACCACACCCCCGGCTTCGGCTCGGCGGCGAAGTACGTTACCGCCACCGTGCAGGAGATAATCCGCGACAGCTCGGTATACTCCATCGACTCGGTAACTATAATCGAGATAATGGGCAGGCACGCGGGCTGGCTCACCGCCTCGACCTGCGTACTGCGCGCGAATGACGAGATAGCCCCGCACCTCATCTACCTGCCCGAGAGCGATTTTTCGGCGGAGCGATTTCTCGAGGACGTTCGCGCTGAGCGTGCTAAGCACAAGGCTGTTATAGTCGCCGTTTCCGAGGGCATAGAGCTGGAGGACGAGGGCGCGCGCAGCGGCGTTACAGACAATTTCGGGCACAAGTACCTCTCGGGCGTTGGAAAGGCGCTGGAACAGCTCGTCCGCGAGCAGATAGGCTGCAAGGTGCGCTCGATAGAGCTGAACGTAATGCAGCGCTGCTCCAGCCACATCTGCTCAAAGACCGACATCGACGAGTCGGAGCAGATAGGCTCTGAGGCGGTAAAGTGCGCGATGGCGGGCGAGAGCGGCGTTACCATGATCTTCCGCCGCATATCCGACAAGCCTTACGTTGTCACCATCGAGAGCGCCGACACCGCGCTGATGGCAAATCAGGAAAAATTCTTCCCCGCGAAGTGGATCACCGCGGAGAGCAACCAAGTTTCCGACGAAGCGATAAAATACTTCCTGCCGCTCATTCAGGGCGAGGTGAACATTGCGATGAAGAACGGTATGCCCGTGCACTTCAAGATGTAAACTGCAATTATCTGTAAAATTCAAAGACCGAAGCTCGATAAAAAGAGCCTCGGTCTTTCTTGTGTATCAGTCCGCTTTTTTGTACACTTTAGGAAATCTCACGCAAAATCCAACGCGCTTGCCCTCTACCTTGCAGCTTATCTTAGCCTTGTGCGCGTCGGCTATCGAGCGGGCTATAGAAAGCCCTATGCCGCTGCCGCCCGTTTCGCGGGTGCGCGATGAATCGGCGCGGTAAAAACGCTCAAACAGCAGCCGCGTATCGCCCTGCGGCGGGTCGTCGCAGAAATTCACGGCTTTAAGCTCCGCCTTTCCGCCCGTCTGCACAAGGGTAAGACTGACGCTCCCGCCCGCCGACGAGTATTTTGAAGCGTTCTCGAGCAATATCGAAACCAGCTCGCGCACCAGCGTTTCGCTGCCGAAAAGCGCCAGCCCCTCGGCTACGTTTATCTCAAATGGCAGCGATTTTGAATCGAAGAGCGGTTTAAAGCCCTGCGCCGCCTGCTCCACCACCTCGCTCAGCGAAAATTCCGCGAAGCTGCTTTGCAGATTTTCCTGCGATTTTGTAAGCGTTAGAAGCTGCGAGAGCAGTTCGCTCAGTCTGTCGGTCTGATTAAGTATGCTCTTCGTCCACTCGTTCTCGCCGCCCGTAAGCTCTATCACTTCGGCGTCGGCGCGTATCACTGCGAGCGGTGTTTTCAGCTCGTGCCCCGCGTCGGTGATGAACCTGCGCTGGCTCTCGATGCTTTCGATAACGGGGCGCACCGCGCGCTTTGAGTAGAGGGCGATGAGCAGTGCCGAGAGCGCCAAAAGCGCCGCAGCTATCACAGTCGAGATCTCGAGCATACGCCCGAGCGAAGCCGACTTTTCACTGAAATCGTAAAAGACCAGCATCTTGCCGCCATTCGGCACATCGTTCACCGCGTAGCGGAAATCGCAGCCGCTGTAAAAGCCGCGCTTTTTATCCGGCTTCGCCGCCGCCAAGCCCATCTCCTGCGCCTGCTCGCTCGTTACGGTAGAGATATGCCCGGTGTCGATGAAGTCCGCCTCGCCCGATGGATCTATCATCACGGTGAAGTAGCGGGTGCTGTAACGCAGCTCGCCGAAGCGCCGTCCGTCGTTCTTTCTCGGCTCACGCGGGGCGAAATTCTCGGGCATCTTGCCTTTGTTTTCCAGTATACTGTCAACTATCTCGTCCACCTCTGAGATGGTGTAGTAGATGTTCAACCCGTTGATAAGCCCCGTCATAAGCAGCTCTACGCAGAAAATCACGGCGATGGCGGCGGCAGAGAACTTTACGCTAAGCCGCCTAAGCATTTTCCACCGCGAGCGAATAGCCCGCGCCCCTAGCCGCATTTATAGCAACGTTCGCGCCGATAGACCGCAGCTTTTTTCGCAGGTAGGATATATACACCCACACCACGTTTATCTCGGTATCGGTGTCGCAGCCCCATATGCGCTCCATGAATTTTTCGGTAGAGATGAGCATATTCGGATTTTTCATCATGTACTCCATCATCTGAAATTCCTTGTTGCCCAGCCGTACAGCGCCCTGCGGGGTGCTCATTTCAAATGTCGCGCGGCTGAGGGTTACGTTGCCGTATCTCAGCTCTTCGGGGGCGTAGTCTGCTGAGCGGCGGGTCATGGCGCGCAGTCTGGCGAGCAGCTCGCTCATCGCGAAAGGCTTGGTAAGGTAGTCGTCCGCGCCCGCGTCAAGACCGGTGACTTTATCCTCAAGCTCGCTTTTCGCCGTCAGCAGCAGCACGGGCACGCTGCACTTTTCCGCGCGCAGCCTTTTCAGCGCCTCAAGCCCGCTCATTTTCGGCATCATTATGTCCATTATTATAGCGTCGTACTCGGCGGCAAGCGCGTAGTCGAGCGCGTCCGCGCCGTTGTAAACAGCGTCTATCGAATAATTATTGTGCTTTAAGATAGCCGTCAGCGCGTTTGAAAGCTCGCGCTCGTCTTCTGCCAAAAGTATCCTCATACGCTTTCACGCTCCTTACTTTTTCAGCCGCTCCGCCTCTGCCGCGTCTGGCTTGACGTACAGCGTTTTCTGATTTGTGAATATCACCATGCCGGGCTTTGCGCCGACAGGTTTTTTGACGTACCTTATCAGCGTGTAATCCACCGGCACCTGCGAGCTTTCGCGCGCCTTTGAGTGGTAAGCCGCTATGCGCGCCGCCTGCTCTATCGTCGAAAAAGGCGGCTCTGTGCCGTTAGTGCATATCACCGTGTGCGAGCCTGTTATGTTCTGCGTGTGCAGCCAAATATCGCTCTTCTGCGAATCTTTCAGCGTCAGGCGGTCGTTCTGGCGGTTGTGCCTGCCGACCAATATAGTGTAGCCGTCGTCGGAAACGAATTTCAGCGGCGGCAGCGACTTCATAGTCTTAGCTTTCAGCGAGCGCTTTTTGATGTAGCCCTGCTCGGCAAGTTCTTCGCGAAGCTGCGATATATCCGCCTCAGAGTCAGCCCTCGTCAGCGAATCGAGCACCGAGTCGATATACTGCTGCTCTCGCTCGCCCTGCGCTATCAGCTCGACCAGCTTTTTCTCTGCGGTGTCCGCTTTTTTGTACTCTTTGTAATACCGCTGAGCGTTCTGCGAGGGGGTAAGGCGCGGGTCTAGGGGTATCTCTATCTCCCCGCCCTGCTCGCTGTAAAAGTTCTCGCAGCGCAGCGAAGTCATGCCTTTCTGCACGGCGTAGAGGTTGGTCATTATTAGGTCGCCCTTAATTTTCAGGCTCTCGCGGTCGGCGCACTCGGCAAGCTCCTGCCGCTGATTAGCCGTGCGGCGGGCGGTGCGCTCTGAAAGCGAGGTCAGCAGGCGGAAAAGGTCTTGCGCCTTTTGCTTTATGCGGTCGAGCCTGCCGCGCTGAGAGTAGAAGCTATCAAGCAGTTCGCAGGCGCTCTCGTGCTCTTTTATCTGCATGAGCGAGCCGAAGTGCGCTATATCTGTAAAGCAGAAATCTTTCAGCCTGCCCTCTTCGTCCGAGAGGGTGATGTAGCGGTGTTCGCCGCCGCGCAGTTTGTCCGACTCGGCTTTCAGCCAGTTTTCAAGCCGAGCAAATTCCTCCTCGCTAACATCGCAGACCGCTTTGTCCTCGCCGCAGGCGCGCCAAACGGCTTCATCGGCGAAAACGGGCGATATGCCCTCGAGCGTCTGCACCAGTGCGTTCGAGAGCCGCTTGCGCTCATACATCGCGAGCATTTTGCGCAGCACGCCGAAGTCTAGCTCTTCCAAATTCGCGCGCGGGCTTTTCGGCGGCAGTGTGTAATCCATGCCGGGCAGCACGGGGCGCACCGAGGACATCTCGGGATTAACGCGCTTTATACTGTCGATTATCTTGCCCTCGCCGTCTATCAAAATTATGTTCGAGCGCCTGCCCATTATCTCCGCCGCGATGGTCAGCCGCTCAATATCGCCCAGCTCGTTCGCCGAGTCGAAATCGAAATACAGTATTCTCTCAAAGCCGTCCTGCCGTATGTCTACCAGCTTGCCCGATGAAAGGCGCTTGCGCATGAGCATACAGAACATCGGCGGGGTCTTGGGGTTCTCTATATTCTCGCGGGTGAGGTGTACGCGCGCCGTGCCCGCGGCGCTGTTTAGCAGCAGTCTGTAACCGCCCTCGCGCGTGCGTATGCCTATTATCAGCTCTTCCTTAGTGGGCTGGTGTATCTTATCCACCCTGCCGCCGATGAGCGGCGAAAGCTCTTTTCGCACTAAGCTGAGGTATATTCCGTCAAGTGCCATTTACAGCCACTTCCTTTCGTTCAGATAATTCAGATAACGCTTACCGGGTCGGTGAAGGCTTTCGAGCGCTCTATCACCAGCTCGGGAAACTCCTCCGCCAGCTTTTCCGCAAGCGCGGCGTGGAAGATATTCTCGGTGTAAAAATGCCCCGCGTCGATAAGGCAAAAGCCGTTGTCAGCCGCCTCTACAAAATCGCTGTGCTTCACATCGCCCGTCACCATAGCCTGACAGCCCGCCGCAGCCGCAGCGCGCCAGAGTCCACCGCCGCTGCCCGAGCATATGCCTATCTTCGCGATGCTCGCGGGTGTTTCGGTGTAGCGAACTACCTTGCAGCCAAGGCGCTTTTTGCACTGCGAAGCGAGGTGCGCCGCCGATGTTTCAAAAGCCGCCGTGCACACATAGCCGATGGGCTTACCCTCTTCGTAAACGAGCGTTTGCAGGGGCTTTAAGCCAAGCTTCTGCGCCAGCAGATCGTTCATGCCGCCCTGCGCCGAGTCGAAGCTGGTGTGCGCGCAGACAGCCGCAATGCCACTGTTCGCTAAGGCGACTGCGGGCTGCTCCGCCGTCAAGCATTTCAGCGGGCGGAAGATGACGGGGTGGTGCGAGATCACCAGCTGAAAGCCGCCGCGCTCCGCCTCATCAGCCACCGCTTTGGTAATATCAAGCGCCGTGAGCACCTTTTTCACGGGCATATCCCTGCCGCCGACGCATATTCCGCTGTTATCGTAGCTCTGCTGCTGCGAAAAGGGTGCGAATGTATCTATATAATCGTAAATTTCTCCAACTGTTGCCATTTTACTCACCTATCTCTTTCATAAGCTGTTCCGCAAGCCGCAGCATATCCTCCGCCTGCGCGGTGTCGCCGTTTTTAGCACTGAGCCTGCCGAGCGCCGCTTTTTTCATGCGCTGTGCCGCGGTGGATATGTACTCCGCGCTGTAAGGCTCGCGGGGGTCTAGCCTGCCCGCCGTAAGATACCTGCCGTCGCAGGGATAGTCTATAAGCTCGGGCGCGTAATGCGCAGCCATTACCGAGTAGACGAATTTTCCGTCGCGGCAGGCGCGCTCGCGCATGATATACCAGCCGTTTGCAAAAAGCCAACGGCGCAGCTCGTCCGCCTTGGTCATGGGCTGAAGTATCAGCGTGCACCCGCGCAGCTGCTTCTGCCACTCGCCGCGCGAAAGTATAGCGGCTATCAGCTCGCCGCCCATGCCTGCGCAAATCACGTCGGTAACACCCTCCTGCGGGACGTTTTCAAGCCCGTCGGAAAGCACGGCATCTATCTTATCGGCAAGCCCGCTTTGGGCGATGTGCTCGATGGCGGAGCTTAGCGGCTTAGGGTTTATATCTGCGGCGATGGCGCGCTCGCAAACACCGCTCTCTACCAGCGCGCAGGCTAGGTAGCCGTGGTCTGCGCCAATATCGGCGGCTATGCGCGGGTCGTGGTCAACATGGCTTTCCGCCAGCATTTCGACGCAGAGCGCCAGTCTTTTATTTTCCAGCTTGAATATCATCAATGATCTTTCCAATCTATAAAAATGCGGAGACGCCTAATTTATCAAGCGCCTCCGTATGATCTGCAAATCTGACTTTGCGATACGCGCACCGGCTGTGCTGTACTAAGAGATCAGCCTGCAAAATGCGCGTTGAGCTTTGCGATAAGCTCCTTAGGGTCTACGCCGTGTACCTCGCAAGCCTGCGCTACGGTCTCGCCGCGCGACGATGGGCAGAAAAGGCAGTGCATACCCATTTCGAGAAAATATTCCGCAGTAGTTTCATCAGCGTCCATGATGTCGCCGATAATGGTATCTTCTGTAACTTTAAAATCCATGAAAATTCAACTCCTCTCGAGGATACATAATGTATACCTCTTAACTCCTATTATAACCCATATCAAAAGATTTTTCAAGCCCCCGAGCAAATTTTTTATCTGAAAATTCTGTGACAGACTATCAGCCGCGTTTCAGCTCTTCCCAGTCGGGGCCAAGCTCAAGTCCGCCGTCGGTACTGCCGACGAAAGTATCTCCCCTGCGGTAGATGTGGTCATAGCGAACGTCGGCTTCATAGCGCGTACCGCTCGAGTCGGTAAAATTATCCACGCCGCGTATGCCCTGCGTGGAATTATCTATCATGCGGTCAACGGCGCGGGCGTGGTCGGCGCAGGCGGAATTTACAATGTCGCTCGTCTGCGAGAGGGTCTGCGAAACGCGCTGAGATGCGTTTATAGCCATCTGCTGACGCTGCGCAGCGCCGTTCTGCTCTATCTGCGCGACGTTTTGAAGCTCCTGCTGTTCCAGCGCGAAGTAGAGCGGGCCGTACTGTATCTCAGCCGTAAAGCGCTCAAAAATGCGCTCCATCTCCGCCTCATCGCAGCCGCGCGAGATGAGCATTATGTCAAAAGCCCTGCCCCAGTCAGGCTCACCCTTTTTCTGCGTGAGCGGCATAAGCCCCATTCCGAACCCCGAGAGCATATCTAAAAATCCGCCGCCGCGCTGCTGTTGCTGGCTAACGGGCAGGTAGCAGAATATCGTCGCGAAAAAGCCGCTGAACTGCGCGCCGCCTTGGCTGAAAGTTATCTTGAATTTGTGCGGAGATACCTGCGCGGGCTTTCCGAGCTTTTGCAAAGTCTGCTGAGTGAAATCCTGCGCGCGCCGGGCTAGGGGCGCATTATCTAAAGGTATAACGCGAATATCGTCGAGCCTGCCGTATACCGCCGTGAGCCTTTCGTAAGCGTACTGCTGCGGCTTGACGAGCTTGCGGTAGCGCAGCCCCGACCAGCCGTCGAGGAAATAATCGCTCGCCTGCTGACCGAAAACGCCCGGTGCGGTAATCATAGTGCCCTGTGCGTAATCTTTGTAGTAGGCGAATGGGTAAAAGCGCAGCTCGGCAGTCTGCTCATTTTGCGGCGGGCGGCGCAGGACAAGTCCGTAAGTCATCGCCGCGCTGAACGAGCAGGAATTATCCTCAAAGACCTGCCAGCGCCAATTCGGCGGCACGAACGAACGGAAAAGCGCTCCCCGCCCGCCGAAGTCGATATTGCGTACAGCTTTCTCTTCCTCGGTCTGCCGCAGGACGTACTGCGCCCCGCAGAAGCGGCAGGCAAGGCGGGTATCGCCCTCGTGAGCCTTGATATACGCACCGCAGTTGCGGCATTTTATCTCGATAAATTCCATGTGATACACGCTCCTTTCGGTGAAAATATGACAAAAATCTATTATTATGCACAATTCATCTCATATTCACATTATAACATATTTCATACGCGATTTCAAGCCCTAAAAGACGCATTTTACTAAGTTTACTCAGGTAAACTTTTGACTAAAGAATTATCTTTTCTTAGCGTTTCTTGACATCTATTGACAAATTCCGAGTTTGGCGGTATAATATATTTGTAAATGCCGTGTAAACATATGCGGCAAAAAATACGGTCAGACAAATCGACCGAAATAGACAAAATTTACGGAGGTAATAATTATGTTAAAATGTCTAAAAAATGAGAAGCTTTGGTACGCAGTAGGCGGCGCGGCTGCCCTCGTTATCGGCAAGAAGATAGTAAAGGCAAAGAAGACCCGCGAGCTGGCTGTTACCGGTATCGCTAAGGGCATGAAGCTCAAGAGCGACGCTCAGGAAACTCTGCGCAACATGAAGGACGAAGCTTCCGACATCTGCTACGACGCTAAGGTAGAGGCAGGCCTGCACGAGGAAGCCGATGAGGGAAAAGAAGCGGCTGAATAATGAGAGCGAAAATTGTTTACGACGCGCCGGGAAGAATAAGGCTGCGCGGCGGAGCTGACGCTTTTGAAAAGTCCGCCGAAGCGGCTATAGAGCAGTACGCGCTGAAAAACGAATGGGTGCTGGACTGCGAGGCGCATTGTGAAAACGGCGGTATACTGCTGACGTACAAAAAAGGCTGCCGCGAAAAGGCATTGCAGTTCGTGCGGGAGCTTATGCCCGCCGCTCTCGAGCCTGTATCGCCCAGCGGATATGACGTAAAAGAGATCGACAGAACTTTTAAATCAGACCTGATAAAGCTCATCGCGGACAGGTATGTGAAAAAGGCTCTGCTGCCCTCGCCGATAAGCAAGGCGCTGATAATCTACAGCGGTCTGAAATACATAGCTCGCGGGATAAGCACGCTTTTCGACGGCAAGCTTACGGTAGAGGTGCTGGACGGCGCAAGCATCGGCGCTTGTCTGGCGCAGAAGAATTACAACACGGCGGGCACGGTAATGTTCCTGCTCTCGGTATCCGCGCTGCTTGAGGATTACACCCGCGCGAGGACTAAAGCCGCGCTGACAGACAGCTTAGCTATAAAGGCTGACAAAGTATGGCTTGCGGGCGAGGGCGACGAATCCGACCTGCTGATACCAATGAGCGAGCTGAAAGCGGGCGACTGCATAAGAGTACGCACGGGCAGCGTGATACCCGTAGACGGCGAAGTTACAGACGGCGAAGCATACGTCAACGAAGCCTCTATGACAGGCGAACCGCTGGCGGTAATGAAGTCGGCGGGAAGCAGCGTATTCGCGGGTACGGTGATTGAGGAAGGCTCTATCGTGATAAAAGTACGCAGCCTTTCATCAGACACTAAGATCAGCAGGATAATCGAGCTTATCGACAACTCTGAGAACCTAAAAGCGGGTGTACAGAGCAAGGCGGAGCGGCTGGCGGACAGCATAGTGCCGTACAGCTTCTTAGGCTTTATACTGACGCTTGCGCTGACGAGGAACGTCACCAAGGCGGTATCGGTGCTGATGGTGGACTACTCCTGCGCGATAAAGCTTTCAACGCCGATAGCTGTCATCTCTGCGATAAAGCAGGCGGCGGACTGCGACATTACGGTAAAAGGCGGAAAATATCTGGAAGAATTTGCAATAGCGGATTCGATAGTTTTCGACAAAACGGGCACACTTACGAACGCCGAGCCGGTGCTTGAAAAAGTGATAGCGCTGGGCGACTATTCGGAGGAGGACACGCTGAAAATAGCGGCTTGTCTGGAAGAGCACTTCCCGCACAGCGTTGCGCGAGCGATAGTAAAAGGCGCAGCGGCGCGGGGCATAGACCATGCCGAGGAACACGCGGAGGTGCAGTATATAGTGGCGCACGGAATATCCACCACGCTGCACGGAAAACCCGCGGTCATCGGCAGCAAGCATTTTATCTGCGAGGACGAGGGCGTTGAGATAACGGAAGACCAGCAGCGCGAGATAGACGAAAAGTCGGGCGCCTGCTCGGTAGTATACCTAGCAGTCGGCGGAAAGCTGACGGGCGCGCTCTGCATAAGCG
>UMLQ01063882.1_pt1 | contig 13243 bp, 16 predicted proteins | sample 1966631 | NCBI WGS metagenome assembly UMLQ01 (sample SAMEA4836206, study PRJEB28245) | human gut metagenome | biome: gut microbiome; material: fecal sample | place: Denmark | collected 2008 | reverse complement strand
GGAAATCGTGGGGTAGCTGTTGCTACGTCAAAAAGGGGGCAAGCAGTCGCCACGGGGAGCTATGGGGCAGCCATAGCGTCCGGGATTGCCGGGGAAGTGATAGGCGCGCTCGGCTGCGCGCTGGTCGCCATCGAGCGGGCAAACGGAGAAGAGATTCTGAGCGTCGCCGCTGCCATCGTAGACGGGGAATCCATCAAGCCCAATACATGGTACACCTGCAAGGGCGGGAAACTCGTGGAGGTGGAGTGATGTGGAGGAGAAAAAAGCGGGAAGAATCTCCCGCGGGAAACATCTGCGCCCATAATGATGAGAATGCGGCTGTTGTTACGATGGAGGACTGCGAAGGATCCGTCGTATCAGATATCCATGGTGTAGCGGTCGCCATGGGCCGCCACGGGAGAGCAACAGCTGGAGGAGAGCGTAGTGTGGCGCTGGCCACGAACTATCAAGGGGTCGCCGAAGCGGTGGAGGAGAATGGCGTAGCCGTGGCTACGGGGGTGTTTGGTGCCGCAAGCGCCGAATGCGTTTACAGCGTGGCTATGGCAACCGCTCCCGGCGGCATGGTAAGGGGCAAGTTCGGCTGCGCCCTGATCGCTGTCGCGCGGATGGACGGGGGCATTCCGAACGTTGCATTCGCCATCGTCGACGGGGTAAGCATCAAAGAAGACACATGGTACACCTGCAAGGGCGGGAAACTCGTGGAGGTGAAAAGATGAGGAAAGCTAAAAGCGGAGAGTTCCGATCCACCGTATACACCAACCGCCCGCCGTATGCAGATTTTGATGCGCCGCAGAAGTTCGAGGCGATCAAGGGGATCATTGCGCGGCGGCTCCGAGAGCACCCCAACGCCATGTGCAGCTACAGCGGCGGGAGCGACAGCGATATTCTGCTGCACCTGATCGAGCAGGTTCGCGAGGTATTTGCCCTGCCGCCGGTGCACTACTACTTTTTCGAAACTGGCCTTGAGATGGCGGCGACGAGGCGGCATGTAAAAGAACAGGCGGCGCGGTACGGCGTGGAGATCACGACCGTCAGGCCGAAGAAAAATATCGTGCTGGCCACAAGGGAGTACGGCCAGCCGTTTGTATCCAAGATCATGTCGGCCGGGCTGGAAGGCCTCCAGAAAAAGAAGATCCCGCTGGAGATCAGCGAGGAATATAACGCGGCAGAGGATAAGGCCGCGAAGCGCGCGGAGCTCAAGGCCCGGTATCCGGGCTGCGAGCAGACGATCAATTTTGTGTGCTGCTGCAACTCTGCCGGGGAGCCGCGGCCGAACATCCAACTCGTCATTAACAGCAGCAAGTACATGCTGGACTTTGTCCGGGAGCACCCCATCCCCTTTCAGGTGAGCAACAAGTGTTGCGACATCTGCAAGAAGCAACCGGCACATGCCATCGAAAAGCAGTATGACATGATAATTACCGGAGAGCGGAGAGACGAGGGCGGCATGCGCTCCGTGCCGCGCGGAGACGGGAGCGGGAGCATGTGCTTTGCGGAGACGGCAAACGGTAAATTCCGGCTTCGGCCGCTGTTTTATGTATCGGACGCCGACAAGGCGTGGTACAAGGAGTACTACGGGCTCAGGTACTCGGATGCCTACGAGGTCTATGGGCTCAAGCGCACCGGGTGCTGCGGCTGCGCGATCTCTGCCCGCGCCGCAGCGGATCTGGAGCTGATCCGGCCGTATGAGCCCAACGTAGTCCGGGCCGCGTGGGCGATCTTTGGCGATAGCTATCGCTATAGGGCGCAGTATAACGAGTACAAGCGGCAGCGCATGGAGCAGGAGCGACGCGGAGATTGGGCAGGGCAGGAGCGGATTTTTTAGGAGGGGACGTGTGGCATGCTTGAGATATGTCCTATTACGTTAAAAGAGGCAAACGCCTATGTAGAGCAGCACCACCGCCATCATGGGACGGTTGTGGGGCATAAGTTTTCCATTGGCTGCACAGATGGTGAGCAGATCGTTGGCGTGGCCATTGTAGGCAGACCTGTCAGCCGGTACCTGGACGATGGGTGGACGCTAGAGGTAAACCGGCTCTGCACCGACGGCACGCGTAACGCCTGCTCGATGCTGTACGCCGCAGCATGGCGAGCGGCGCGGGCGATGGGATATAAGCGGCTTGTGACTTACATACTAGAGAGTGAGAGCGGAGTTAGCCTTAAAGCAGCTGGCTGGACGTGTGTTGGGCAAGCTGGAGGCCTCAGATGGACCGGAACGCGTAGGCCGGAGGTGGATTTATATCCAGCACAGATGAAAATTAGATTTGAAAGGACCAAAAATGGATATTAACAAGATTATCTCCAACCAGATAAAGAGGTGAGGCAGGATGGCGGGGCTTACCCATCTCAGCCTGTTCTCGGGGATCGGCGGCCTTGATCTTGCGGCCGAGTGGGCCGGTTTTACGACCGTCGGGCAATGCGAGATGGCGGATTACCCGACAGCGGTGCTCGAAAAGCACTGGCCGGACGTCCCGCGCTGGCGGGATATCCGTACCCTGACAAAGGAGAGTTTTTATGAGCAAACCGGACTGGGAGCAGTTGACGTTATATCCGGAGGATTTCCCTGCCAGCCGTTTTCCGTGGCCGGAAAGCAGCGCGGGAAGAAAGACGAGCGGTTTCTGTGGCCTGAAATGTGCCGCGTTATCCGGGAGTTTAGGCCGCATTGCGTCGTCGGTGAGAACGTACCTGGAATCCTCAAGATTGCCGCCCGGCAGGTGGTCGAGGATTTGGAGCGTGCAGGCTATCACGTCGTCGTGCTGCAATTTGAGGCTGCGGCTGTCGGCGCGTGGCACAGGCGGAGCCGCTTTTTCTTCGTCGGCATCGCCAAAGGGCGGCTTGCTTCCGACGCCGAGAGCGAACGAAGTGAAGGACAGCCTTCAGCACGTACCGCCGAGCAGGATGAAAAGCCCCGGGAAATGCAACCTGACGCAGGCTATAGCGATGGAACGGATGTTCACAACACCGTGTGCGGCAGATTCAACCGGATCAACCGGCGGCGCGAATCACCGGAGCTTGCGGACGGACGTCAGTGGGCAGTTGAACCCGGAGTGGGTAGAGTGGCTGATGGGCTTCCCTGCCGGGTGGAGCGAATTAGAGCCCTCGGCAATGCGGTCGTACTGCAGCAGGCATACCCAATCTTCTGCGCGCTCGCCGAAGAACTGAACGGGAGGAACAATGGTGGATATTAACAAGTTTGTCGACGGCCAGATGGCCGCGTGGGCGCGGAATGACCTGATCGGCAGGCTGACCGATGCCGGGCAGGCGCTGTGGGCAACCGGCATGAAGGTCAACGGAGCAAGATACCAGGACGAGCTGGTAGGGCCGCTGATGGTGAACGCGGCAGCCGCGCTGGAAGAGTGCTGGAAGCGAGCGGGGCTGATTCAGGATGCAGCAAAGCCGGAAAATCCGGACGACGTGGTGGTCAAAGTCACCGTGCCGGACCGCTGGCCTATGACAGAGGCCGGTCAGCGGTGGGCCGCGCAGGAGGCGGCATTGGAGGCGATGAAGAATGAGTAAGGCTGTTATGCTGAGCATCCGCCCGAAGTGGTGTGAGAAGATCGCCAGCGGCGAAAAGTCCATTGAAGTCAGAAAGACCAAGCCGAATCTGGAAACGCCGTTCAAGGCGTACATCTACTGCACGATGCCTGACGCGAAGAACCCGCACAACATTCTTGAACTGCACGGTGCAGACGGGAAAATTCGAAAGGCTAACGGCAAGGTTATTGGGGAATTTACCTGCGACCGCATCGACGAGTATGACGATGATACGATTTTCTCGTTCCGACATGAGGACTACGCGCGATGGAATGATTTTGACCTTGACCGTGCGTGTATGCACCCGGAAGATTTCCAGAATTACGCTAACGGCAAGTGGCTGTACGGCTGGCATATCTCTAATCTGCGCATCTACGACGAGGCGCGCGAACTGAGCGAGTTTACCGGACTACGCAATACGAGATTCGGCGCATCGCCATATGACATCAAGCGCGCGCCCCAGAGCTGGTGCTATGTGGAGGAGGGCTGACAATGGCAAAGTACGGAGATGACGGCATGGCAAAGACGGGAAAGAGCAGCTCGGCCGCAAAGCGGCTGCGCGGGCGGCAGAGGCGGCACAAGCCGCGCCTGTGCCGGTGCTGCGGGCGGGAGATGGAGCCGACACAGGTATGGATCTGCGCCTCGTGCGAGGCGGCGGGGCGGACGATCCCGCGGGCAAGAGGCGTACAGAGCGGGGCGGAGCTGCTGGCGATCGCACGGGCGCGAGAGGCGGCCGAGGGGCCGATCCTCGAGGGCTGGGGCCTCGACGAGATCGAGGCGCTGGCGAGGTACCTATGGGATAATGGGGCCAAGGCATACGGGTCCTACGGCAAGTTGCGCGGCTGGTGCGACAACGTCGGAAGGCTGCCGCCGCTGCCGGAGGGGCTGTGAGATGGCGAAGTATTTTTTTACGGAGCCCGTGCCGATGCAGGTGATCCTGCGGGACGGGCGCGTGTACGAGGAGCGGGCCTACTGCCCGACAGACGCGCGGCTGGCCGTGGCGGCGCACGGAGAGGCCGGGTGGGAGGACGTGATGGACGCCAAGGTCGCGATCTCCACGGAGGCGATGCGGGCGGCGGGGTATCTCCCCAAGCCCTAAAAAACAAAAAGCCGGGAGCCTCGCAGGAGGCTCCCGGACGGGTGCTGCGCTCAGCTCCGCAGGGATGCGGGGCCGAGCGGAACGGCCGGAAAGTTGACGGAAACTAACACGGGGGCGATGGTAGGATATTAGGCGCGGAACGGGTCGGTCCGCTTATCGTAGCCGCGGTCGTTGGGCAGGAACGCGTTGAACTGATCATCATAAATCGTGCAGATGCGGCTCGTGACGTACTCGCTGCCGCGCCTGACCATAACGGGATGCTCGACGTCGATGCCGGTGCGGCCGTCCTCGGTCACGATCTCCCAGTAGACGGTGTGCTGCCGATCATAGATGTCGTGCGCGCTGGCCTCATACCAGGACGCGCCGGGAGAAGCGAGGTGCGGGGCATCGTCCAGGAACAGGATGTTGTCGGCGGCGCCGCTCAGGACGACGGGGGAAAGGACGCGGCCGATCTGATCGGTGACGTCGACATCGTCACGGAGGACCATGGACGGGCGGTCAAAGCCGGTGGAGCGCGACCAAAGCACTTCGTACCGGCCGCCGTCCCGGTCGACGGCCGAAGCCGAAAAGACAACGCCGCCGGAAGTGGCAGCAAGGATGATCTCCCCGCTGAGAGAGCCGGAGAGGAAACGATCCGGTGTGAGGACGATGGTGATCTTGGACTCGGCCGGGGCGAGGGCATCCGGGCTGGGCAGGAGGCCGAGGCACTGCTGCAGCATCAGGCGGACGTAGAGCGGAGGCTCGCGGCGGTCGGCCGCCCAGTCCTCGACGGTGCGGTACGGAATGCCAAACCGCTCCGCCAGCTTGCGGTTGCTGAGACCGGCGGCTTTGGCGATCTCCGGGACGGTGCGGTGCGCGGCATCCCAGATCAGGCCGAGAGCGGCCAGACGGGGGTCGGGGATGGGGTCCTCCGGGGCGTCACCCCAGATCTCGGAGAGCGCGAGGTCGGATACGAAGAAATCGCGCTCGGCGTAGGCAAATACCTCGGCGATGCAGCCGCGGTACTGGTTGATGGTCATGGTGGTGATCTCCTTCCAATATTATTTTAGTAGATATCGTAGATTCCGCGGACGAGAAACAGATGGGGGATTTGATTGTGGAATGACCATCTTGTACGGCTGTGGATTGTACGCTTAGATCCGCAATATAGCGGGACGAACTGACCGACCTTCCACCATTCGGGGTTTGCATTGATGTACTCCCAATCTATGGAAGGATAGACGTCCGGAACGACGACAACGCCAAACTCATTCTCACGCGCATGCCTGCTTGCATAAGCCTTTGCTTCGCGGGCTGTATCAAAGTAGACGACAGGGCGGCGGAGAATCCGCTCGCGCTCCAATTCGGTCATGTTAACAACCGGGAGGGGGAGACCCTCGGGGAATACAACGTATTTCTTCATGGCAGTTTGCTCCTTTCAATTTGTGATCCGTTTTTGATTTGACCCTTGGGTCATTTACTGATTGTATTATACCACGCGATGCGTGGTATATCAAGGGGCAGGGAGAAAAAAACATGTACAAAAACAAAATTAAAATTTGTGCAGAATACACAAAATGGACGAAATAAGCGCCAGCCAGAGGCTGCGGCGGGGGCCGATCGGGGGATCGGGCCTCGCCGGAACCGCCGGAAGGGCGACAAACGGGAACCTTGACAGCCGAACACACGGGTAACGCATGCGTGTGATTTTTTGAAACACACGCGTGCGTGATACCATATTAAATACGCGCGCACGCGCGTATTTATCGGCTTGCTAAAAGCTTATGTCTGGCACCGCACCGGTGCAGAGAGGAGAACAGGGTGAAAATCATGGAGCGGACCTATCGTTGCAAAAATGGCGTTGTGGAAAAAACGCGGTATCACGTCGGCGACAACGCTCGTCCGCGCGGGCGCAAGACGGGCGTGACGACGCCGCGGCAGCAGGAGCAGAATTTTAACACGGCCGTTCGCCGCCTGGCACGCCTGCTCAACTGCAACTGCACGGCGGACAAAGGGCTGCTCGTGACGCTCCGCTTTGCGGACGAGGGGATCGACAAGCTGCACGAGACAGCCGGAGACGATCCCGACAAGCTCCGCGATGCCGCAGAGCATCAGGCGATGCTCTGGCTGCGCCGCCTGCGCCGGAAGGATAAGGGCGTGATCCCGTTTTACACGCTTTCGGCGAGCGATATGGACGGCGACACCGGAGAGCTGGTGCGTCTGCACGTGCATATCTGCATGGAGACGGACGGGAGCCTCAGCTGGGATACGCTGCGGGACGCCTGGACGCTCGGGAGCGTCAACATCCGCAGCCTCCGAGGCCAGGACGACTACAGCCCGATCGCCTACTACATGCTCAAGCAGGTGCGGCGCGTGCCGGACCGCAAAAAATACAAGGTCAGCCGCGGGGCCGCTCTGCCGACGACGGAGGAGCGCGAGGTCGTGCTGTGCACCAAGATGCGCGCGCCGAAGGGCGCGAGGGTGCTGGAGGAGCGCTACGTCGAGGGCGAGGCCGGGGCATATCTGCGCTACGTGCCCCGCAAGCGCGGCAAAAAGCTCGGAGGGCACAAAATGACGGCCCGAGACCTGCTGGAAAACGGCGAAAATCTCGAGAAAGAAAGTTGACTCGCGGTCCGCGCGGGGGCATGCGCAGGCGCGGACCAAACAAACGCGCGCGCGGATGGGATATCCAGCTTAATACGGGAGGACTCTGCCTGAGCGGCGCTCCGGCAGGGACAGGACCGCTATGCCGACACGGTATAGCGGATATCGTGCATACAAGGGAGGCGAGGGGATGAGTTTCCGGCGGATGAGCGGGATCCGGCTGCCGTACCGGCGGCAGGGCCTGATCTATTTTACGCTGCTCAGCTACGAGGACATGGGCAAAAAGGGCAAAAAAAGGATCGACGCCAAGCTGCTCGAGGCGGCCTACGGCGAGGAGGCCTTCGCCGCTGCACTGCGGGATTGGTGCTGCGGCAAAATGACGGTGCAGGCGGCGGCGATCGCGCACGGCGTCAGCGAGAGCACGCTCTACCGGGCGCGCAAGCGGCTGTATGAGGCATGGTAACGCGGCAAAAAAGTTGACGGCAACTAACACGGCTACCGTGGTATCCTAACGGCAAACAGGGAGGGATGCACATGGGCCGGAAAAAGGCTTACAAGCCCGCAGCGCTTCGGCGCGCGGTGCAGGAATACTTTGCAGCGCTGCGCTACCGGGAGCCGGTATACCGCGAGGAGCCGGTGCTGGACGACGACGGGCAGCCGGAGTTTGACCGGTACGGACACCCGGCGACGCGCTTTGTGCGCGTGGTGACGGAGGACGGGACGCCAGCCAGCAGGACGAGCTGGGTCAGCCCGCCGACGATCACGGGGCTGTGCGGGAGGCTGGGCATCAGCCGGCAGACGTGGAGCAAGTATCTGGCCGCCGATGAGACGCACGACATCTGCGACGAGGCCAAGCGGGTGATCGAGACGTACCTGCAGGAGCGGCTCGAGGACAAAAACTCCGCAGCGGGCGCAAAATTTGCGCTGCAGGCAAACTACGACTGGCGCGAGCGGCGGGAGATCAGCACCGACGCGCCGACGAGAGCCGCGATCGCGGGCGGCGAGATGACGATGGACGACAAGCTGGCGCTGCTGCGCGAGATCCAGGGCATGCAGCTGCCGGGGACGGAGGGGACAAATGACAGCGACGGTACTGTTTGAGCGGTTGCGCAAGCTCAAGCCGGTCCCGGCGGAAATCGACGACACGATCCTGCTGGACTGGCTCAACCAAGTGGAGGGACAGATCCTCCACGAGATCTTTTTGCTGGCCTTGAGCGAGATCACGCCGTATTCGGCGACGCCGACCGAGGCGCTGGCCGCGCCGTATCCATACGACGGGATTTATCTGCTGTGGATGGAGGCGCAGGTTGACTTTGCAAACGGCGAGTACGAGCGCTACACCAACACGATGCAGCGGTACAACACCGCGTGGAACGATCTGGCGCGGCACATTGCCAAGTGCATCCGGCCGGTCTACGGCAGGGCCGTGGAGCAGGGCTATTACCTGAGCGCCTACGGGATCGCCAAGGCGCACGGCTACACCGGCACGGAGGCCGAGTGGCTGGCAAGCCTCAAGGGCGCAGCGGGCGCTCCGGGCAAGGACGGCAAGCCCTTTCACTGGCGCGGGGCGTGGGATGCCTCGACATCATACGCCAAGCTCGACGCCGTGGAGCACAACGGCAGCTGCTACGTCTGGACAGACGATGCCGACAGCACGGCCGGAGACGAGCCGGGCGTGGACGAGCTCTGGGAGCTGTGCGCGGCCAAGGGAGCCAAGGGAGATCCCGGAGCCGACTACGCGCTGACAGAGGCCGACAAGACGGAGATCGCGGGCAAGGTAACGGCAGACGGGCTGGAGTTTACACTCGCAGACCCGCCGACCGGCGGCGATCTGCCGGAGGTGTTGGGGAATCTTGCCGCACAGATAGGGGATGCCGCTGCGGGTACGATCCCTGTTTATGCTGGGGATGGGGCGTGGGCACTCGAAAAGCTCATCAAGACCTACACCGGAGACAATGATCTGATCGGGTACATCCCGGATACGGTGTGGGTGGCGGCGTATATGGCAGCGCAAAAGGAGCTGCTCAAACTGCTGCCAGATAGCGCGGCAGCAGACGCCGGGAAACTGCTGCAGGTCGGCGCGGACGGCAATGCAGCGTGGGGAGACAAGCTGCCGACGGCGCTGAAAAACCCCAAAGCGCTGACGTTTACGGGAGCGGCGACGGGGACTTACGATGGCTCTGAGGATCTGACGGTAAACATTCCGGCGGGCGGGTCTTCCGGCTCCGGCGGGGCGCTCAAGGCGATGAGCGCCGTGGGCGGGTACATCGGCATTCCGGCGGCAGACCTGCCGGAAAACGGCGTGGTGTGGATGTGCTTCGGCTCCGGCGACAGCACGGAGCTGTATACCGGCACGGTGACGATCCAGGATGCCGGGATCGCAGTTAACGATATGCTTGTGATCACAAACGGGACAGTAAACCCGCTCAATCAGGTATCGTGGGTCAGCGATGGACTCGCGGTATACGGCCTGTCGACGAGCGACTACCGGGGCGTGTATCAGGTGGTCGGCGCTGGTGGGGCGGCTGAGGCGACGGACAAATGGACGCTGTATCACGAGGTAACGCTGACTGAGGCGCTGGATAACTGGACGCTGGATTTGCCGAGCGGGTGTAAGCGGGCGTCGATCGAGGTATTCCCTGGCGCAGCGGTTGGAGCAGGTTGGAAGAGTATAGCAGTAAATGGCATAACTTTACCAGTTACAAACGGCAAAATCGATAATGGTATCGTGGGGCTGCTTGTCGAATTAGATGTAAACGCTCCTGTAAAGATTATCGTAATGCGGGGTGCGTGCGCATCGAAGCCAGATGTGAACGGTGTAGCTACAACAGTATTGGGTGGCGCTACAGTAATGCCCCAAAACATAACGGTAATGACAAGTATCGGTGTACAGACGGGCGCGCTGCTAGTAGCGGGCTGTAAGATCAAAGTATACACAGGAGGGTGACGATAATTGAAAATTTGCGAAAACGGCGTAATCCGCGAAATGACTGCCGAAGAAATTGCAGAACTTGAAGAAGCAAAGCTCCGGTATGAGGCCACAGAAAGACACCGGCCGCTGACGATCGGCGAGGTGGCCGAGATGCTCATCCGCCAGCAAATCAACACGCTGGTGGTGGACGATCAGACGGCGCTGCGGATGATCGCGTTTTATCCGGAGTGGGAGAGTGATAAGGACTACGCGGCGGGAGAAAAACTGGTATCCGGCGGCAAGCTCTACAAGGTGCTGCAGGCGCACACGTCGCAGTCAACGTGGGTGCCGGGAGCAGCGGGCACGGAAAGCCTGTACGCCCGCATCGACGAGGAGCCCGACGGGACAAAGTACGACCCGATCCCCTACGAGGGGAACATGGAGCTCTACGCCGGAAAGTATTACACGCAGGGCGGTGTGCTGTACCGGTGCACGCGCGATACGGGAAATCCCGTATACCACGCGCTGAGCGAGCTGGTGGGGCTCTACGTTGAGGTGGTAAGCGATGGCGGTTAAAGTGCTGGTCAGGGATGGCAAGTACGCGACGTATGCGGGCAAGGCAGTGCAGGTGGAGGCCTCAGGCGCGGAAGCCATCGAGTGGCATCAGTGCCCGGAGGCGGTGCGGAGCTATCTGGCAAACGTGAGCTATGATCCGAGCGACTATACGTCCTCGGCCATTGAGACCTATGCCACAGGAGACGTGCAGAGCAACCCAAACGGCGTGCAGGCTGGCGGGGTAGCGCACTACAACGAGGTGCCAAACGTAGAGACGCCGTGGGCAGCGGGCGGAAAGGCCGGGACGTTGAAACCACTGGATGCCGTGCGATGGATCAAATCGCCGACGCGGAACGCGAGAGACCTCGGAGGGTGGCCATGCGACGGGGGAACGGTACGATACGGCAAGTTGTTCCGCGGCGGTGAGGTGGCAACGAGCGACACGGAGTTTGTGGGGACACTGCACGACGAAATCGGCATCCGCGCCGAGCTGGAACTGCAGGGGACGGATGTGGCAGAGGATTACTCTGTAATCGGATCGGATGTGGACTTCTGTTGCCCGACGGATGGAGGTTCCTACTGGGCCTACTATTCCATCACAAGCAAAGCGTCTATGAGACAGGCGTTCCGTTTTATCTTTGACAGCGTCGCCAGAGGCAGACCTGTGTATTTCCACTGCTCAGCTGGGGCGGACCGGACCGGCACAATCGCGTGCCTGATCGAGGCACTCCTCGGCATGAGCCAGAGTGACATTGACCGGGATTACGAGTTGACATCCTTCAACGGAGCTACCTATTTGCGCAAACGCTGTGGCCGCGAGTACGCAGCAGATCAGTGGGAGTACGGCTACAAAAACCTGATTACAGCGATCACCGCGCTCAGCGGTCAGACATTCCGCGACAAGGTAGTAAATTACATTGCCTCGCTCGGTTTTACCGCAGCGGAGATCAATGGATTCCGCGCGGCCATGATCGATGGTACGCCTGCGACGGTATCGCCCGTTGTGGCGACGTACACGGTAAGTAAGTCCATCAGCGGTGCGGAGATCAGCAACAGCGCAACAAGCGCGACGCAATATCAGCCGTACTCGGCAGAGATCGCACCGACCGGCGGGAAGGTCATCAGCAGCGTAAAAGTCATGATGGGAGGGCAAGACGTCACAGCGGAAGTATTTTCCGGGACGCAAGCGATCCGGCGGCACGCTGTGACCAAAACGCTGAAAAACTGCACGATCGACAACGCAAAAAAAGCGGCAGCAGACGGAGAAGGGTATGGCGCGACGATCACTCCCGTAGGCGGGTATACGCTTACCGGGGCGACGATAACAATCATGATGGGGGGTGTCGACGTGTCGACATATTATTCCGGGGGCAAAATCGCGATCCCAAGTGTGACCGGGGACATTGCTATCACAGTGACGGCAGTGCCGACAACACCGGCTTATACAAACCTATTTGATCCAAGTGGCATCCACGCAGGATATCGTATCAACAGCGGCGCGGCGCTGGAAGCCAACTCTTCGCAGAATGTATCGAACGATATTGAGCTCGGCGGAAGCGGCGTAACCGTGCGAATAAAAGGGTCTAAAGCAAACACGGATGCGTCAACATATCGAATCTGCTACTTCAACGGGACAACCTGGACCGGAGCAATACACCTTCAAAATGCTGAAGGGTACGCTTATGATGCCGTAACAGACACGATCACGTTCACGAGCAACAGCAATGCGCTTTACACAAAGCTCAGGTTCAGTTATCCTTCGACAACAGATTCGGCGGCGATTGTGGTGACGGTCAACGAGGCGATCGAGTAAGGAGGTAGCAGCATGATCTATTTTGAACCGGGAATGTGGATCGAGGAGGGGATGCGGTACACCGACGGGATACGGAGGGATATCGCGATACGGTCCGGACAGGCGTTGAGCCTGACGGACGAGTACTATTTTGAGGCGCTTTAGCGCCGGGAGGAGGACAAGATGCAGCAGTATCAGTGCCTGTTGGTGGCCAACGAGTGCTACCAGCGCGGGAGGATGATGACGCCGACCAAGATCGTGGTGCACAGCACGGCGGCCAACAACACGAGCATCAGCCGGTACGTGCAGCCCGCGCCGGGGCAGACGGCCGGGCTGATGCAGTATCAGCCGTCGGAGCGGCGCCTGACGGCCGCGCAGATGCGCGAGATCCTCGGCACAAACCGTTACGGAAATGATTGGAACAGGGAGGGCCTGTACGTCTGCGTGCACGCCTTTCTCGGCAAGCTGGCAGACGGCAGCCTCGCAGTATGTCAGACGCTGCCGTGGCAGATGCGGTGCTGGGGCGTCGGCTCCGGACGCAAGGGCAGCTATAACGACTCCGCGATCCAGTTTGAGATCTGCGAGGACGACCACCGCGACGCGGCCTACTGCCGTGACACGTTTGAACTTGCGGCAGAGCTGTGCGCGCACCTGATGCGGGCCTATCCCACGATCACGGAGATCGTGAGCCACAACGAGGCCGGGCAGCGGGGCTACGGCTCCGATCACAACGATCCGGATAACTGGTGGCCGCGGCACGGCTACACGA
>UMLQ01065714.1_pt1 | contig 13444 bp, 13 predicted proteins | sample 1966631 | NCBI WGS metagenome assembly UMLQ01 (sample SAMEA4836206, study PRJEB28245) | human gut metagenome | biome: gut microbiome; material: fecal sample | place: Denmark | collected 2008 | reverse complement strand
TATTTGCAGTGTCGATTACCATATACCAATTTCCCGGAATTTCAATATATACTCTATGTGCACCGCCCTTGCCATATGCCATATTACTTTTGCGAATATAGCCCGTAACATCCGCAATGCCTCTCAATAAGGCTTTCTTTTCATCAGTTGTAATATCAAATAGTTCTGGATTCATTCTCATACTAGAATGATGCGTTCCGTTTTCAATCAGACGTATGAGCTCGCGCGTCACGTACTCGTCGTTAGACTTTGTAAACGACATTTTAGTCGAGTGTTTCGATTGCGTAATAGTCAAGTCATGCCCAATTAACGGTTCAATAATTGAACGGATATCGACGGTACTTGCCTTTACATAGATTGCTACATCTTTTAAATCATCTGTACGCAAATTTTTATAGGGAATATCTATAGTAATTGTTGTCTCTTTCTTGCCCCGCTGAATTTCTCCATTACCGAGAATCATACCAATCAAATAGGCCATTTCAACGTTCATAATAATTCACATGCTCCCTTTTATAAAGAATATCCCTTTTCAAATTCTTCCAAGTAGCCATTATCTTCTGCAATTTTTCTGATCGCAGGAACGTCTTGATTTTTCCCGAAGCGGAAGCCATAGAATTGAACAAGGTCAACCACAAAACGCGATTTATTAATTCGTCCAACACAACTACCATTTCCAACACGCATATTAGCCCTTAAAACTGCAGGACAATTGTTTAAGCTAGAAAAATTGATTCTAAATTGTGGGCCCAACTTATTTGGCAAACCACTAGGAGTTTCTCCTAATTCAATAGGGCGATACGTTTGCCCGGGAAAAAGATTTTCGAACATTTTATCTCGACCATCTTTTGGGATTTCGGCTTCAAAAGAACTGACTCTCCCCGGCTTAGCCATATATCCAATAGCTTCAAACATCTGAGAACAAGACATCGAAATGCTTTCTGCCTTTGGTCCAACCAATCGGCTGTGTGTGGTTGGCATATAGTCTCTTTTAATTTGGTTACACATAAAAATCATCCCCTTAATTGTTCATAAATTCTGTCTGCGATTGCTTTTGCTAACAGCGGAGGTACGGCATTTCCTATTTGCTGCCGTATATAAAGTTTTTGACCTAAAAAGACAAATTTATCATCAAACGACTGAAGACGTGCGGCTTCTCTAGGAGTTATAGCGCGATTCAAAAATGGGTGATTATTTGTTCCGTTCGAGGATGCGTCAAAACGCGTATCGATTGTAGGGGATACGTCATCCCATCTCAATCTTCCCCAGGTCCCGGAGAATTGTTGCTTTCCAACCATATTCTGAGGAAGAAATTCCTTTCCACATTCTGGTGGAATCATAGAAAGCTTTTTTATTGCTATCGTAGCGTGATTAGATGCTTTATGATTGTAGAGTATTTTACTACCCATTCTCATTTGGCGCTGATATTCACTCATCGGTTCCGTTATATACTCTTGAGAAAAATCGCCCTCGCCCGAATTCAGATAAGCGAGATCATAAATTGCATCTCTAACAGTTACCTTGACTTTATTTGTGGGCTGTGGCAAAGTAACCTTTTTGTGCTTTGAACAAATGAATATCGCACGCTGCCTTGCTTGAGGAACACCAAACTCTGACGCATTTAGAACACCATAATCAACATAATATCCCATATTAGTAACTTTCTCAACAATCTGATCCCTAAACCATCCTGCAGATGTTGAAAGTAGAGCCTTTACATTTTCAATTACAAAAACCTCGGGTGCTACCGCAGCTACAATGTTTAAATATTCATTAAACAAGAAGTTCCTTGGATCGTTCAAGCCAAGCTTTTTTCCTTTGAGTGAAAATCCTTGACAAGGTGGTCCACCAATAATCATGTTGACTTTCTTATCTCGGCTAAGTTTAATTATTTTTTTCTTTACTTCGCTATCAGTAATGTCGCCATGGACAATTTCTGTGGCAGGCATATTATATTTGAATGTTGCAAGTGCAGGCTCATTGAAATCAAGCGCTATCACCGTCTTAAAGTGTGGATTCTTTTCTATCCCATATGAAAAGCCGCCTGCTCCACTAAATAAATCCAAAACTCTAAACTCATGGATATTATTCTTTTGAATCATTCTATTTCTAATCAATATTCTTTTGAATAATTCCTTTCCATTGATTGTAGGTTTGAACAAGTCATATTCATTATCCGAGCCGTGGTTCGCCTCGCCTAAAATCTCAAATTGATCACTATTGTATTTGTTGATAATTGTAATTGGAACACCCATAATTCCTGTATAATCATATGGAATATCTGTTACTTTTCGGACATTTATTGCATCATATGTATCATAATGGGGATATTCCTCTGGTGTGTAACTCTTTGTAAGAGTAAGTTTCTCATGCCTCCTTTCGATGTCCAAATTCGTAAACCACATGGCGTTTCCGAGGCTTCTCCATTTTTGACCGTTTTCATCTACCCAGTATCTTGTACTCCTTGGTGCTGAGGATTGGGGGACTCGAAATTTCATGTCGCCAAACTGATAGCCAGTCCAGGCTTGATTGTTTTGAATTAGCGGAAAAATTTCTTTATAGGTAAGTGCATTTTGGTTTCCGATTAGCAAATAGTTTTTCTGATATTTAACCAGTAATGCTACTAAGTCTTTAAACAGGGAAAATGGTGGATTTGTAACGACAATATCCGCTTTCATTAGATACTCAATGCACTCTGGGCTTCTAAAGTCACCATTGCCATGTAATCTCCGTATACTTTGACTCCTTTTCAAGAAAGAGTCAAAGTCATAATCGGAAAGAAGATTTGTTCTGTGCGGAACCTTTTTCAAATCCAAAATGTATCCATGACCATCTTTAGAGGTGCTTCTTGTGTCATTAAATAGACTCATTTGCACCGAAAGATTTTCTGAGGCTACATATGATGTGCAAATTAGACGCTTGAGTCCGAGTGCTTCAAAATTTCTCACAAAATATCGGCAAAAATTCGATTTATATGGATCATCACAGTTACACAAAACCGTTTTTCCATAAAAATGCTTTAAGTAGTGTTGAAGCTCTTCTTCGATGCTCTCATATGTTGTATAAAATTCATCACACCTAGCATTTTTTGCCGTTTGAAGGTTACTATTATTATTTCCCATAACGTTTTCTCCTGCATACTTTGGCTGAATAATTAATAATAATCTATAATATCGTCAATCTTGCAGTCGAGTACGCAGCATACTTTTACAAGTGTGTCGAGACGAACATCTTCGTTTTTTCCCATACGTGCCATCGCGTTTGTACTAATTTTTGACCGTTTGACTAATTCAGATTTGCTCATCTTTTTATCTATTAACATTTTCCAAAGCTTGTTATAGTTAAGTGACATATATGTTCTCCTGTGGCTTGAATCGCTTGATTCCTAAAATCAACTATACCATACTACTAGTGGAATTTCAATTGAATCTTGAGCTTTTCAAGCAACATTTTCTGCTTTAGAAAACATTATAATTCGCATTGAGTTGACAATTTATAGCCAAAGACTATAGAATTATAATGTATTGAAAAGGATGTGCTAAAATGGGTCTATTCGAGATTCTAAAGGGGGAACAACCCGGTTTAATAAAGTCTCTTTTGCACTATGAGAACGTAGGGCAGTATGGCGAGTATCTTACAGAGTATGCCCTGCTTAGCCGCAGTATGGAAGGATACTACGTTGTCTTGAAGAATTTGTACCTGCCAATGAAGGGCAAAACCACCGAAATTGATTTGCTGATGATTCACGAAAAGGGAATTTTCGTTTTTGAAAGCAAAAATTACAGTGGTTGGATTTTCGGCAGTGAAGACCAGCTAAAGTGGACGCAATGCTTCAAAAGCGGTCAACGCGAACATTTTTACAATCCTATAAAGCAGAATCGCACACATATCAAAGCTTTGGCGACTTTCCTCAATATGCCAGAAGATGCCTTTTCTTCCTATATTGTGTTTTCGGAACGATGCGAACTGAAAAAGATTCCGCTATTCGTTGATGGAGATGTAACCATTCTCCAAAGACAGAATATGCTATACTTTTTGAAGCGGCGTTTGAAGGACGCGCCGATTATTTATTCTCACGAGGATATTGAACAAGTGGTTGGGCTACTAGAGCCGTTCACAGAGGTTTCCCAGAAAGAAAAGCAACAGCATATTGAGGATTTACAGACCAAGTGTCCATACTGTGGCAAGCCATTGGTTCTGCGCAATGGAAAATACGGTCAGTTTTGGGGATGCAGTGCCTATCCAAAATGCCGTTTTACACGCAAGGCTGAATAGCCTATCTATCTGTTGCACAAGAGGATTCAGCTTTTATAATCTGCACCCATTGGTGATCCCCAGCCATGCGCCCGTTTGTCTTTTCAATAATCAGCAGCGGATTAAAGAAAGGAACATCCATTTCCCGGAGAATGCCTTTCAGACCGGCTCGGCTGGCGGGCAGGCATCTTTCTTTCAAAAATTCTTCAAAATCTGCCCAGGACGGATTCTCTACAACACCAAACGCCCGCAAAGGGATTCGGTCTGTGTAGTTCTTCATGCGGACGACTTCGTGCTTGAAATCAATGTCGATGACCGTACATAGCTGCTGACCATTCATAAAGTTCATCCGCATGGTGAAATCCGGGTCCGTGCTGAAATGCTCGGCGTTATAGATATACTTATATATGGTCTGGCGCGACACACCGAACTGTTTCGCAATCTCGGTGTTGCCGATGCCTTTTCTATGCAGTTCCAAAACCTCTACGATCTGGTCGGGGGTAAGCTGCGCCTTGCGACCCGCATTGCGCGGATTTGGATTATTGATTTTCAGCATCTTTGCAAGTTCTCGCAATTCATCCAAAGCAGATGTGCCAAAAATTTCTTTTATTTGCTGTTGGTAATCAATCGGCATACAGTCTGGATATAAAATCAGGCCTGTGGACTTTGCTATATTTTCAAATTGATGCAGTTCAAATCTTGGAGTTCAAATACTTTACAAGTTCCCAAACCGTTGTCAGCGGGTTGCTCTGCCGTGAAATCAGCTCAATGCCTTGGCTCCGAACCTGTTCGGTACGAGCTTTCGCTCTCTGAATTGCAACGGCCTGCAAAGGCTTCAAAACGTCAAAGTAATCCTTGTTCTTCTCATAGTCGGGGATTCTGTTCGGCTGTTTCAGCATGCGAATCAGTGCCTGACAATCTTCGACCTCTACTTGCTGATTTATAAAGTGCAGCAGGAACCACAACTCGAAGGATGGGTTGGAGTAGGCCAGATGATAGCCCTCCTTTTGGGCGGATTGTTTGGCGCGTAGAAGAACCTCGTTGGAATTATCGTCACGGTCAAAGACACACCAGATAGAATCGCCTTCATCGGGATAGTAAGGATTATTGCCCATGGTAGCTTTGGCTTTCTGCACAAGCCTGTCAGCAGACTTATACTGGGAAGAAATCGGGATGATGTCGATGTTGCAGCCCCGACTACGGAAACGCTTGAAATACCGGATCTCGGTTTCACTGCCTTCGCAGATAAGGTATACGACCGGATTCCGCTTTCTGCTTCGGGTAGGCCTGCGGCTGATTTCCTTTATTCGACCCATGTTGCATTCCCTCCAATGAACGGAATCGCCCCATACCGGCCTTGCAGGTACCCTTTGGCGATGTTTTCACCTTTTCGCGGGGAGAAGTCTGTCAAGGCATAGACGTCGGTCTGCATGGTTTTTTCGTTCTTCTCTGCAAACCAGATCTGATCCCGGCGCAGCAGGGTCAGGTCCAAAAGCCCGGTATCATGGGTGGTGAAGATAAGCTGTGCGTGGCTGGTGTTGATGGCAGCATCCTGTACCATCTCAATCAGATGCCGGGTCAGAAGTGGATGCATACTGGACTCAATCTCATCCACAACCAGCACTGCGCCGGATTCCAAAGCGGCCAGCCACATCCCGATGCGGGAAAAGAAACGCTGTGTGCCGACTGATTCCAGCCCCAGAGGAAGCCAGAATCCCTTGGAAGCGCCATCTTCTGAATCTATCGTGTGCAGCGCCGAGATGATTGGCTCATCCTTGGTGCCGGTAACACGGATGTCTTTGATGCCGAGGTCTGCATGTAGCATTTCATGCAGGACGCGATTCTTTTCGGAGCCCCCCTGCCGTATGGCGGACAAAGTTGCATCCAATCGCATTTCGGTTCCCATGAAGCCGGTCAGCTTTTCAAAGAACCACAGATATGCTTTCTCGGTTTGAGGGCAGTTCCACTCATTGGAGCTGGACAGGTAAAGACGGTTTTCTGCTGTGCGTCCGGCAAGAGTAAGCTGCTCCTGAGCATTCTCACGGAACCGATAACTATCGCCTTCCCTGGAAAAGACCAGCGCCTCCCTGTCATTGGGCCAATGATAGAGATATTCGTTCAGTATTCCGGTCTTATTAAAGGAGAAACCATAGGCATACTTGATGCCGTTGTAGAAGTAGATGACCTCAAAACTGGTCGGTTCTGAATCTTGATCAGTTAAGGCAAACGGCTCCTGTGGCAGAGTTTCTCCTTTCAACAGCTTGGCATACCGGCCGCAGACCATCTCACGCATGAGCAGGAGTGCATGGAGAACATTACTCTTTCCGGCTGCATTTGCGCCATACAGGGCAAGAACAGGCACAAGCTGTTTTTTGCCATCTGACGAAATCAGGCAGTCCGACAAACTTTTATCCGTGGACGCTTTCATGCTGATGATGGCGGTGTCCTTGATGGAACGGTGGTTTGTGACCGAAAATTGAAGAAGCATCGCAAATCCTCCCAAGTGCTTTCTGCGTTCAGTATACTCTATTTGAGGGAGAAAATCAATTTTTAACTTCAATATTTGCAAAAAATATTCAAAATCAGAACATAAAATTTGATTCGGATGTTTTTGATATTGGAACAATATCGTGACAGAAGGTTGAAATCGCCCTATGTATACTCTTTTTCTTACCCGAACCTGACAAATTTTCTGAGCTTTCAGACACATTATCTATCTTTGCTTGAATTACTGATTTCCTTGATTGCAGCATAGTGTTTTCCACATTTTCGACTGATTTCGTTGAAAAAATCGGATGTCACAAATTCCAGCAGCCATACTTTGGGAATCATATACTTGGGTGTCTGCAAGATGGTTTTCAGCAAGCCCTTGCTGCACCATTTCAGAATGGTGTGGCGTTGATAGCCTGTCACCTCACAGACTTGCGCAACGGTCAGTACATCCGGGTAATTTGCCAGTTGCTGCTCGTACCATTCCTTGGCCAGCAGCCGTTCTTCGCCCGTATAGTTCAGCTTGCGCTCCAACGATGCGGCAGGTTTCTTGTGTTTGGGGTAGTTGTAATACCACCCGCTGGGCGGGGTGTAGCGCATCGGGTCGGACTCTCGGCGGTAGAGATACTCGGCAACATCTTTCTTGGCGATTTTATAGCAGCGTGTTTTCTTTCCGTTGTTTTTGCAGGGAACAAGCCCGCTTTGCAGGAGATAAAGCGAGGTTCGTGTTCCGATATGGCATACGATGCGGAAATCGTTGCGGCTCATCGGATCCGGATAGGGCGTTAGAATTTCTTCGATTTTTTCTGCCAGCGGGTCTTTGCTTACAGTTTCTTTCTTCATTTCGGGTTCTCCTTGTTTGTAAAGTGGAACCCGAAAAATCACTACTTCATTTTTCTGTTTCTTGCATTTTTCTCATTCGTGTCCGCAAACCTGCACCATTATCCGGCTTTTTGGGCAGGGCTTATCTTGCATCTTATCTTGCATTTTTCCCAAAAAGCCGCCATTTCTGCCCCAAAACGGGCGATTTCGCTTCTTTTCGTACCTACATTGTTTTTCACTGGCTTATCAGTGTTTTCTCCACAAACATCGCCCAAAATCAGCGGACAAACCAGCCTGTATCAGCCTTGGTTATCACCATATTGCCTTTTCAAAGATTAACTCGAAATGCTTTAGGACAGGAGACTGTCGCGTGGGTTCGACTCCCACCATCTGCGCCATATCCGTCGTAGAATCGAAAGATTTTACGACGGATATTTTTGTTTACGGCTTTGAAATGTGATGCTGTAAGTTTACGCAATGACTATTACAAGCCAAAATCCACTTGCAACAATAATCTGTTGCAAAAAGCCATTTGTTGCCCGCATTGTTGCCCACAGTTCATGGTTTCCTGCGAGAAAGGATAATAACTTATAAAGAGTTATCTCCAACAGCAGCGTTTTTCGGTGTTGCGAATACTGCTTGGTGGTATGCCGTCAGCACACTGAGTTTGCGCTGCTCCTGTACTTGTACATAGCGGGTCGTGACGGTGTTGATTTTCAGATTTACGCCCATTTGCTGGGAAAAATCGTCCACTGAATGTCCGAGAATTTGGCTAACTGCATAAAAATCACCTGTCAAATTGTACATATTGGTGCCCGCTGTGCCGCGTAGATCGTGAAATCGGATTTTCGGCATCCCAGTGCTACGCATAAATCCGTTAAACTTGACCGAAATACGCTTTTGTAAGTATGGCGAACCGTCCGGCTTGCACACAACAAGATCGTTATCGTAATACTTGACCCCGCCGAGCTTGCACAACCGCCGCTGGTCGGCTTGTTCCTGTCTAAGCCGTAAAAAGATTGGCAGTGTTTCTTCTGTAATGGGAAATGAACGTGTTTCGCCTTCGTCACGGTCTTTCAATGGTTCCAAGTGCGGCACAATTTTAGCATCTTTCGGCAGGTCACAGGGAATTTGGCCTCGCAAGGTAATTTGCCTGTGCGTCAAATCAACATCACGCCAGCGTAACCCCAGCGCTTCGCTGAGTCGCAGCCCAAACAGAACAGCGAGCAGCACCACGGTCTCAAGTGCATTACCATGTACAAACGCCAAAAGCTGCTGCACCTGTTCCACGGTGTACTTGTCATATTTGCGCCCGGCGTTCTTACTAAACCGTGTCATAATGTTCTTGGCTGGGTTGTTTGGAATGTAGCCATACTTTACCGCCGAGGACAGCGCAGAGCTTAAAATTCGATGGCAATAACGCACTGAATTCTCCGCCAGTCCCTTCTCACGCAGTTGCGCAATCATATCGTCAATCATTTGGGGTGTCAGTTTGTTCAGAGATACTTCGCCCAGCATGGGAATTAGATGTATGTTTATGCCGCTCCAATAGCTGTATCGCGTACTTTTTGCAAGGTTATGGTGGTAGCTTTCGTACCACTTGGGCAGATACTCTTTTAGCTTTTGCTTGCTTTCCGGTCCGTAGCCGACCATAGCGGCGCTGCCGGTCTGCAGTTCCAGTTTGATTTGAGCCTCGTATAATTCCGCTTCCCTGCGCGTTGCAAAGCCTCGCTTGGCAATGCTTTTCTGCCTGCCGTTCTCGTAGACTTTCACATTGACATCGTAGACGATGCCCGATCTGCCTGTTAAAATTCCTTGGCTGTTTCGCTTGTTTTTGACTTTTCTCTCGCGGATCGCCATATCAGCACCCACCACTTACAGACCTTGCTGGGGTCTTGGCACGGTTGTAATAATCCCAAATCGCCTGTTCGGAAATCAGGCGACGGTTGCCGTTCTGGATGAACTCCAACTCGCCGTTGTCCATTAACTGGCGCAGTCGATTTTCTCCGATGCCGGAAACAACTGCCATTTGTTCCACAGTTTTCAGCATCGGTTCAAACGGATTTCGCACAGCTTGCGGTGTTTTTTGCTTTGCATATCTTGCCATAACTATCCCTCCTGCGGTATAATTTATAAAACAAATTGTTTGTGGTACTTGTGCACAGCACAGGAACACGATCATTTGTAAGGCTTGAAGATTTGGTATATTCAGTTTTCAAGGTTCATCAGCACCACATTCAAAATGCTTGTGATGTCTGCAAGCTCATTATACCACAAGCGTTTTGCTTGTCAATATATATTTTTACTTTTTATTGCAACTTATTTTCTGTGGGAGGTTCTTTATGGATACAACTGGGAGACGCATTAAACGTCTGCGTTTGAAAAAGGGAATCTCGCAATCTCAACTTTCTAAGCGCTCCGGCATTACCTCAACGCTTCTTCAACAGTACGAATATGGTACGCGCCATCCCAAGGAAGATCAGTTAAACAAAATCGCATTGGCGCTTGGCGTAGCGCCTGCTATGCTGCGTCCGTTGGATGTGGATACAATCGAGGGGCTGCTCGCCATCATCTACGAAATGCACTCCAGTTACCATGGCATAGAAATTATCGAAGAAAACGGTACAACTTCTATCCGTTTGCCCAATACACTACAAGCCCAGCCCGCCAGATATGCATTGCACTTAATCAAGAAATTTATGGAACAGCCGCTATTCGGTTCAGACGAAGAAGCTCCCGTTGCCATGAACGCAGACGAAATTCAACCTGATACTGGTGTGACACTTGCTGAAGAAATAAAGTGGTACAATCAGCAGTCAAGGTTTCTGCATGACACCGAAGAACTTGGGATTTGGTCCGATACCAGCCGTGAAGAAGATACCTCAATTTAAAATCGTTTCTGCATACAGGAGTAACAATAAATGGACAGTAAATTGACCGCAGAACAAGAAAAACTAGCTGCACTAATAGAATCCGACTACGCACTATTGAAATTCGGCTATTATGGGCAGGAATACGAGTTTGTTGTTGCTGAGCGAGACCCGCGCCTATACAGAAAAATGCTGAAACGCCCGGACTATCATCAATTTGTCGCAGATAAAGACAAACAATATCGCCATGAAACCAGCGTGATGATGGCTGTACTGGCTGATATGCGCGGCATAACTCCAACGACAAAGCAGGAAAATGAAAGCGGTTGGTACAAAACTATGTTCTCGCTAAAAGCAGAAGCGGAGACTTTCACGCGGAATAGTATCCTGCATGATGTCGAAACAGATTTTTGACGAGAGCATATTTTATCGTAAAAGCGCCCTATCAAAAGAAGTGGATTGGCTTCTTTTGATAGGGCGCTTTTGTCATATATACCAAATCGAAGATTTAACTTCATCATATTTTACAAAAAGATGTACTTTCTATTGACTTTTTTACAATAACAGTATACAATATATTTACATCATTTTAATAAATTTGATGTAAATAAAAACAAAGGTTCTACAATGAAAACATTTAACTTCAAAGCAGTATATTCTCAGCTGCTGACAGCAGAGATTGTGTTCCGTCTGACGCAGCTCCATGAATACAAAGGTCGCCTGAACAGACTCCTTGAAACAGATGCTGCCGCCTTATCCGAAATTAAGGAGACCGCGGCACTGCAAACTGTTGCCTCATCGAATCGCATGGAAGGCATCACCGTTGCCGAGGATCGGCTGAAAAAACTCATCCTGAATAAAACCAATCCGCAAACCGATGATGAGAAAAAAGTGGCGGGTTATCGGGATGTGCTAACCTCCATAAGTGCCAATTATGACTTCCTGCCACCAGCACCATCCACTATTTTACAGTTGCATCGGGATTTGTACAAATTCAGCGGTAAAACTGTGGGTGGCAATTATAAAGATACCGCCGGCGAACCATGCGCTGAAAGCCTTGCTTCCCTATGCAATGCCTTTGAACAAGCCCTGCAAGACCCAGTCCTTGACCCGCTGCTTTTGATTCCGATGTTCATGGTGAACTTTCTGAACATCGCCCCCTTCGATAACGGCACCGAACGAATGAGCCGCCTGCTGCTGGCACTGCTCCTGTACCGTTCCGGCTATGAAGTGGAGCAATACAGCAGTATAGACGCGATTCTTCTTAACACAAAAGCATCCTATGATGCAGCGCTGCAACGCAGTTCCCATAACTGGGCTGCCGGCACAAATGACTACGCACCTTTTACCGCCTACCTGCTGAACACTCTTGTCACAGCATACAAAAGCTTTGACGAGATTGCCACACAGCTAACCGCCAAAGGGATGTCCAAGCCTGACCGTGTACGGGAAATCATCAAATCACATCAAGGCGAAATCACCAAAAGCGAAATCCTAAAACAGTGCCCGGACATCAGCCAAATCACCGTCCAGCGGGCGCTGGCAGACTTGCTAAACAACAAGCACATCACAAAAATCGGCGGTGGCCGCTACACATCTTACATTTGGAACGGAGAAAACTAACATGATTACTGGAGAACTTAAAAACAAAATCGACAGCCTTTGGGATATTTTTGCGGCGGGCGGTCTTGTAAATCCGCTGGATGTCATTGAACAAATCACTTATTTAATGTTCATTCACGACTTGGACGATTCCGACAACCTGCGCGCCAAGGAAGCCGCCATGCTGGGTCTGCCGTACCAGAGCATTTTTGCGGACGAGGTGCAGCTCGGCGAGCGCACCATCGACGGTCAGCAGCTCAAATGGAGCGTGTTCCACGACTTTCCGGCGCAGAAAATGTACGCCACCATGCAGGAATGGGTGTTCCCGTTCATCAAAAATCTGCACGGCGACAAGAACAGTGCCTACTCCAAATACATGGACGACGCCATTTTCAAGCTGCCCACGCCGCTGCTGCTGTCCAAAGTGGTGGACGCGCTGGACGAAATCTACCGCCTGATGAATGAGTCGCAGGCGGTGGATGTGCGCGGTGACACCTATGAATATCTGCTCTCCAAAATCGCACAGTCCGGTCTGAACGGTCAGTTCCGCACACCGCGCCATATCATCAAAATGATGGTCGAGCTGATGGACCCCAAGGCGGACGAAATCATCTGCGACCCCGCCTGCGGCACGTCCGGCTTCCTCGTCGCAGCGGGCGAGTACCTGAAAGAGCGCCGCAAGGAAGAAATCTTCTTTGACCATCAGAAAAAAGACCATTACATGAACCATATGTTCTTCGGCTACGATATGGACCGCACCATGCTGCGCATCGGCGCCATGAACATGATGACCCACGGCATCGATAACCCCTACATTGAGTACCGTGACAGCCTGAGCGATCAGAACCCGGACAAAGAAAAGTACTCGCTGATTCTTGCCAATCCGCCGTTCAAGGGCAGTCTGGACGCGGACACCGTATCCGCCGACCTGCTGAAGGTCTGCAAGACCAAGAAAACCGAACTGCTTTTCCTTGCGCTGTTCCTGCGTATGCTGAAAATCGGCGGGCGCTGCGCCTGCATTGTTCCCGATGGTGTGCTGTTCGGCTCGTCCACCGCGCACAAGGCAATTCGTAAAGAACTGGTGGACGGCAACCGTCTGGAGGCAGTTATCTCGATGCCGTCCGGCGTGTTCAAGCCCTATGCCGGTGTTTCCACCGCCATTTTGATTTTCACCAAGACCGGGCATGGCGGCACGGATAACGTGTGGTTCTACGATATGCAGGCCGACGGTCTTTCGCTGGACGACAAGCGCAGCCCCGTGCAGGAGAACGACATTCCCGACATTATTGCGCGCTTCAAAAATCCGGACGCCGAGAAAGACCGCGCCCGCACGGAAAAATCGTTCTTTGTTCCCAAGCAGGAAATTGTGGATAACGGCTACGACCTGTCTATCAACAAATACAAAA
>UMLQ01019144.1_pt1 | contig 13670 bp, 8 predicted proteins | sample 1966631 | NCBI WGS metagenome assembly UMLQ01 (sample SAMEA4836206, study PRJEB28245) | human gut metagenome | biome: gut microbiome; material: fecal sample | place: Denmark | collected 2008 | reverse complement strand
GTACTACTTTGGGCGGTGTAATCGTCGACAGCGGTAATTTCGATTGGAAAGCAAGTGGCAAATACCCACAGATTTCCGATCCTAACCCAAGCTATCACGGTATTTCATTCCAAGAAGCAGTTGGCCCGGCAGCATTTGTAACATACATTCGTGCAATCATTCTTCGTGATACCGGTGCTACAATTTCACCGTTCAATGCATTCCTTCTTCTTCAGGGTCTTGAAACACTTTCACTTCGTGTTGAACGCCATGTTGAAAACACAAAGAAAGTTATTGAATATCTTGTTAATAACCCTAAAGTTGAAAAGGTTAATCATCCAAGCATTGACCCAAGATATAAAGAACTTTATAACAAGTATTTTCCAAACGGTGCAGGTTCTATCTTCACATTTGAAATTAAGGGCGGAGAAGCAGAAGCCAAGAAGTTTATTGACAGCTTAAAGATTTTCTCAATCCTTGCAAATGTAGCAGATGTTAAATCACTTGTTATTCATCCGGCAACCACAACACACAGTCAGCTTAGCCCTGAAGAACTTGCAGAACAGGATATTAAGCCTAATACAATCAGACTTTCTATCGGTACAGAGCATATTGACGATATTATTCACGATCTCGACGAAGCTTTCGCCGCAATCGACTAATTTTAAATTCTAAATTATTTGATTAAATTTAAGGAGATTATTTATTATGGCTATTTATAAATCAGCACTTGACCTCGTTGGTAAAACACCACTTCTTGAGGTACAGAATTTTGAAAAAGAAAACAATCTTGAAGCAACAGTTCTTGTAAAGCTTGAATATTTCAATCCGGCAGGTTCTGTTAAAGACAGAATTGCAAAGGCAATTATTGAAGACGCAGAAAAAACAGGAAAGCTTAAAGCAGATTCAGTTATTATTGAACCAACAAGCGGTAACACAGGTATCGGCCTTGCCAGTGTAGCTGCTGCAAAGGGATATAAACTCATTATCACAATGCCTGAAACTATGAGCGTTGAAAGAAGAAACCTTATGAAAGCATACGGTGCCGAACTTGTTTTGACAGACGGTGCAAAGGGTATGAAGGGTGCTATCGCAAAGGCAGAAGAACTTGCAAGCGAACTTCCAAACAGCTTTATTGCAGGCCAGTTTACCAATCCTGTAAACCCTGCAACTCATAAGGCAACAACAGGCCCTGAAATTTGGAACGATACCGAAGGCAAAGTTGATATTTTCGTAGCAGGTGTAGGCACAGGCGGTACACTTTCAGGTGTCGGCGAATACCTTAAGAGCCAAAATCCTAATGTAAAAGTAGTTGCAGTAGAACCGGCTACATCACCTGTTCTTTCAAAGGGTACAGCAGGCCCTCATAAAATTCAAGGTATCGGCGCAGGCTTTGTTCCTGATACTCTTAATACAGATATTTACGATGAAATCATCGCAGTTGAAAACGAAGATGCATTTGCAACAGGTAAGGCATTTCCTAAGCAAGAGGGTGTACTTGTCGGCATTTCAAGCGGCGCAGCACTCTGGGCAGCGAAAGAACTTGCTAAAAGGCCTGAAAATAAGGGCAAAACAATTGTCGCTCTCTTACCTGATACAGGTGACAGATACCTTTCAACTCCGCTTTTCAGCGAGTAATAAAGACAGATATAATATTTCCCTTATATCATTAAATCAAGGCTTGGGCTTCACGGTCCAAGTCTTGATTTTTTTATTTTATGCTCAAATGCCACTAATATATTAAATAATTTTTTAACAAAATCGGCAAAATATAATAAAATTTATAAAAAATATTGATATTGCTATCCCAAAGTGTTAATATCTATAATAGGCAAATTTGGAATATTTTAAATTTTTCATAAATGCTCTGTCACAATTTAAGGAGGACAAAACAGTGAACGACTCAAAAGCACTTAAAAGACTTGAAGCACTTTTTGATGACGGTTCATTTACTGAAATTGATGCTTATGCTAAATCAGCTGACGGCTCAGTTGAAGTTGTTGCCGGCTTCGGAACAGTTAATGAGTGTGCAGTTTATGCATTTTCACAGGATGTAACTGTTGACAGCGGTGCTGTAAGTGTTGCACAGTGTGCTAAAATTAAAAAGATTTATGAACTCGCTTTAAAAACCGGTTGCCCGGTCATCGGCGTGTATGATTCAAATGGTGTTAAGCTTACCGAAGGTTTTGAAGTTATGAATGCTTACGGTGATCTTGTTAAAGCATCAACATCAATGAGCGGCGTATGCCCTCAAATTTCAATTGTTGCAGGTTCTTGCCTCGGCACATCTGCTCTTATTGCAAATATGGCTGATGTTGTAGTAGCGGTTAAGGATGCTGATTTTTATGTAACAGCTCCAAGTGAAGTTACTGCCGAAGAAAGCTATGAAGCAGGAACTGTTGATATTCTTTGCGATACTTTTGAAGATGCAGTGGCACAGGTTAAAAATCTTGCTTCGCTTCTTCCGTCAAATAACCTTGCCCCTTCTCCTCTTTTTGAATTTGAAGCACCAAGCACTTTTGCAAATGACGGTGATGATGCAATGGCTGTTATTAACAGTATTGCAGATGCAAATTCAGTAGTTGAACTTAAGGGCGGATATTCAGAAAAGAAATGTAAAACAGCTCTTGCAACAGTTATGGGTACAACAGTAGGCTTTGTTGCATTTGAAGGTGAACCTATTTGCCCTTGCTGTTCTTATAAGGCTGAAGCTATGGTTAAGCTTTGCGATGCTTATTCAATTCCGGTTGTAACTTTGGTTAATGCAAACGGTACTGTTAATAAGACGGGCAAGGAAAATCAATGCCTTACAGCATTTACTAAACTTACAAGTGCTTATGCAACTGCAACTACACCTAAAATTTCTGTAATTACAGGTAATGCAGTCGGCCTTGCATATATTGTTCTTGCAGGTAAAGGCTCAAATGCAGACTTTACTTTCGCTTGGGATAAGAGTGTTGCTTCTCCGCTTCCTACCGAGTCTGCTGTTCAATTTTTATTTAATGACAGACTTGCAAACGGCGAAAGCAAGCAAGACCTTGAAAAAGAATATATTGAAAAGGTTGCTTCACCATTTACTGCCGCAGCTTGTGGCGCAGTTGATGATATTTTTGCTCCTGCCGATACCCGTGCAAAAGTTATTTCTGCACTTGATATTCTTGCAGGTAAAAGAGAAAATACTTTACCAAGAAAACATTCTGTTAAATAATGGAGGATTAAAATATGAAAAACTATACAATTACCGTAAACGGTACAGCTTATAATGTTACAGTTCAGGAAGGTGCAAATGCTTCGGCTCCTGTATCAGCACCGGCTCCTGCTGCTGCACCTGCACCGGCTCCTGCCGCAGCTCCTGCACCGGCAGCTCAGGGTTCAGAAGGTTCAGTTAAGGTTGAAGCTCCTATGCCTGGTACTATCCTTGATGTTAAGGTTTCAGTAGGCGATTCAGTTTCAAGCGGTTCAGTTCTTTGCATTCTTGAAGCTATGAAAATGGAAAATGAAATCGTTGCTCCACAGGATGGTACTGTTGCATCAATCAATGTTTCAAAGAGTGACAGCGTTGAAGCAGGCCAGGTTATCATTACATTAAACTAAGAGGTGTCATAAATGGCTAAAATCGGTATTACTGAAACAGTTCTCCGTGATGCTCATCAGTCTTTGATTGCAACTCGTATGAGAACTGACGAATTTGAAGACATCCTCGAAAAAATGGATAAAATCGGCTACCACTCACTTGAATGTTGGGGCGGTGCAACTTTCGACAGTTGTCTTCGATTCCTTGATGAAGACCCTTGGGATAGGCTTCGTCTTATTCGTAAAAAATGTCCTAACACAAAGCTTCAAATGCTTTTCAGAGGTCAGAATATGCTCGGCTACCGCCATTATTCTGATGAACTCGTTGATTATTTTGTAAAAAAGAGTATTGATAACGGTATTGATATTTTAAGAATATTTGATGCTCTTAACGATGTTCGTAACCTTCAAACAGCTATTGATGCAGCCAAGAAATACGGCGGTCATGTTCAAGCTGCTATTTCATATACCACCGGCCCTGTTTTTGATATTGATTATTATTGCAATTATGCAAAGCAACTTGAAAACGCCGGTGCAGATTCAATCTGTATTAAAGATATGGCAGGTCTTTTAACTCCTTACGGAACTTATGACCTTGTTAAAGCACTTAAAAGTACAGTTGATATTCCTGTTCAGCTTCACTCTCACTATACTTCAGGCCTTGCTTCTATGGTTCACCTTAAGGGTATTGAAGCAGGTGTTGATGTAATTGACACTGCTATGAGTCCGCTTGCTATGGGTACTTCTCACCCGGCTACCGAATCAATGGTTGCCGCACTTAAAGGTACAGAGTATGATACGGGTCTTGATATTAAGGCTCTTTCAGAAATCAGAGATTTCTTCACACCGCTTCGTGAAAAGTATCTTAAATCAGGTCTTCTTGACCCTAAAATGCTTGGTGTTGATGCTAATACTCTTCTTTATCAGGTTCCTGGCGGTATGCTTTCTAACCTTGTATCACAGCTTAAGCAGGCAGGCAAGGCAGATAAGCTTGATGAAGTTCTTGCCGAAGTTCCGAGAGTAAGGGAAGATTCAGGTTACCCACCGCTTGTTACTCCTACATCTCAAATCGTTGGTACACAGGCTGTTTTCAATGTTATTATGGGTGAAAGATATAAGATGGTAACCAAGGAATTTAAGGATATGGTTGCCGGTAAGTATGGTAAAACACCTTGTGATATTGACCCTGAATTCCAGAAGAAGATTGTAGGCGATGATGAAATTATTACCTGCCGCCCTGCTGACCTTATTCATGATAAAATTGATGATTTCAAGGATGAAATTAAAGAATATTATGAGCAGGAAGAAGATGTTCTTTCATATGCTCAGTTTGGTCAGGTTGCAATTAAGTTCTTCCAAAAGAGAAGAGATAAAAAATACAATCTTGACGGTAAGCATGAAGACTTTGAATCAAAAGTTCATCCTGTTTAATTAACAAATTTATAAAAAGTGCCATTTTTATGGCACTTTTTTGTTTATATTCCGTCGTTTTTGTACATTGAAAAAGTAATGTATAAAATATTGCATAAAAATACAGTATGATATTAAAAAAATGTGTACAAAATATTGCAAAAAATGATTTCTTATGTTAATATAAAAACAATACTAAAACTATATTATATATGTGGGAGGAATAATCTATGCTTTCATTCAAAAAAACCATTGCATGCCTTATGTCGCTTATAATGATAATGACTGTAACTCCGTTTACAGCTGTTACTGCATCTGCGGCTACGGCAAAGAGCGTAAGCTCAAACATTGACGAAACAAACAAAAAGTACCATGCAGCTCCGTCAAAAACCTTTACAGCAAAGACAGGTATGAGTGAAGTTTCTTGGCGTAACAGTGCCGAGGTTAATGAAGTAAGCTCATCAGACGGTGAATTTCATAAGCAGTCATATGCTCCGTCTTCAAATGTACTTTATTGGCCGAGCGCTTATGTCGGTACAACTGATTGCTTGCAATTTCAAAAGAATCATTTAGATTTCAGAGCATTTTATCCGTCAGCTGTACTTATGTGGGATGGCACGACTGATGCTTATATGCCGATTATGTGTATAGCACAAAACACAAGTAAGATTGACGGAAGAAGAGTTATTTATTATGCTGCACCTTATGACAGTGAGCGTATATCTAATGCCACTTCGCCGGCTCACAGCGCGAATTTCTATGCTGATACTTGGCGCGGAACTAAAGTTGAACAAAACGAAAATTTCAACGGTAATATGTACGGTAATAATACACCATTTGGTTTTGAAGCAAAGGTTTTAACTGAATTTATCAGTACAGGGGAAAATACAAATAAATGTTATTCATTCGGTACGGATATTGGCAGCAGAGATTTGGCAAGTTTTCTTCATATTGATTCAAATATTGATAATGACGCTTCTTTTATCGCAGACGGTTTTTTGGCTAAAAAACTTTATTGGACAACAAATTCAAGTAATGTAGATTTTACAACTGCTTATGATAATAATTCAAAAGAGTCAAGTTCAACAATTTATGTTGTAAACTATAAGCCGATTGTTACAGCTGCAAATGAAGCTGCAAAAGATTTGGAAAGTTTTGACCAGACATTGTATACTCCTGATGCAGTTAATGAGTATTACAAAGCAATACAGGATTTGTATGATTGTGACCCGAATTCATTTTTTAACCAAAATGACGGTAAGGATGTAACCGATATATCAGACACTGCAGTTAGAGTCTCAAATTGTACAAACGATATTAAAAATCGTATTAGTGCTTATGAAAAAGCAAAACTTAAGCTTGAAAACAGTAAGCAATATCGTATTAAGTTTACAAATTCAAATACAGATCTTCTTTCAGATAACTATTATAAAGCAGGAGATACAATAGTTGCACCTGTTCTCAGTTATAGTTATGAAGATCGCGATGAAACAGGCCATTGCACTGTAACATTTGAATGGCAGCCTGCTTTTGAAAAAACTGCAAGTAAAAATGTTGCCTATGTTGAAAATAAAATAATACCGGCAAAAACGCCGCATAATTATGGCGCATACTCACAAATTACACAAGATGGTAAAAACGGTCACATCCGCACCTGTTCAGAATGCGGATATAAAGATTGGGCTTTGTGTGATGACTCTTATGTAAAGAAATCTTCGACACCTGCAACATGTACACAGGACGAACAGATTGTATACGAATGTTCGTTTTGCCACAGAACAAAAACTGAAGTAGGCGAAAAGAAAACAGGTCATAATTATGAAGTTGTTTCGCCAAAGGTTGATGCCACTTGCGAAACTGCAGGTAAAACTGAAGTAAAGAAATGTAAAAACTGCGGTGATACAATAGGCGGCGACGTAATTCCTGCTCTTAAGCACGATTATTCAATTTTAGTATCAGAAAAACAAGAAGCTACCTGTACAGCAGACGGTAAAGAAGCTGAATATGAATGCTCAAAGTGTGGAAAGCATACCGGCGGTGAAGTAATTCCTGCTCTTAAGCACGATTATTCAATTTTAGTATCTAAAAAACAAGAAGCTACCTGTACAACAGACGGTAAAGAAGCTGAATATGAATGCTCAAAGTGTGGAAAGCATACCGGCGGTGAAGTAATTAAGGCAACAGGCCATAACTATCAGTATTTTGAAGCTAAAAATAAACTCGTTTGCAGCAGATGCGGCGACGAAAGAAAAGTAGGCACATCATATATAGTACCTGAAGGATATACTTCTGTTGAAACAGTTAAACCTAAATGTACTGAACCTGGTTATACAATTTACCATTACAGTGACGGTAAAGAAATCTATAACGATGTTAAATCTCCAACAGGTCACCAATACGGAGAGACGACAGTACATCCGGCTACTTGTACAGAAGATGAATATAGCGTAAGAATTTGTTCGGTATGTAACCATAAGGATGTTGTTACAAAAACAGGTACAAAGCTTGGGCATTCATATATTAAAAATGTTGTAGCACCGACCTGTACCGAACAGGGATATACAATTTATAAATGTAAAAATTGCGGTGACACATATAAAGATGATTATGTAAAAGCATTAGGTCATACAGAAGTAATTGATAAAGCGGTAGCACCGACTTGTACTCAATCAGGTTTAACAGAGGGTAAACATTGCTCGGTTTGCAATGAAGTTCTTGTTAAGCAAGAAAAAATTGATGCAAAAGTTCACGATTTTTCAAACAACGCACAATTTTGCTTGAACGGTTGCGGTACTGCTAATCCTAATTATGTTGCACCAAGTCAACCGGCACCAAATCCAACACCTTCAACTCCGGCAACACCTTCAACTCCGTCGACACCTTCAGCTCCGGCAACTCCGGCGCCGTCAACACCTCCGCTTACACCGGGTGAAAACAAAATTGCCAATAATTACGGTGTAGATTCTGCAACAGCCAAGTTAATTTATATTTATCTTACCCAAAATAATATTTCAAGTGAGACTTCATCATTAACCGAAAAGGTAATGACAGGTACACCTGTTAAGGGCGACGGTGATTATAAAGGTTCAAACTTCGGTCTTTTAAAAGCAAAAACCACTAAGATTACTAAAAAAAGCGTGACTGTAAAGTGGAATAAGGTTAAGAATGCAGACGGTTACATTGTTTACGGCGCAAAGTGCGGTGCTAAGAGTAAGTACAAAGTACTTAAAGTTGTTTCAGGTAAAACAACATCTTATACTCAAAAGAAGCTTAAGAAAGGTACTTATTACAAGTACAATATCGTAGCATTTAAAAATATTAACGGTGCTAAAGTTACTACCGCTGTGTCAAAGAAAATTCACGCAACTACTCTTGGCGGAAAATACGGTGTAGCAAAGGCTGTTAAGGTAAATAAAACAAAGGCTACAATTAAGAAAGGTAAGACTTTCAAAATCAAAGCTTCTGAAATCAAGAAGGATAAAAAAATCAGAAGACACAGAGCTATTTGCTATGAATCTTCAAATACCGCTGTTGCAACTGTTAATGCAAAGGGTAAAGTTAAGGGCGTTAAAAAAGGCAAATGCACAATTTATGTTTACGCTCAAAACGGTGTTTATAAGACTGTTAAGGTAACAGTTAAATAAAAATCAATAGTTTTTGCAGAGGCGGTTGAAAAGCTGCCTCTGTTTTTTATTTGACTACGAAATAAATATACCCACCATAGGTTAAAAGGAGCAGTATTCCTTGCCATCTTTGGAATTTTTGCGTTATTATTGTCGGCAAAACCGCTATTAAAATTACGCCTAAGCACATTACGCAATCAAAATTAACGCAGGAAAGTGAAACTGCGAGTTCACCGGTTCCTCTTGCTATTGAAATTAACGAGCAAATCGGAAGAATTAAAGTTAAATCAATTATATTTGCACCAAGTATATTTCCGGCTGAAAGTGAGCCGGATTTTTTCTTTAGTGCTGTAAGAGCTGTTACAAGCTCCGGCAGGGAAGTGCCGATAGCAACTGCGATAACGCTTATTACTCTTTGCGAAATATTTAGGCTTATGGCAATTTGTGTGGCATATTTAACAAGAAGTCTTGCACCGAATATTATGCCCGCAGCACCTAAAATAAAAAGAATTATGCAACTCACTTTTTCTTTTGTGCAGTATGATATTTTGCTTTCATCACTTTTTGTTTCGCTTTTTATGCATTTTATGTTTTCAAAAATAAATATTGCAAATACTGTAAATAAGAGAGTTACACCCAAAGCCGAAAGAAAATAATATTCTCCGACTTCACCTTTAAAGCTGAGTTCTTTCTTTTGCGTTACTATGCAGCCTATTATTATAAAAACAACAGCAAATATCATAGCGATACTTTTAAATGAAATATCTTTTCTTTTTATTTCAAATGGCATAAATGTAATAAAAAGCCCTAAAATCAAAGCTGTATTTGCCGTGACGGAACCTATCGCATTGCCGACCGCCATATCAACATTTTTGCTTAATGTTGCCTGAATACTTACTATAATTTCAGGCAGTGTGGTTGCGATTGATACTATTGTAGCGCCTATGATAAATTTAGGAACACCAAGCATATTTGCAACTTTTGTTGCACTGTCAACGAAAATATCACCGCCCTTAATTATTAAAATTAAGCCGATAATAAAAAACACATAAGTTAATGCTGTTGCCATTTTCTCACCTTAAAAATTTGTTGTTTTGCAAATTGATATATGATATAATATTTAAGCTAATACTGATATGAGGTGACATTATGTCTAAAAATAAAAAATTCAGTCCTATAATACTTATTCCTATTTTTGTTGCAATATTCGTTTTGATTGTTCTTGCAGTGAGTGGGCATTTAACAAGAACAGAAGATATAAAAGAACCGACTGCCGAAACTTCCGTTTCTGCAGTTAATGAGCAAAGCAGTGAGCCTGTAAGCGAAAATTCAGATGGAAAGGTTACGCTTTGCGCTGTCGGCGATAATCTTATTCATAATACATTGATTGACGCAGGCAAGCAGGAAGACGGAAGTTATGATTATACTTCGCTTTACCAAAACATTGCCCCTGTAATTCAAAAATATGATGTTTCCGTAATCGACCAGGAAACTGTACTTGGCGGCTCTGATTTTGAATATGCGGGCTATCCTGTGTTTAATTCTCCTCAGGAAATCGGCGATGCCGCAATAAATGCCGGATTCGATATATTTAACTGTGCCAATAATCATATAATGGATAAAGGCTCACAAGGCATTATGAATGAAATTGAATATTTTAAAAAGCATAAGAATGTTGTTTATCTCGGTATTAACGAAGATGAAAAGAGTTATAACACTATAAAGTATTATGTAAAAAATAATATTACATTTGCATTGCTTAATTACACTTATGGCACTAACGGTATTGACCTTCCGAGCGATAAACCTTGGATTGTTAATATGATGGACAAGGATAAAGTAACTAAAGATATTAAGGAAGCAAGGGCAAATGCCGATGTGGTAATTGTATTTCCACATTGGGGTACGGAAAACAGCTTCAGTATTTCAGATTATCAAAAGGAATACACCGATTTGTTTAGCAAATTGGGTGTTGACCTTGTTATCGGTTGTCACCCGCATGTAATTGAACCGGTTAAGGAAGTTACTAATAAAAGCGGCCACAAAATGCTTGTTTACTATTCGCTTGGTAATTTTATTTCACATCAAATTGAAATTGACCAGCTTTGCGGCGGTATTGCAAGTGTTGATATTGAAAAGAAAAACGGAAAAATAACTGTTAACGGTAAGTTTATTCCGATTGTTACTCATTATAACAGAACAGACGGTGATAAATTTAGATTTGATGTTTATAAACTTTCCGATTATACAGATGAACTTGCAAAGTCACATTCACAAAACGGCGGAACACCTGAATACTATAATAAACTCGTGAAAAAAGTAATTGATGAAAAGTATCTTGATTTATCATAGTATCTTATTTTTGGCATATCATACAAAAAGTTTTAACATGAATTGATGCTCACGCAGTAAATTGACAAAATTGAACAAAATCGTTGACAAATTTATACCTGCCGGCTATAATGAAAGTGTAGTAAGAACAAAGGCGTTCCGAGTTGATTCGGAGCGCCTATTTTTTTGCTTTAATTTACAAAATTACTCAAGAGAGGAGTATTTACTATGAGTAAGTACACAAAAGAAGACATCCTTAAAAGTGCACAGGAAAACGGAGTTGAATTTATCAGACTTCAGTTTACAGATGTTTTCGGCATTATGAAAAATGTCGCTATCACAAGCTCACAGCTTGAAAAAGCACTTGACAATGAATGTATGTTTGACGGTTCATCAATTGATGGATTTGTAAGAATTAACGAAAGTGATATGTATCTTCATCCTGATTATGATACATGGACTATTTTCCCTTGGAGAAAGCACCAGAACGCACAGACAGCTCGTCTTATCTGCTCGGTATATTGTGCCGATAATAAAACACCGTTCCTCGGTGACCCAAGAAATGTTCTTCAAAAGGTTATGGATGAAGCTGCTGAAATGGGTTACAGCTTTAATGTAGGTCCTGAATGTGAATTTTTCCTTTTCAAACTTGATGAAGACGGCAACCCAACTACAACAACAGGCGACGAAGGTGGTTACTTTGACCTTAACCCTATTGACCATGGTGAAAACTGCCGCCGTGATATTTGCCTCGCTCTTGAGGAAATGGGATATACAATTGAAGCATCACACCACGAAGTAGCTGAAGGCCAGCACGAAATCGACTTTAAGTTTGATGAAGTAATGACAACAGCAGACCGTGTAATGACTTTCAAGCATGTTGTTAAAACTTATGCTACAAAGCATGGTCTTCATGCAACATTTATGCCAAAGCCGATTTATGGTATCAACGGTTCAGGTATGCACACAAATATGTCACTTATGACTAAAGACGCTGACGGTAAAGTAGTTAATGCTTTCTATGACCCTGAAAGCGAAGACGGTTTGAGCGAAGTGGCACATTATTTCATCGGCGGTCTTTTAAAGCATGTTAAGAGTATTGCAGTATATTCAAACCCAACCGTAAACTCATATAAAAGACTTGTACCTGGTTATGAAGCTCCTACCTATATTGTTTGGTCAGCATCTAACCGTTCATGTCTTGTTCGTATTCCTGCAGCAAGAGGAATGGGTACTCGTGTAGAGCTTCGTTGCCCTGACCCAACTTGTAACCCATATCTTGAAATGGCACTTTGCCTTGCAGCAGGTCTTGACGGAATTAAGAATAAAATCTCTCCTGCTCCTGCAGTTGATTATAATGTATTTGACCTTTCAGATGAAGAACTTGCAGCAAAAGGTATTGATTGCCTTCCTGGTTCACTTGAAGAAGCAATTGAAGCTTCAGAAGCTGACCCATTTGTTAAAGAAACAGTAGGCGACCATGTATTCAATGCTTATACCGAAGGCAAGAAAGCTGAATGGGATGAATACAGAACAAAGGTTTCACAGTGGGAAATCGACAGATATATGGTTAATTACTAATCTGTATCTTTTACTTAACCCTCTCTTATGGCAATTATGCCATTTGTTAGGCCGGCATCGCTTTCCGGTGTCGGCTTGACATATATTTTTAGCACAATGAGGTGCGACAATGTTATGTGTTGTCGTGCCTCTTTTTTATTTTCTTTTTATCATTACAAACTATTTAATTTTAGGAGGAAGAATATATGGATATAACATCTATTCTTGAAAAAGTCGACAGTGAAGTGTTCGGCATTTGGTTTTTAATCGGTGCGGCTCTTGTTTTCTTTATGCAATGCGGTTTTGCTATGGTGGAAACAGGTTTTACCAGGGCTAAAAATGCCGGCAATATTATTATGAAAAACCTTATGGATTTTTGTATCGGTACTCCGATGTTTATATTGCTTGGTTTCGGTCTTATGATGGGCGAAGAAGTTTTAGGTGGCTTTTGCGGTATGCCAACCTTGGGCGTTTTCACAAATTATCAAAATTTTGATTGGTCTAATTTTGTATTTAATCTTGTATTTTGCGCAACAGCGGCAACTATCGTTTCAGGTTCAATGGCTGAGCGTACAAAGTTTTCAAGCTATTGTATTTATTCAGCTGTAATTTCTGCCGTTGTTTATCCTATTGAAGCAGGTTGGATTTGGAATCCAAACGGTTGGCTTGCAAATCTCGGCTTCCACGATTTTGCGGGTTCTTGTGCAATTCATATGGTTGGCGGTATCACAGCATTTATCGGCGCAATTATGGTTGGCCCTCGTATTGGCAAGTATGTTGAAGATAAGAAAACAGGCAAAAAAGTTGCTAAAGCTATTCCGGGACACTCTTTAACTCTCGGTGCACTTGGTGTGTTCATTCTCTGGTTTGGTTGGTACGGTTTCAACGGTGCTGCTGCAAAAAGCGGCCCACAGCTTGCTTCAATATTTGTAACCACAACTTGTGCTCCTGCTATTGCTACTTGTGTAACTATGATTTTCACTTGGATTAAAAACGGTAAGCCTGATGTTTCAATGTCACTTAACGCTTCACTTGCAGGTCTTGTTGCAGTAACTGCCGGTTGTGATGTTGTTGATGCACTTGGCTCTTGCATTATAGGCGTTGTATCAGGTATTCTTGTAGTCGTTGCAGTAGAATTTATTGATATTAAGCTTAAAGTTGATGACCCTGTCGGTGCTGTTGCAGTTCACTGCG
>UMLQ01014734.1_pt1 | contig 13777 bp, 12 predicted proteins | sample 1966631 | NCBI WGS metagenome assembly UMLQ01 (sample SAMEA4836206, study PRJEB28245) | human gut metagenome | biome: gut microbiome; material: fecal sample | place: Denmark | collected 2008 | reverse complement strand
AGACCAAATAATGGTAATTCATCAGCAACGGCCGAAACATCAGAACAGGTAAATGAAAGTCAGAGCGAAGCATTAAAAGAAAATAAAGAATCAGCGGTGGATGCTTTAAATGCAAATCAATCACAGCTGGATGAAAATTTAAACTCTGAATCCGGAGCAAATCAAGTAGAACCAAACCAAAATTCTGAGCCTGAGGCAGGACAGATAAATAATAATCAAAATTCTGAACCTGGAGCAGGACAGATAGATAATAATCAAAATCCTGAAAATGTGACAGTAGTAGAGACTACAAAGAAAGCAAAAAAGAAAAAGCAGCAGCAGGCAACTAAGGTACAGGTTCAGGAAACAACGAGTGCTCCAAAACAGAATAATGTAACACAAAAAACAACTCAAAAACCGACACAAAAACCAACGCAAAAGCCAACGCAGAAAAAAGACGAGGATTTTGATTTTAAGAGTGTAGTTGAATAGGAAAGAAGGGATTATTTATGAAAAAGAAATTAATGGTATTCTTTTTAGCACTTATGTTATGTGTAACAACAATTCCTGTGGCAGTTACAGCCAATACTCTGAAAGGAAAAATTAACAATTCAGGATATAAGACAGAAAATGAAATTTATTTTAATCTTCCACATCGCGGATTGATGAAATACGATGTCGAAAGTGGCGATGCTGTTAAACTCAATTCACTAAAGCAAGGAGACGGATACAGTACATGGGGAGTGACAATCGTATCACATAAAGGTGAATGGTTATACGGAGAGTGGAACCAGACAACAGGAACTGCATATAATGAGGAAAGTTATATTGTTAGAATAAATGCCAAAACAGGTAAAATAATTAAATTGGCAGAAGGAACCCAGCCTGTGGTAAAAGGAAAGAAAATCTATTTTTCCGGTTTAGATAAAGAAGAAGTTGATTTTGGAGAATACAATTACAAAAAATCAGAACAAAATTATGTTTGTGATTTGTATGGAAAACATTTGAAAAAGACAAACAAAAAAATAAAAATTAAAAAAACAAATGAAATAGGCAAGAATTTTAAATTGTACAAAAAGTATAATGAAAAAGGCACAAAATATAATATGAATGTCATATTGAAATTCCCTAACGGAAATAAAGAAATCATAGGCAAATATTTTGAATCCTAAAATTTATTGGAAAACATATAAATCATAAATTAGATGTGCAAATTTGAACTCAAAAATATATGAAAATATAATCCTAAACAAGAAATTGATTGCCATCAAATAAGGGGCGCCCTGGAAGTGAAAATGTAGCTTCCAGGGCGCTTTTTTGCTGTATATGATAGGGGTCAGTTCGTGAAAAAAATAAAAAATTTTAGTGGTATAATATGCATAACAAATCATTTAAATAATTTGTACGAAATGAGAAGAAAAATAAATATGAAAAGGAGAAATGATTATGAGTAAATTTACACAAAATGAAGAAACAGAGATTGTTAAAAGTGCGAGAGATATTACTGCAACAATTGAGTATGAAGAAAGAGAGGTAAAAAGATTAAAATCAGAAAGCTTTAGTGAACCACCAGAGCCACCTGTGCGAAAGATACTTGAAAAAGCAAAAAAAGTTGAACCTAAATATCCTGAAAAGCCGCAAACTGCTTTAAAATATTCTGAATACTTTAAGGAAAGTATTGAGGAAAAATTAGCAAAGTTTTCTTTACCAGTAAAAATTTTACTTGGTATTGTTTCAATTCCTTTAATATCAACTGGAATTATTTTTGTAATACTAGTTATAATAGTTGCTGTTAGTTACAAAGATTATATTATAAAAAAGAAAGAATTGAATAATCAATTAGCTAATTCTAAAGAATATTTACAGGCAGTTGCAAATGCAGAAAAAAAAGCACAGGATAAACAAAACGAATTAGAAGAGAAAATACGTTTAGAGCAGGAGAAAATCGACAAAGAATATGCTACTCAGAAACAGCAATACGAAAGTGTTACACTTCCGAAATATAATGAGGATCTTAATTTATGGAGTGTTAATCAAGAAAGAAAGATTGCAATTATTGAAGAGGAAATAAGATTAAATAAAGAGGCTTTAGATGAACTTTATGTAAATACAAAAATACTTTCGCTTACATATAGAGAACTGTGGATTTTAAGCTGGTTATATAATGATATGAGTACATCAGATCACGATATAAGATATGCTACAGAATTGCTTGACCGAGATAGACAGAGATTAGCTACACAGGAAGCAGGAAATATAGTTCGCAGATCTGTTGGACAAGTAGAGCAGACTATGAAGGTAGGATTTAATGCAGTATATAATGCAATAGAAAAAGGTAATGAATTGCAGTTAGATACAATAAATAATCTATCAACAATGCGACGCAATATGAATACAGGAAATATGATTGGAACAGTTCAGAGACATAACTCTAACAAAATGCTTGAACAAATGGTGAAGAAGAGACGTTAATAATATAAAATGCCACAGAAAATTAAGATTCTGTGGTATTTTATTTATTTGAAATAATTGTAATCATCCTGCTTGAGTTATGTAAACTAAATTACGGATTTTGACTGATTTTTATATAATATTCTGTAAAAAATAACGGTTTTATTAGTATAAATTCTATTGACTACAGATGATAGAAAAATAATCAGAAAATGTCCGTAAATATGAATTCCTAATTGAATAAAAATTATTATTTCCAATATTTTTTTACGGATATTTGTGTAATTTTAGTTATAATCCGTAATATTCTAAATACGAGAAATTTTGGATAATAATTGTTGATGTTTTTTACGGATAAATTTTTCTTTTTTGATTTCATCCGTAAATATAGTAAAAAATCCAAAAACAAATCCTATATACAATCTACAAGCAAACCCCAAATTATAAATCCCAACGAAAATCCCCCAAAAACAAACCATAAACACAATCTACAAGCAAACCCTGCCTTCCCACTATATAAATATCCCTCAAAATACATCTCTACATTCATTGACGAATATATCCTAATTAGGTATAATTTACTTTATGAGTTTAAAGCAAAAAAGCAGTAAATTATGCTAAATACAAAATAATATGAAGTGCATTTGTATTGCACTATCAGTTTTATACATAATGACGAAAGGCAGGTTACATATTTTGAGTAAAAAAATTATGTTAGGTAACGAGGCGATTGCCAGGGGAGCATACGAAGCAGGAGTTAAAGTTACTTCAGCTTACCCTGGAACACCTAGTACAGAAATTAGTGAAAATGTTGTTAAATATCCGGGAATTAAGGCTGAATGGGCACCAAATGAAAAAGTAGCAACAGAAGTTGCAATTGGTGCATCTATGGCAGGCGTACGTTCAATGTGCATGATGAAACACGTTGGTGTAAACGTTGCATCTGACCCATTATACACAGTATCTTATATCGGTGTTAATGGTGGTATGGTTTTAGTTGCAGCAGATGACCCCGGAATGTACAGTTCACAGAACGAACAGGATTCAAGAATGGTTGCAAGAGCAGCAATGGTTCCTGTTGTAGAACCATCAGACAGTGAAGAAGCAAGAGTATTTACAAAGAGAGCGTATGAACTTTCAGAAAAATATGACACTCCTGTAATTCTTCGCTCAACAACAAGACTTTCACATTCACAGGGAATTGTTAATCTTGAAGAAAGACAGGAAATAGAAGATAAGCCATACGAAAGAAATGTAGCAAAGAATGTTATGATGCCGGGAAATGCAATTAAGCGTCATATTTTTGTAGAAGAACGTTTAAAGAGAATGGCAGAAGATGCATGTACATTAGACATTAATAAAGTTGAATACAACGATACAAAGATTGGGGTTATTACAAGTGGTATCGTATATCAGTATGTAAAAGAAGTATTACCTAATGCATCAGTTCTTAAGTTAGGATTGGTAAATCCACTTCCTATGAAACTTATCGAAGAATTTGCATCAAAGGTAGACACATTATATGTTATAGAAGAATTAGAGCCTGTAATAGAAGAACAGGTTAAGGCTCATGGAATCAAATGTATTGGAAAAGAAATTTTTACAGTACAGGGTGAATACAGTGCAAATATGCTTAGAAAAGCAATCTTAAAAGAAGATTTAGATTTAGATACACCTGCACAGGCACCGGCAAGACCACCAATTCTTTGTCCGGGATGTCCTCATAGAAGCACATTCTCAGTATTAAAGAAATTAAAAATTCATGCAGCAGGTGATATCGGATGCTACACATTAGGAGCTGTAAATCCTTTAAATGTAGTAGATACAACAGTTTGTATGGGTGCAAGTATTTCAACACTTCACGGTATTGAAAAAGCTAAAGGAAAAGATTTCATAAAGAACTGGGTTGCAGTAATTGGTGATTCAACATTTTTACATACAGGTGTTAATTCACTTATGAACATGGTTTACAATCAGGCAACAGGAACAGTTATGATTTTAGATAACTCAACAACAGGTATGACAGGTCATCAGGATCACTCAGCAACAGGAAAAATGTTAAATGGTGAACCAACATACGCTATTGATTTAGTAGATTTGTGTCATGCAATCGGTGTAAAGCACGTAGAAGTTGTAGATGCATTTGATATTAAGAAATTGGAAGAAGTAATTAAGACAGAAGTTGCAAGAGATGAAGTTTCTGTTATTATTTCTCAGTCACCATGTGCATTGCTTAAGTCATTTGTGCCAAAGGGCAAATGTTATACAATTCCTGAAAAATGTAAGAAGTGCGGAATGTGTCTCGTACCGGGATGTCCTGCAATTACAAAGAATGAAGACGGAACAGTTTCAATTGATGCAACAATGTGTAACGGTTGTGGATTATGTATGCAGAATTGTAAATTTGATGCAATTGGATTAAAAGAGAGAGGTGACAAATAATGGCAGATACAAAGAATATTATGATTGTTGGTGTAGGCGGACAGGGTACACTTCTCACAAGTAGAGTTTTAGGTGGAATCACAATTGAAAGCGGATATGATGTAAAACTTTCAGAAGTTCATGGGATGGCACAGCGTGGAGGAAGCGTTGTTACATTTGTAAGATATGGAGAAAAGGTAGCTGAACCAATTGTTGAAGAAGGTCAGGCAGATGTATTAATCGCATTTGAACGTCTTGAAGCATTAAGATATGCACATTTTCTTAAAAAAGACGGTGTAATTATCGTAAATGACCAGAGAATTGACCCTATGACAGTAGTTACAGGATTAGCAGAATATCCTGAAAACATTATTGAAAATCTTAGCAAAAAACATAAAGTAATCGCAGTAAATGCAATGGATGAAGCATTAAAACTTGGAAATTCAAGAGTATTTAATGTAATTATTTTAGGCGTTGCTGCAAAACATATGGATTTTGAAAAAGATAAATGGATTGAAGTTATAAAAGCAACAGTTCCACCAAAGACAGTAGACATTAATATTGCTGCATTTGAAAAAGGATACGAATTAGCATAATAAAAATAAACAATAAAGAAGGTGCAGTTGTGATAATTGATACACATACACACACTTTTCCGGATAGAATTGCCGCCAGAGCATTAGCCGGAATGGAGAAGAGTATTGTTGATAAACATGATTGGAATGTGAAGATAAAGGTGGCAGGAACAAGAGATGCACTTAGTGAATCTACAAAGAAAAACGGTGTCGATATTTCTGTGGTTGTTCCTGTGGCAACAAAACCTGAACAGTCTGCAAGTATTAATGAATTTGCGGCACAAACTAATGAAAAAACAAAGGAAACAGGCGTATTTTCATTAGGCGCAATACATCCTGACAATGAAGATTATAAAGATATATTAGATGACATTAAGAAAAAAGGATTAAAAGGAATTAAGGTTCATCCTGACTATCAAAAGGTTGAATTTGATGACCCAAGATATCTTAGAATTTTTAAATATGCAGATGAACTTGGTCTTGTAATTGTAACACACGCGGGAGAAGATATAGGTCTTCCGGAAAAGATTCACTGTACACCTGATATGGTGCTTAATGTACTAAACAAAGTTAATCCTAAAAAATTAGTCCTTGCTCATATGGGTGGATGGAATTTATGGGATGAGGTAGAAGAAAAATTAGTGGGAAAAAATGTCTATTTTGACACGGCTTTTTCTTTTGAAAAAGGTATTCCCCACTTAGAAAAAGAACAATTTTTAAGAATTGTCAAAAAACATGGAGCAGATAAAATTTTATTTGCAACAGACAGTCCGTGGTCTGATCAGGGATATACACTTGAAAGATTAAAAGAATTTGGAATGTCTGAAGAAGCATTGAACCTTATATTAGGGGAAAATGCAAAAAAACTATTTGAATTTTAATGAGGTAGAGAAATGCCAATCACAGAGATTTTAGAGAAGAACGCAAAAGAATACGGAAAAGATGTCTGTTTAGTAGAAATTAATCCAGACTTGCAGGAAAAGAAAAGAGTAACATGGAGAGATTACGAATTAATCGAATCCAATCCAATGTGTCAGTATAGAAGAGAAATTACATGGCACGTATTTAACGAAAAAGCAAACCGTTTCGCAAATCTGCTTATTAGCAGAGGAATTAAGAAAGGCGACAAAGTAGCAATTCTTTTAATGAACTGCTTAGAATGGCTTCCAATTTATTTTGGAATTTTAAAGGCAGGAGCTTTGGCTGTCCCATTAAATTTCAGATACGCAGCAGACGAAATAAAATACTGTGTTGAACTTGCAGAAGTAGATGTATTAGTATTTGGACCTGAATTTACAGGCCGTGTAGAAGAAATCGTTGATGAAATTGATGAAAAGAGAATTTTATTCTATGTAGGTGGTGACTGCCCAACATTTGCTGAAGATTATGATAAGTTAGCAGCAAATTGCCCAAGCTATTCACCTGACATTAAATTAACAGATGATGATTATGCGGCAATTTACTTCTCATCAGGAACAACAGGTTTCCCTAAAGCTATTTTACATAAACACAGAAGTTTAATGCATGCAGCAAAAGTTGAACAGAAACATCATGGACAGACTAAGGATGATGTATTTCTTTGCATTCCTCCACTTTACCATACAGGCGCAAAAATGCACTGGCTTGGAAGTTTTCTTGTGGGAGGCAAGGCAGTATTGCTTAAAGGTGTTACACCAAAGACTATTCTTGAAACAGTGTCGAATGAGCAGTGTACAATTGTATGGCTTTTGGTACCATGGGCTCAGGATATTTTGCTTGCAATAGAAAAAGGCGATGTTAAGCTTGAAGATTATAAATTAGACCAGTGGAGACTTATGCATATTGGTGCACAGCCGGTTCCACAGAGCTTAATTAAAAAATGGAAAACAATTTTCCCTCATCATCAGTATGACACTAACTACGGTCTTAGTGAATCAATTGGACCTGGTGCTGTACATTTAGGAGTCGAAAATATTGACCATGTTGGTGCAATCGGTGTTCCGGGATATGGATGGGAAGTTAAGATTGTGGATGAAAATGGTGTAGAAGTTAAGCAGGGAGATGTCGGTGAATTAATCCTTAAAGGACCTGGTGTAATGGAATGTTATTACAACGACCCTAAGGCAACAGCAGAAACACTTAAAGACGGCTGGTTATACACAGGAGATATGGCTGAGCAGGACAGTGAGGGATTTATATACCTTGTAGACAGAAAGAAAGACGTTATAATTTCCGGTGGTGAAAATATTTATCCGGTTCAGATAGAAAACTTCTTAAGCAAACATCCTGATATTAAGGATGTAGCTGTAATAGGTATTGCTGATACAAGATTAGGTGAAATATCAGCTGCAATTATTGAATTGAAACCAGGTGTAGCAACAACAGAAGAAGATATTAATAATTTCTGTAAGGAACTTCCACGTTACAAGAGACCTAGAAAAATTATTTTTGCGGATGTACCTAGAAATCCAACAGGTAAGATTGAAAAACCTAAGTTAAGACATATGTATAACAGCGAAAACTTAGTAGATGCCCAGAACAGAGCGTAAAATAATGCTTGATTTAAGTATAGACAATAGTTTTATTGGTGAAAAGTTATTTAGCATTAATATTAACAAAGATAATTAGAAAATATTAATAATTAAAGCGATAAATTTCTGATATAAATCGAGATAATATCAGTATTTTTATCGCTTTTATTTTGTAAAAAAGGCTTAGCATTAATGCATAAGCCTTTTAATTATTATATAAAATTAATAGTTATTTGTTAGATTTAGACTCCAAGTTGATGATCTACGTTTTAGTTTTATTGATTGATTAGCACCAGCTTGACATGAAGTTTCAGAGCATATAGCTTTCCAATTTGAAGGAGAATAAGACCAAGTACTTCCAACAGAACAAGATGCAGAACCATTATAATTATAATTCTTAAAACCAGATTTTTTTGTGAAACCAGATTGTCCAACGGAGTATGTATTAGATGTAACACTAACTCCATTTCCAAAAGTATGAGAGTTACCATTACATGCTGTGAGTTTCCCAGTGGCTTTTGTAATATTAATATATTCTTGATTTCTATAAGTTGAAATTTCATAATTTACAGTAATAGTTATTTTAGCTGTTCCACTACTGTCGCTCTTATTTGAGGTAGTTGATTTATCCCCTGCATATACAACATCTAAACCAAACTTATCTTTAATTTTTTCACATAATGATTTGTCATTAGAAGAATCTGAAATAGTGTCAAGATTAACTTCTAATGAATCTATTCTAGTATGTTCTTCAACAGTACCTAAATCTTTTAATAAAGTATCTTTTACAATATGCTTTATACCGCAATCTTCGGTAACTTTTTTTGAAGTATATCCTTCAATATTAGAAAATACATTGTCACCGAAAAAAGATTTGATTACTTTTGTTTCTGAATCAAAACTATTAGCTTTAATAAAATTAAAGTTAGGACTAATTGAAGTCAAAGCTAATATGGATGAAAAGAAAATAATTTTTGATTTGTTTAACATAAAACCTCCTATGTACTTTAAAAAATTGACATTGACGCTAAAGCTTTAACAATTTTTAATATAACAAGTATTGAAATATATGTCAAAAAAATATTACTGCGAAAAAAATAATCCTCATAAAAATATTGGTTGACAGAAATTAAACTATAAGTTAATATATAAATAAAATTATTTAGGAGGAGCGATATGAAAAAGTATTTGGCGGGAATTACAAGTGCAATTGCAACACTAGCATGTATCTTGGCAAACTATCTGGTGAGACTTGTTAATAAGGAAGTTTCAATGTCTTATAAGGCATGGGAAGGAATAGGAAAAGAGATTATTATTTACATAGTCTTAGGATTGATTATTGGATATAATATTTATGTATTAAGCAAAAATATTAAGAATAATACAATCACAATAATAGTTGCCGTAATTGTTAACATAGTAATTGCAGCTATTATGTTTTATTGGTGGGATCAGGTATGGACAATAGTTTTATTAGTGGGAAGTTATTTAACACTATTATTAACAAAGATAATTGAAAAAGAAGCATAAATAATAAAAGCGATAGAGTTCTGATATGAATCCACAACACAAGTTGAGATAATATCATTAATTCTATCGCTTTTATATTTAAAGGAAAGAGGAGGACACAGAGATGAGAAAAAGAAGATGCAAATGGGGAATTTGTTTCACTGCTTTATTAGTATGTGTAATGAGTGCAAGTGTTTTTGCGGCAACAGCTAGTAGAACAACTGTATATGCAGATTCAGAAGATAAATCGATTCAACTGGAGTACAGATGCTATGATACAGAAAAAGATAGAGGAATAATTATAGATTAAATATAGAAGAGGCAGTTGCGTCTGTGATTAAATCACTAAAGCAACTGCCTCTTCTTAGATAAGTATATTACTGCCGGATTATTCCGGTAATATTATTCAATTTTATTTAAACTGGTGATTCTGTATCTGTAATCTGCATCCTGGTACATAACCACTGAAATATAAGTAACTGCTCATATCAATAGTTTTACTATTGTATGAAACTGTATTGTCTCCATTTAAAACATCTTTAGCAGCTTTAATGCAGTCAGAATTTAAATTACCGCTGTCATATAATGATAATGATCTGCTAAGAGAACCATTTCTTGCAGGAGTAAACTGTCCACTCTGATAAACAACTCCGCTAACTGTGTTAGGGAAGAGTGAAGATTTTACTCTGTTCATAACTACAATTCCTACAGCTTTCTTACCGGCATAAACCTGATTGCCTGATTCACTGTAGATAATTGAAGAAAGCATTCTTAAATCACTGTTATTATAACGATTCTTAACAGTTACCTTAATTTTTCTATAAGTTGAACCGTTAACTTTACTTGTTATTGTAATTGTTGCCTTGCCGGCCTTCAAACCGGTAACAGTACCTTTCTTTGAAACCTTAGCAACCTTTTTGTTGCTTGATTTAAAAGAGTAGTAATCAACATTGTTACCATTGCTTTTTAAAAGTTTCTTTATCTTATATGTCTTATTTACCTTAATTGTCTTCGTAATACTTATCTGTGATTTGTTTGTTGAATTAATATCTGCGTTTACCATTGTAATGCCTGATACAATAAGCATAAATGCTATCATTAGTAAACTATAAATCTTTAATTTCACAACGACCTCCAAATGTTACGTTTATATTTTACAAATGTTACAAATTTGTTACGCTTATTAATAATGCCTTAAAAAATGGCTTTTGTCAAGGGTTTTCTTAAAGGAATAATCTGACAAAATGTAATAAACAATAAAAAATGAGAACAAAAACGAAAAAAATCGAATTAATTTGTTACGTTTTGTAACAATTGAAAATGGAATATATAGTGAATGAAAAGAGTGGTTCATACAAGTACTTGATGAAAATGCAATATATCATATTTTAAGTTGCAATGACTCATAAAAATTTATTTATAATAAGAAAAATTTTTTGGATATTGTAACATTTATGCTAATTGACAAATATAAAATTATATGTTACTTTTTTCAGAAGAAAAGTATATAAATTAACTGCCACCGGGTAGGAGCGGAAAACGCCGGAATTCGTATCGTTAGGTCTTAGAAGATATGAATGCCGGCGATTTTTTTGCAATAAATAAAAGAAAACAGCGAGTGCCGGATATTTTGCAATAATAGAAGGTCAAACAATATTTTGCAATCATAGAAGGAGAAAATAATGAACAGCAACTTAAAAGAATTTGTCAAATATACAGTTTTTAATGTTTTAGGAATGATAGGGTTGTCATGCTATATATTAGCAGATACTTTCTTTATATCATTTGGACTAGGTGCAAATGGACTTGCGGCTCTAAATTTGGCACTGCCGGTTTACAGCGTTATTAACGGAAGTGGGTTAATGCTTGGAATAGGTGGAGCTACTAAATATGCAATAATGAAAAATCAGGGAAATAAGAAGTATAATGAAAGTTTTATGAATACAGTGTTTATGGCAATCGTTATTGGAATAATATTTTTCTTAACAGGGATAATTTTTTCGGGAAATATAGCAACGCTGTTGGGGGCAAATAAACAGGTTTACCATATGACATCTATTTATTTAAAAGTTCTTCTCATGTTTGGTCCGGCATTTGTATTAAATAATGTAATGAATGCATTTGTTAGAAATGATGGAAATCCCAGACTTTCTATGATAGCAATGTTAGTAGGTAGTTTTGGCAATATTATTTTAGATTATTTATTGGTAATTAAATTTAGCATGGGAATGTTTGGAGCTGTCCTTGCAACCGGATTTTCGCCGATTATGGGACTTATGGTGTTATCGGGACATATTGTTTCAGAGAATAGCAACATTAAATTTAAAGTAGCAAAAATAAGAGCGTCATTTATTAAATCAATAATAATGCTTGGAATTCCTTCGTTTGTTGCAGAAATGTCATCAGGCATAGTGATTTTTGTGTTTAATATAATTATATTAGGCTTACAGGGAAATGTAGGGGTGGCAGCATATGGTGTTATTGCAAATTTAGCCCTTGTAGTGATTTCAATTTACACAGGTGTAGCACAGGGAAGCCAACCTTTGTTTAGTGCGGCATATGGGAAAAATGACAAGAAGATGCAGAAACAGTTATTTAAATATGCAATTACTGCTGTAACTTTGATTTCTATAGTAATATATGCAGTTATTTTGTTATTTGCAAATCCAATTACTTCTGTATTTAATGGTGAAGGAAATATGCAGCTTCAGGCTATAGCAGTTAAAGGAATGTATTTATACTTTACTTCAATTTTATTTATTGGAATGAATATTGTGATGGCTACTTATTTTGCTGCAAGAGAAAAAGTAATTCCTTCATATATAATATCTTTGGGCAGAGGGTTTGTGGTTATAATTCCAATGGCGTTTATAATGAGTTTTCTATGGAAAATGACAGGTGTATGGCTGGCAATGACTGTAACTGAGGGAATAATTGCTGCTGTCGGAGTGGCACTAATAAAAAAAGCTTAGGCCTTTAAGGTCTAAGCTTTTTTATATAAATTATTTAAACATATGATGTGCAATTCTAAATTTACTTCTGTAAATATATCTGCTAAAGAATAATGTCTTTGTCATGTTGATAGTTGAGTTCTTGTAAACAACTGTCTTATTACCATTTAATGCTTCCTTAGCTGCTGCAATACAGTCAGGATCCATTCTTCCGCTATCATATAATGCTAAAGATCTGTTAAGTGAACCGTTTCTTGCAGGAGTGAACTGTCGTCTCTGATAAAGAACACCTTTAATTGTGTTAGGGAAGAGACTTGATTTCATTCTGTTAGCAACTACAATACCAACGGCTTTCTTTCCAGCATATGGTTCTCCACATGCTTCGCTGTAAATGATAGATGACATATATCTTAACTGACTTGCTGTGTAACTGCTCTTAACATCAAGATTAACAGTGGCATATACTGAATCATCTGTGTCAGAAGTAACAGTAACAGTTGTTGAACCTGTCTTAAGACCGGTAACAGTACCTGCCTTTGAAACCTTAACTACAGTTGAGTCATCAGCTGTAAAAGTCATATCTTTTACTGATTCAGAATCAAGATTTAATGATTTCTGTAATTTGATTTTCTTGTTAACTTTAACTGATTTATTAATATCTAATGTATTGTCTGTGTTATCTGTACTAGTTATATTGTTGTATGAATTTTCTGTTGATGTTTCTACTTCTGAAGCTGTTGATGTTTCAATTGCTACTGTATTAGTATCAGGTATTGAAACTGAATCATCAGCGTGTACTGTTACAAGTCCTACTGCTGCAAACATAAAAGTAAAAACTAAAGAACTGTAAATTTTACGTTTCAAAACTAACCTCCAATTATTATATAATTAATTACGAATAATTATTACGAAAAGTCGTAAATTTATTACAAAAATATTACGCCTATTAATAATGCCTTAAAATTCAAAAAATGTCAAGAGTAGGACACAGTCTTTTAACATATTTAAGAATAGGATAAAGAAAGATAAATAAGTTGCAATGAATAGTTTGTTTTGTTAAAATTTAAAAAGGTTTTGCCGTATAAATGGGCATTCTGAGCAAAAATGGTTAAAAATTTTTTCTAACAAATATATAGAATAAATAAAAAGAAAGTAAAAAATAAAAAAATTTACTAAAATATATAAAAATTTCGTTTTTTTGTAAAAATTATTGAAATTTGAAATAATTAGAATAATGAAAAGAGGCATTAATTTGAATATATTATCAGTTGAAAATATAACACATTCTTTTACGGAAAGAAAATTATTTGATAAAGCAAGCTTTTATCTTCATGAAGGAGACAAAGTAGGTGTTATTGGCATAAATGGAACAGGAAAATCT
>UMLQ01009635.1_pt1 | contig 13823 bp, 10 predicted proteins | sample 1966631 | NCBI WGS metagenome assembly UMLQ01 (sample SAMEA4836206, study PRJEB28245) | human gut metagenome | biome: gut microbiome; material: fecal sample | place: Denmark | collected 2008 | reverse complement strand
CTGCGCTGAAACATTCTGTCTGTTTATCAGCTCGTTATTAATTTTAGGAGCATTTTCGTAATACGAAGAACATATATCGCTTAAAAATCTGTTAAAATTTTTTTCTGATTCAAATTTTAATTTTTCACTATCACGTCCACTGTAAAAGCAAATATCATTTCCATTTTCAGGCATATAAAGACTTTCAAGTTCTCCATTAATTTCAAAAATTAAATCATCTCTATATAATTCGAGTTCCTGTTGTAAAACTTTATTTTCATCTATAAAATTCTTATCTTTAAGCAATGCCTTTACGGCTTTTAATTTTCTGATGCTTTGCTGCTGTCCAAATGCTTTTTTAGGATAAATTACTACTATTCTTTCATCCTTAAGCTTATCTGTATGCGCCTTTACTTCATTTGCATCATTTTCTTTTAACATTACAATGCATACAATTAATCCGTCAGCTTTATATGTATCAAACAAATAGTTTGAATTCTTTACACTAAGAAACTGTTCCTGTGTCATATACACATATTTAAAGAAACGTGTCATAGTGTATTCCCTGTTATATTTTTTAGGAAGTACATATTCTAATTCAGAAATATTTGCAAACTCTTCTGCCCAATTTAAGCTTAATGACTGCTTTTCAATCATCTGGTTCATATACTTATCCAAATTAATTCCAATATTATTTTTGAAAGTATATATTCCAAGTTTATTACGGTATTTTACAATTTCCTTGTTTTCTAATTTCTGCAAATATCCTGTAAAATCCTCTTTACTAAGTCCTGTAGCCAGACGAATTTCTTCTTTTTTTACCGGTACCTCTTCATTTTTATTAATCATATGAAGTATGGCTATAGCCTTAATTACTTTTTCCTCACCTAAAGATTCTGCCTTAGTCAAAGCATAATCTGCCTTTAGCCACTCATTGTGAATATTTGTAAGTGAAATACTTTCCTTAAATAAATTTTTAAAATAATCATAAATTACATCTACTGAAAGCAATTCATCTGCTCCGTTTTCAATTAAATTGACAAGGCTTCCCTTTTCGTCATTTGCCAAAAAAGTAAAAATGCTTCGCTCGTTTTGGGCTACTTTTTCACTTATATTAAGTAACGCATACGCTGTTATAGGCAACATTGGGAATGCTCCCTTTACAACTATCTGCTGATAGTCGCTAAATTTAAACATACTTTGAAAACATGGTATTTTATAAGATTCTTTAATAATTTCACTATTATTTTCCTCTTTTAGCCATGCCTTATATTCTGTTCCTTTTTTCTTAATTACATGTTGCAAAAGTTCATAATTATTCTGAGCTGATACAATAAATCTTATTTCCTTTAATCTGCCTTCTACACCTTTAAATGCATTAATCATATCCTGAGGCAATGCATTTCCATACTCTTTTATACTTTTATGGGCAACAAATGTAATATGTATCTGTTGTTCTTTTGAATTATTTGCCAATTCACACATATCCTGAAGTATCTTCATATCATAGGCAAATGTTTCCCTTTCATGCCCTTCTATATATTTGCTGAATTCATCAAAAATAATATAAATGCCACCATATCCATGCTCTTTAAGTGCAATGCTTATTTCTCTATACAGTGTCATTGCATTGTCCTGAACCATCGGTCTGAATTCACTTCCTGCCGTCAATTCAGGGTATACTTTCTTAAAAATTTCTAACCCATTACGATTCATTGACTTAAGGCTTTTTTCTAATTCCTTAACGTTAGTTTCATAACCTGTTAAAATATTCTCAAATTCCTTATAGACTTTTTTATATTTATTTTTCCAATTTTCAATCACTTCAACAGCTTTGCTGTAATCACTATCAGGAGCAATGTCAATCAAATCATTTTTCTTTAAAGCCTCCATTAATCCAAGTACAAACCCATGATTTAAATCCCTGTCCGTTCCTGAAATAATAACTGGCAAAAATGGCTTATATTCTTTATGAATAAGTCTTGCGTTATTGGCTGTCACATCTGATATTTTTTCTATTTTATTTAAAAGTTTTTCTGTTGTTTTATCTTCTGATTCTTTAAGAATAGCCAATAAAACCAACAATAAATGTGATTTGCCTTTTCCATATGGTCCAATAAGGATATTTGCCTTTTCTTTATTATTAATAACGTTCTCAAGAAATCCATTTAATATATTTATTGATGAACGTGTAGGTATATAATTGTTGAGTTTTTTTCTATTGTCTATATCCAGTTGTAAGTTTATTGAATTCTGAAATTTCTTGTCTATTTCAATAAAATCCTTTAATTGGCTCATATTATGCTCCTTCACAGTTTATCTTTAATTTTTCTCGTAATATTTTTCTACTATTTCATTTAATGGAATATTTTTCTTCAAATAAACCATATCAAGTCCTGCCGTTCTATTTACTGTTATGTAATTTAAAGCTGCAAGATTATCTAAATACTCATTTAATGCAATTCTTTTCAAATTCAAAACCCTGCCCGGGGACAATGGTGCATTTAACAATTCATCTATTCCAACAGAATCTTTGGATTTTTCTTCAAAATATTTCATCAATGCATATAAAAATACTTCGTTTATCAATACTTCTCTATCAGGCTGTGTTTTAAAATATCTATCCCTATCCTTCTTTATTAATCCTAATTTTGCAAATGGAGATATTTTCTTTTCTTCCGGATCATAATCTTCTATTCTTTCTTTCACATACATATTTAAAAGAACCGAAATATCATCTCTTAATGAACGCTCTGATATTTTCTTTCCTTCAGCTAATATTTGCATTTTTCCAAGAATAATATACTCAATTTCCTCTTTAGTGAATTCATCCATATTCGTCTCATTAAAAAATAAATACCATGTTGTTGCCATATCCTTATTAAATACAAGATTTATATGGTAAATCCACAATGCAAAACTATCCTCTAAATATTCGTCATTATCTTTTATTATCTTTGCAATATCCGTTAAATTTGCTCCATTTTTAGGCGATTCCTCGATAAATTTTCCCGCTTTAAGCCAGTATCTGATAGCTTTCGCCATATTGCTTCCAACGCCTAAAGCATCTGCTCCATAGTTTTCAGAAAAAACTTTTCCATTGTCACTTACCGCTTTTAATCCTTTATCAAGCCAACCTTCACGTATTGTGAATGTTTCATGTCCTTTAAGTTTTATTGTCATATTTTTATCCTTTTTTCGTTGCTAATACTTTTCGCATATAACATCCTGCCGTATAATGATTAACGCATTCAGCACATCTTACACATTTATCATCCAAAATCTTATAATCAAGATTACCTTCCTTATCTTCTTTAATAACAATTGCATTATGCTTGCATATACTCTCACACGCCCTGCATCCCATACACATTTGATATTTAGTAATCTGACATTTAACTTTGTCTTCTGCTGCCTTAACACTTGCAGCTCCATCTATTTTGTAATCGATTATCGTTACTTTTAACGTTGTACTTCCAATTCTTCCCTGAAGTTTAAGCACTAGTCTTCCATCTTTTCTCGTAACATAAACTTCTCCAAGTCGTTTATTTCCAAATTCAAAATTTAGATATCCAAATGGTTTAAACAATTCATACAATTGTTCTGAAATCGGTCTTTGCAGTTCATAATTAAATGCATTTTCTTCCAATGCACATGGTTCAAAAGAAACTGCTGTCTTTTTTGCATAATCTACGCCATTTCCACCCTGACGTGCTTTCCATTTGCCATCATCTACATATACTTCAGGGTCCGGTTTTCCAATCTGTTTTGCAAAATCAATTAGCATCTGCCTAAACCTTTCCGACTGCTGTGGCATATGAATTTTTGACAAAAATTCTGACCATCCACTGTTATTTGGACAGCACCAGCATCCTACTCTTGCATATCCCAATCTGTACGCATAATTAAAATCTATTTTTGTTGTAAGCATATACAACCAGACATCAAAATCCATCCAGTCTATAATTGGGGATATTGTTATTTGCTTTGTAATTTTAGAGCCTTCTGTTTCTCTTTCGTATTTACTTCTACTGGCAGACTCGCTTCGTCTTATTCCATAAAATGTTATTATTTTGTTTTTATTTCTAAATAAAGTCTTTATCTTTCTTTGTATCGCACCGGTTTTAAATATTGTGCAGCACCATCTCATTACTCTGCTTGGCGGTCCCACTAATTTACATAGTTCTTCAAAATCCTTATCTTTGTTTCTTGAAGATAAAACCGGCGTCTGGGGATGTTCTTTTTTAAACCTATCAACATATCTCATTGTTTCCGGAAATTCTAATGTAGTATCTCCAAATATGTGTAATATCTTTGGCTCACTTAACGCCCTCATAACTATATCTGATGTAACTGTGGAATCTTTTCCCCCTGAGAAAGATACAAACATATCTTTTGCCGTGTAATCTTTTGTAGAATTTTTAATGTAATCCACTGCTTCTCTTACAATGAATTCGTATCTGCTTCTGTTCGCCTGAACAAATTTATCTGCATATTGTTCAAAATATTCATAACTTATATTTTTTGATGCTTCTTCATATTTACTTCTAATATCATCAACATCTTTATTTTTTAATTCTTTAACTGAAAATTTAATTCGTTTACCATTAATTAAATATTTATTCCCGGAACAGTTCCATACTGAATCCTTCTCATATGTCCCAGGGATTTTATCTAATAAAATCTCTAAAAGCAGTCTTTCTTCCGGGAATACCGGTCTTATATCTGTTGTTATTCTTGTCCCTTTTCCACTACAACATTCGCACTCACTTTGAAATAGCGGAACCTTGCAATTATCACACCAGTAAATGTCTGATTTTTCTAATTCAGTTCTTTCTCCACACACCGGACATGTGCTACTTTTTGTCTTTATATTGTCATTTCTACATACGTATTTAAGCACTTTATCACCTATCTCATATCCCTTGGGTTAGTTAAATGCAGATTTGCTCTTATTTTCTTATCTGCAAATGTTATCTCATATCTTTCGGGTCCAAATGCAGATAGGAACATAGTTCTAAGAATTCACCTGCGCTAAAATCCGCATTATTATCTATGAATTCTGACATATGTATCCCTGTATCTTTTTCTATCTGGGCAACTGAAATTTTATTACGTTTTATATACTCAACTATATTTTCAGATACCCTGCTATTACTTTTCTTTTGATTATTCATTCGATACCACCATTCTCGTTTCCCAAGAAAATTTTACTAATATCTACATTATATTCTTTGTTTAAGAGAATTGCAATGAAGTTTTTTCTTTGTAAAAGAGAATTTGTTGACGTAAATTTTTTCTTACTATATTATTGAAAAGAGAGGTAAATAAGATGAAGAATGCAAAGATTTCTGAAGTATTAAAAAATTATAGAAAGTTAAACAAATTGAGTGTGCGTGATGTATCAGGTATACTCAAAGAAAAATCTTTAAACGTTGCCGAAAAGACCATATATGGCTGGGAAAGCGGTCAAACTCAACCTAATGCTGATACCTTGCTTATGTTATGCGAAATTTATAATATTGAAAATATTTTAGGCACTTTTGGATACACGAATGAAGAACCTATTAATCTTACAAGTCACGAAGTAAAATTAATAAAACAATACAGAAACCATCCTGAAATTCAGGATGCTGTTAATAAATTATTAGACGTGTAATTTTATTATAATAAAAAAGTCGGAGCATTTATACCTGCCTCCAATTGTTAAATTAACTAATGGAATCGGTACAAACGCTCCGTTTTTTTAACCGAATTATTATGAATCACATATATAAAGAGCAGACGCTTTTCATCTGCTCCACTTATTTTATGTTGTATTTATTTAATTTAGATTAAATACAATAGTCATTTGTTTGATTTTCTTCTAACTGCCACTGAACTAAATCTGCCAATGTAATATTATCAACTACATCTTTTACTGCATCATTTATCTTCTGCCATACTCTAACAGTTGCGCATCCTGTCATTCTTTCACATGGTTCTGCATCATCTTCCACACATGCAACAGGAGCTAATGAGCCTTCTGTTAATCTTAAAATCATTCCTACTGTATATTCTTCCGGTTTTTTCTTTAATAAATATCCACCCTGAGGTCCTCTTGTACTTCTTACATAGCCGGCTTTATTTAAAACTGAAATAATCTGTTCCAAATATTTATCAGATATTTCCTGTCTCTTTGCAATATCTTTTATACTTACCGGTGTATTTCCCTCCGAATGCTCTGCAATATCAAGCATTAATCTCAATGCATATCTTCCCTTTGTAGAAATTTTCATTATATTTACATCTCCTATTAGTTTTCATCATTTAACAGATGCCTAAATTTATAATATAAATTTATTTTGCGTAATCGTTAATTAAACTTGCAACAATTATAACGTCAAATACTTCTCAGGCATCTTTTATCTTTAATAATATAAATGTATTATAGAGCATAATTCATACTTTTTCAATATGAATTAAGAAGAATTTAGTGTTTTATCTTTTAAGCATCCTTCTAACAGACTCCAAATCTACTCTTTTTATACCCGTAAAGAAACTACCGCTTCACAAATCTACATTTGTAAAGCGGTAGTACCGTAAAAAAAGAAAACTATTAGTAATAATTGACATAACAATTATTAATGATAACTTATATAATTAATTGGTATGATAAACAAACTATTTAGAGTGCTAGTTGCTATGTTTATCAATACTAATTATATAACATTGTGTTAATAAGATGTCTTACGGATTGTTTTGTGTAATACACTTTCACAATACCTGCATCCATAAAATTATTTGGATAAATTAATTTATCCTTTTACTGCACCTACTACCAAACTTTCCTGTACCTGCTTACTTAAGAAGAAGTAGATAATAATTGTTGGCAATGTTGCAATTACCATACCTGCTCCAATTAATCCCCATTCTGTCGAATACTGTCCGGCAAGTGACATAATACCTACAGGAAGTGTTCTGAACTCATCACTGTCAACAAATGTATTTGCTAACATCAATTCATTCCATGTTCCTAAGAATGTAAATATTGAAGCTGTTGCAATGGCTGATTTAACCATTGGGAATATGATTTGTATAAAACATTTAAAAATTCCGCATCCATCAATATACGCCGCTTCTTCCATTTCTCTTGGAATTCCTTTATAGAAACCTACCAGAATCATTATACTCATAGGAAGCGCTCCGGCAATGTAAGGAATTAACAATCCTAAATATCCACCTTTAAGTCCCAGTCTATCTAAAATCTGAAACAATGGTAACAATGCTGCCTGCGCTGGTATCATAATTCCAATCATAAATAACCCATATACAAGGTTTCTTAATTTCCATATCATTCTTGAAATGGCATATGCCGCCATTGATGAAATTATTCCTGCTGCTACTACCGTAACCACCGAATAAAATACTGAATTAAGGAAATATCTGATTAAATTTGATGAGCTCAATGCTGTCACATAATTATCCCATCTCCATACATGAGGAAGTCCAATTACATTTTCACCAAATATTTCCGTGTTGCTTTTTAACGAAAATGTTATAAGCCAATATAGTGGAAACAACTGAGTTAAAGCAATTAATAATAAGACAGCAAATTTTATTGCTCCCATAATTTTTTTCTTTTTCATTGTGCCCTCCTATACTGCTGAAACATTCTGCTCTGCTTTTTTAAATATTCTGTTAACTATAAATGTAAATATGAGACACTCTATTACTATAAAGAACGCCTGTGCACTTCCATATCCATACAAACCTTTTCTAAATAAATTATTGTACATTAGCGTAGCGGGAACTTCACTTATGTGGTTTGGGCCTCCACCTGTCATAACATAAACAAGGTCAAAGGCTCTTAATGATCCGGTTATTGCAAATATTACGCATGTTTTTATTACCGGAACAAGTAAAGGTAATGTAATTTTCATATGAACCTGCAACGTTGACGCTCCATCTATCTGAGCTGCTTCATAATAGTCTGTTGAAATAGACTTTATACCTGCATAGAAAATAATCATATGATATCCTATGTACTGCCATATAGATGGAATCAAAACTGTCATAAAAGCATCTTTTGTAAGCCAGGAATACTCATATTTAGGATTGAAGTATCTGACTACGGTGTTAATTACACCGTAGTCATTATTAAACATTTTAAGCCACAACTGTCCTATAACCATACTTGATATTACAACCGGAATAAAATAAACCGTTCTAAAAAATCCGTCACCTTTTACTCCTCTTGATAATACCAAAGCTAAAATTAATGATATAGGTAACTGAATAAATACTGATGCCACTACAAGAATCAAAGAGTTCTTTACTGCAAGTGGGAAATATCTGTCTTCAGTAAACAATTGTATGTAGTTTTTTATACCAATAAAGGTTTTTGTTCCAATTCCATTGTATTCAAAAAAACTGTAAATTCCTGACGTAACTAATGGAATCAAGGTAAATCCTAAAAACAATAGTAGCGCCGGTAATATAAATATTAATATGTATTTCTTATTTCCAAGCATTTTTTCCATAACACTACCTGCCTCACTTATTATTTACCGTTAATAGCTGCCTTATGTTCATCTATAAATGCATCAATGTCTGCGCCATCTGCAAATAATGTCTGAACCTGTTCATTATGTACTGCTGCCGGTTCTGATTCTAATGATGTATCCCAAGCAAGTACACCCTGTTTTCCTTCTGCTAATAAATCTTTAATCTGGATAAATAATGGGTTTAAGTTGCTTTCATCTGCAGGAGTTGTCCATCCACTGAATCCTGATCCTGTTTCATATGAAGCTACGCCCATTTTTTCATTAATGTAAATACAGAACTTAGCTGCTTCTTCTTTGTATTTAGTGTTATTGTTAACCCAGAATGATTCAACGAATCCACCACAGTAATCTGTTGCTTCACCTTTTCCATCTGCGATTGTTGGAATCTTTAATGCTACTACTTCTTCAGGTTTAATTGTTGCTGCATCGTCTGTGTATACATTGTTTGCAAACCAGCTTCCCATAAGTCTCATAGCTGCTTTTCCATTTTCAAATGCTGCATTTGCGTCATCATTTCCCTGTTCTAAAGGATTGTCCCCAAATGCTCCCATTTCATATAAATCACTTACTTTCTGTGCTGCTTTCTTGAATCCTTCATCTCCGAATTCTTTCTTTCCTGATAACATTTCGTTAACGCCTGTTGCACCTACTTCTCTTAAAGCTAATGCCTGATATACGAATGCTGCATTCCATCCGTCTTTAGCACCTGCTGCCATTGGTATAACACCATCTAATTTCTTTAATTTCTTAACTGCATCTACTAATTCATCGTATGTAGTTGGTAATGTAGCTCCTGCCTTGTCAAACATTGTCTTGTTACAGAATAATGTCATATACCATGAAAACATTGGTACTGAATATAATTTTCCATCAAATTCAAATGCTGATGTTGAACCTTCTAAAATCTTTGACTTAACATCATCAGTTACATAGTCATCTAATGCCATAACTTTTCCTGCATCAACTAACTTCTTTGCTGTACCTGCACCCCACCAATAGAATACGTCGATTCCTTTTGCGTCTCCGGCAAATTCAGCGTTAATCTTTGTCTTGTAAGCTTCTGTATCCAAAGTTTCTGTCTTAATCTTAACACCTGGATTTTCTTTTTCGTAAGCTTTAACTGCCTCTTCATATTTGCCCTTAAGTTCATTAGTATCATTTGACCACTGATGCCATACATTTAATGTAATTGTACCGTCGTCATTTTTAGCATCGCTGCTACCACCTTTGCTACCACATCCTGCCATTGAGAATGCCATTGTTGAAGCTAAAGTAAGCGCCAACACTTTCTTAAATAAATTTTTTCTCATTATAAATCCTCCTCAATTTATTTGATATTCAAAGTATACTTAATCAGATTCTCTATCTCAATTTAATATTTTGACTAAAAAAGGTTAAAAATTTTACTATAAATTTTTAACCTTTTTTATTAACATCTGTATTCTTTTACTGTCTTTCCTGTCTGCTTTTTAAAACAAATGCAGAAATAATGAGAATCTTTAAATCCAACTTTTTCCGCAACTTCATACACTTTTAAATCAGTCTGTTTAAGAATTTTTTTGCTTGCTTCTATTCTCTTTTCGGATACATATTCTATAAAACTGACTCCGTACGTCTTCTTAAACTCCCTGCTTAGATAACTTTCATTTGTATATAAATCTGTCGCCGCTTTCTTTAATGAAAGTTCTGAATTGTATAAATTTCTATTAACATACTCTAAAGCATCTTCTATAACATTTTTATTACGTTTAGATTTTTTTTGATTATGATATTCATAAACAATTTTAATATATCCTTTGGCACATTCTAAGGCATCTGTAACACTTCTAATCGCTCTTACATCCTTAAAAACGTCCTCTTCATTTATTAACTGATACAAATTTGCTCCATATTTGTTAAGTGTAGCTCCCGCTCTTAATATAATTGTCATAGTCATCAGTTTCAAATATTCCTCGTCAGCTATCCTGCCTTTTTTTATCACTTCAATATAACCTTCAATATACTTTAGCACCTCTTCTTCCCTGCAATTATTTATAGCTTCCGCAAATTTATCCCAGTCAAGTTCTATTTTAGAATTATTTTGCTTCATAACCTCCTGGTATTCAGAATATGTAACCACTCTGTTTCTTCCAAGCAAAACTGAAACTCCAAGCGCCTTATCTGCCTGACCATATGCCGATGCAATGCCACAAAATCCTATATTTTCACCACTTATTCCGATGGTTGCGGTTATTCCAATCTTATTTAATTTTTTATGCAATGCTTCTGCATAATTAATGCATTCATCCAAATCTTTATTTACAACATAAATTATTATATTATGCATAAAATGAACAAACGAAATCATATTGTCGTTATTTTGATTTTGAACTAACTCATAAACTTTTTTATAATTTTCCTCTTCCTGATTATCTTTAATTTTTACATCTATGCATACACAACCATCAAGAAGTTCTTTGCAGTTATATGTATCCATTTTTTTCACTGCTTCTTCTTCATCTATTCTATTTTCAACAAGTCTTAAAAGAAAACTTTCTTTTAGTATGTCATAATTATTCTCCATACTTTCTTTTAATTTAGCCACCTCTGTAGCCTCTTTGTTTCTCTGGTTAATCTCCTCTTTTAATTTAGCCATCACTTCACTTATTTCTTTTATGTTAATTGGCTTTAAAAGAAATTCGTCAACACCTAAATTGATAGCTTTTCTTGCATATTCAAATTCCCTGAATCCTGTTATAATTACAACCCTGCATTTAGGATGTGCTTTCAATAGCGCTTCAGTAAATTGTAGTCCATCCATTCCCGGCATATTAATATCAGTCACCACAATATCCACCTCATGATAATTTATATATTCCAATGCCTCTTTTCCGGACGCTGCTTCCCCTACAATCTTAAAACCATTTTCTTCCCATTTATATCCTTTGCGAATTAAAACCCTCTCTAATTTTTCATCATCCACCAACAATACATTTAACATAATTATTTCTCCGATTTTTTGCTTAATTTAATGTGTTTCACTATTTTCTTTCCACTGTACATTTACACTATTTTGTCTGATTGTACATTTATACTATTTTGTCTGATTGTACATTTACACTATTGCAAATCTTACTCTGATTTTATTTTACCTACAGTAACAATTATTTCTGTTCCAACACCTATTTCACTCTGAATTATCATTGGATTCTCTATTTCATCCATTAACTTTATTCTCTGTATTAAGCTATAAAGTCCAAATCCCGATTTTCCAGTAACAGATTTACCTTCCATTATTTCCTGTATTCTTTCTTCACTCATTCCAACCCCATCGTCAGATACAATAAATATTATTTCATCATCCTGTTCAAATACTTTTATATTTACAGTTCCTTCTTCTCCATTTAGTCCGTGATGTACTGCATTTTCCACTAAAGGTTGAAGTAAAAGTTTAAGAACTTTCTCTTTTTTTACCGATTCTTCTATTTCATAATTAACTTTTATCTGATTGTCGTATCTCATGTTTAATATTGTAATGTAACTTTCGATACTACTTATTTCATCCTCAACTGTTATATAATCAAGTCCACTGTTTAGACTGTTTCGATAAAAATTTCCTAACGCCTGCGTCATCTGGAAACATTTTTCATTTTCCTCCATTAATGCTAATGCCGAAACCGCATCTAAAGTGTTATATAAAAAGTGTGGATTTATCTGCGCCTGTATTATGTCTAACTTGCCTTTTGCAATAATTCTTTCTTCATCCTTTACCTTTTTCATTAAAGATTTAACAGACAAAATCATATGGTTAAATACTTTTTTAAGGCTTGTGATTTCATTAGCATTATCTTCAACAGGCATTGTCACAAATTCACCGTTTTCAACTATTTTCATATGTTTTTCTACTTTTGCAAGTGGTTTAAATATGAGATATGTAAGTAACATTGAGCATATAAATACAAATGCAACATTTAAACACATAATTATCACTATCACTGTCGAATAATATGGAGCTAAAGATGTAATGTTATCCAATGAAAATACTCCGATAAGTTTCCAATCCTGTATTCCTATATCCTGACTTACAACAACACTTTTTCCGTCTTTATTATTTACTTCCATGTACTCCTTAGACATATTTTTTGCAATTTTTGTATACTTTTTAAAATCACGCTTTTTGTCTTGAGGCTCAATAATATAATTTCCTTTCGAATCAACTATGTAGAACTGATTCTTGTAATCATTACTAACCTGATTAAAATAGTCCTGCAATACTGAATCATCAAATGTTATTAGAAGTGTAGCCAAAGGTTTATAATCTTTCTTATCTACAATCTGTCTTACATAGCACAGATAATCATTAGGTGAATAATATTCTATTGTTCCATCGCTTCCGTTATAGAAAAATCCATTTCCATTTGCTTCCTGCATTTCCTTATACCAATTTGTATCCTGAATTTGCTTATTTATTTTTTTTGGTGGTCTCTTATAAGAATTATAACAATTATTATATTTATCAAATATATATACTCCGGAAATGTATTCTCCGGATAATATCATATTAAACAAACTCTTTGTTATGTTTTTTTGATAATTTAAATTAATATTCTCTGAATTTATTTGTCTTAAAGAATCCTGTACGATATCGTCAAAATATATCTGTGTTGAAAATTGAGTTACATTATCAAAAATAAGCGCTAAATTACCCTGAAGTGCATTAACTGTCTGCACTCCTGCCTTACCAACTTCAATTTTCGTATATCTTCCGTTTACAGCTGAAATTAATGTAAACGTCATTATAAATGACAATAAAAGAACCGCAATATAAGTCAGAATAATCTGCGTTCTTATCTTTGCGTTTTTCCATTTTTTTAATAATTTATACACTTTTCTCTCCACCATACATTATATTACAATTTTCTTTAAAAATTGTTTATGAACTTCATCTGTCGTTTTTTAGTACTTATAATTTTTTATATTATTTATGCTGTTTCGCTCATATACATAAACATACTTTATAAACCTATAACTGCAAATTAACTTATATAAAGTTCATGAACATTTCCATGTCCAATATAACAAATACCCTCCTTTTATAGTAAATGATTAGGGCCAAAATGTAAATATTTACTATTTTTTATTGTAAAACAAAAATGCCTGCAACCTCTTTTTCTATAAAGGATTGCAGACAATATAATTTCCATCTCGCTGATGCGGCATTCGCCGCATCAAAAAAAAGAACAGATTCTTTCTGAAAACTAGCTTTCTAAAGAACCTGTTCGTTTTTTGTGTATGTGAACTCATTGCTTCGCACATATG
>UMLQ01013440.1_pt1 | contig 13846 bp, 9 predicted proteins | sample 1966631 | NCBI WGS metagenome assembly UMLQ01 (sample SAMEA4836206, study PRJEB28245) | human gut metagenome | biome: gut microbiome; material: fecal sample | place: Denmark | collected 2008 | reverse complement strand
AGCGGAGAAAACGGCCAAAGCCAACGCGCATTTCGAGTCAGAGCCGTTATGACCACTTCGATACCTGTCCGTATTTTTTAACGGCTATGATATTTTAGCAAATGCGCAGGGCTTTGTCAAGCGGAATTGTGACTTGCCGCGAATTTTATTTGCGCGGCTTTTGGCTGCGCGGGGGATTCAATTGCCCCGCCCGTTTTAGGGGCGGGGCTTCGGTGTGTTATCTGCGCTGTCAGAATGAGACTTTTACCGTTTTTATCTCGAAAGGCTTGAATCTAAGGGCAACTGTGTTGCCGTTTACTTCGAGCTGCTCCTCGTTTTCCTCGAGCAGGTTGCAGACATATACGCTCTTCGGGACGCGGTCAAAGGTGTATACGCAGTCCGTAGTCTTGTTCCAAGTCTCGTATGCGCGGATGACTGTGTCGCTGCTGTCCTCGGCCTTTTTGACAGTCTCGATTATTATGTTGTCTTTATCGGTGCTCACGAGCGAGTAGCTGCTGTGCGCCGCCTTGCCGCTGACGCAGTAGAGCGGCAGGTTGAGCGAATAGCCCTGGCTGACAACGTCGGAGGTGTCGACCGAGCCCGCGTGCGGGTAGAGGGAGTATGTGAAATGATGAATCTCTCTGTCCTGCTCGCTGTTCGGGTTTACGGCGCAGCGCAGAAGGCTCGTTCTGATGTGGCCGTCCTTGATGTCGTGACCGTACTTGCAGTCGTTGAGGACGGAGAGACCGAAGCTGTTGTCGCTGAGATCCACCCACTTGTGACCGACGACCTCGAACTGCGCGAAATCCCAGAGCGTGTTGCGGTGGGTCGGACGCTTGTAGTTGCCGAACTGGATGTCGTAGGTGGCCTGAGTCGCGTTGACATCAACGGGGAAGTCCGCCTTGAGAAGAATCTTCTTCTCTTTCCAGTCGACCGTGTAGTCTATATCTATGCGCGGCAGGTCTGCGTAGAAGATGAAGCTCTGCTCAATGGTCGAGGAGAGGAACTTGCGCGTGACCTTTATAACTGTGCGGACGGGACCGCTCTCCGTCACGTCAACCGCGCTGACGTCGTTTATCTCGGTGTACTTCTGATCGAAATACGCCTTGATATCCCACGCCTCATGGTTGAACGGTCTGTCGTCAAAGGCATAAATTTTGTTGAGCACCTCGCCCTCGGGCGCAACGGCTCTGCCGGTCGCCTTGTGGATGAGAGAGGCGATGTTCATATCTCTGTCGAATCTGACGGTAAAGAATCTGTTGTCTATAGTTTTGTTCTCGACCTTGACGGTGTTTTCGCCCTGCTCGCCGCCGTGAATTATGCTGAAAGTCTTGTATCCCTTTGCGGGCACGCCCTTTGCGAAGAATACGAGGCGGCCGTCGGCGGATTTCTGCCACGGCATGATGTTGCCGTCTGCATCGACTATCGAGAAATGCTCGTCAGCGGGCATATCGGTGATAACAACATCGTCGCGCTCTGCGCCGAAGGTGTTGAAAACGGTCAGCGCATTGCCGTCCGGGGTGCAGACAATTTTTCCGAGCGTCTCGGCAATCTCCGCCTTACCCTCCGAGATGAGCTTTTCATACTGCTCCTTTGAGTCCTCATAGACCTCTTTTATCGAGGAGCCGGGGATTATATCGTGGAACTGGTTTAGCAGGATTATCTTCCAGCCGTCGTTGATGAACTGCTGAGGATAAGACGCTATACCGTTTGAGTCGGCAACGGCGCAAATCGTCTCCATGTCGTGATAGAGCAGCTCAATCTTTCTGTTGTAGCGCTTGTTCCTGCCCTGCGATGTCAGGGTGCCGCGGTGGAACTCAAGATAGAGCTCACCCGCCCATTTGGGCAGTCTGCGCGAGCCCTTGACGTCCTTTTCGAGGTCGCGGTAGAAGTCTATTGCAAATTCCTGCTTGACCTTCGGGCAGCCGGGTATGCCCTTTTCCATGCGCCGACCCATTTCGAGCATATCGCGGGTTGGTCCGCCGCCGCCGTCTCCGTGACCGAAGGTGCAGAGATACTCGCGGTTCAAATCCTTCTGCGAATATCTGTGCCAGCCGCCGAGGATGTGCTCGGGGTTCAAGTATGCGTTATATGTAGTCTGCCAGGAGTCGCCCTCGTCGAAGCAGTCGGTGCTCGGCGAGAAATGGGAGAGTATCTCCGTGCCGTCTATGCCCTTCCACATGAAGGTGTCATAGGGCACTTTGTTGAACTCGTTCCAGGATATCTTTGTGGTCATGAAGTAGTTGATGCCGGCCTTCTTCATAATCTGCGGGAGCGCCGCGCTGTAGCCGAAAACATCGGGGAGCCACATTATCTTATTGTCAACGCCGAACTCGTCCTTGAAGAAGCGCTTGCCGACTAAGAACTGACGGACAAGGGATTCGCCGGAGGTGACGTTGGTGTCCGACTCGACCCACATACTGCCCTCGACCTCCCAGCGGCCTGCGGCGATCATCTTCTTGATGCCCTCATAGACCTCGGGGTAGTCCTCCTTGACGAACGCATAGAGCTGCGCCTGCGAGGACATGAACTTGTATTCGGGATATTCCTCCATGAGCTTGAGGACGGTTGCAAAGGAACGTCCTGCCTTTTCCCTCGTCTGACGGAGTCTCCAGAGCCACGCTACGTCGATGTGCGTGTGACCTATGCAGCAGGCTGTGGCGTCCATGGCGTCCTTTGAATATATCTCCCTGTCGAGCAGGTCGATGGCGGCCTCGGCGGATGCCGCAAAGGTGTCATAGTCGGAGGTGTTGAAGTCGATAAGGTTGACGGCATCGTTGAGCGCCTTGACTATATCGATGCGCGGAAGATCGTCCGCGTTATAGAGGGACGCCACCTTGAGCGGAGTTCTGAGGTCGAAGATGAGGCGGTTCACGAGGTCGTCGACAACCTTGAGGCGCGCGCCCATTCTGAGCTTGCCCTTGAATTCCCAGGCGTCCGAATATGCGTTGAGGCAGCAGTCGAATTCTTCGCCGCCCTTGGCGCAGTCGAGCAGGCGTATCTCGCTGTGGTTCGAGTCGCCGCCCTGACGGAGCTCGCCGTTAAAGTACATGATGAACTGCGGGTTGCTGCGATTCCACGGGCCGCTTGCGGAGGGGGTCAGCTGATAGACAACCGGTCTGCCCGCGAAGCGCTCGGGCACGGTGAAGCTGTGGCGGAACCACGCATAGTCCTCTCTGTAGCCCCAGTAATCGTTCTCCGAGTCGAAATCAGTCCATTCGCCCTCGTCAATCTGTGAAAATTTATACTGTCCGTCGCGGAACTTGAAGCCGCCGAGCGTCTCGCTGTCGGGATAGAGGTATTCGTTCTCAAGATCCTCTATTACTTTATATATCCTTCTTGCGAGCATATAGCGCTCGGAGTTTTTGTCCGCGAAGCGGATATCTACATGGCTCATTTAATTGCTCCTTTCAAAATGTTGTCTATGTTATTTTTCAAAAATGACCCGAGTTTAATTTTCTGCCGCGTGTCTTCTCTCGTTGAGCTCGTCAAGGATACGCTTATGCTCCTTGTCGGACAGGGCGTATTTTATCGTCGGCAGGACGGAGAGAATGCAGCCGATGACGGGCGGGACGGAGACGATGAAGAACAGGACGGTCATGAACGGCTGATATTCGGGATTGAGACGCGGAACGCCGCCTGCGGCGATATAGTCGTTGACCTCCTGAACCTTGGCGTCGGAGAAGCCGACGACCGAATAGGCGATACCGTTTATAACTGTCGCAATAGCAGCGGTTATCTTGGCTATAAAGGTCTGCCCCGAGAAGAACACGCCGTCCGGGCGTATGCCGGAGCAGTATTCCTCGTAGTCGACGGCGTCGGCTATCATAAGCGACTGCAGGGCGTTTGTAATACCCATGGAGAAGCCGCTGCCGAAGAACAGTACGGCGCAGATTATGAGGCAGGCAACGGTGGTCAGATCGTGGTTCGGCGCTATCATATAGACTAAGAACAGTCCGCCGTAGGGTATCGCGCCGATAAGGTTCGACCAGTTGTAGAGCGACTTTTTCTCATACTTCTTGACGAGCATGGGCGCAAGTCCCATCGAGAGGAACTGACCTATAAACAGCGCACCGCCGAGAAGCAGGATGTAGAGCATGGCAAGCAGAGGATCCTTGCTCGCGTAGTAATACGAGACGAGCGACATCGCCGCGAGAGCTATTGTCGACTTGGGACTTCCGAGCACGCCGGAGAGCAGTATCTGGCGGAAAGGCTTGTTCTGCCACATGAGAGCGAAATTCTGCTTCATCGTGCGCGTCTCTTTCGAGGCGGGGACGCGCTCGCGCACGAAGATACCTGCCATCTGATAGAGAATAAAGCCGACGACGGAGAATATTACAGCGGCGGTTATGAAGCCGAGGCGTTCGCCCTGAGCGGAAGTTCTGCCGTTGACCGCAAAGGTGCTGCCGAGCTTCAGCGCGACGGAATTTACCGTCAGCAGGGTGATGCCCGCGCCGACGCTCGCCCAGATTCTCGCAAAGGAGAGGAGCTTGTTGCGGTCGTCGTCCTTTTCGGTCATGAGAGCGGTTATGCCCCAGAGCGGGATATCGCCGACCGTATAGGTCATGCCCCAAAGTATGTAGGTAAAGGCGGCGTAGGCGACGATGAGGATGTTGTGCATACTCGTCGCCGAGGCCGCAGGGTCATAGAAACCGAAGTTTGTAAAGCAGAGTATGGTGATTATCATTATCGGGAACGGAACAAAAAGCAGATAGGGCCTACACTTGCCCCATTTTGTGCGGGTCTTGTCAACTATCGTGCCCATCATCGGGTCGTTGACTGCGTCCCACACGCGGGCGATAGCCATAATGACGCTGACTGTGAACGCGGGGATAAGAATGGTAAACTGAAGATAGTAGGTCAGCGCGGTGCCGATTATGTTATAGAATACGTTCTGACCGGCCAGACCAACATAGTACATCGCACTCTCTTTTTTTGTGTAAGTTTTGAGCGCTCTTCCTTGCGGTGCATTGTTTGCCATATTTTCATACCTCCTTACTTTATGCAACAATTATATACTTTTACTTCGGGCGTTACAATAGATTTTTAGTTATTTTGCCAAAAAAACTTGCCCCGGCCGTTTAAGTTTTCAATTCCCTTTGTAGGGGGCGTTGTAGGGGTCGGCGACTCGACGACCCTTTGACGCATTAGCGGCATAACGCGATGTCGTAAATTTTTATCCACTACCTTCGCGACCTACCTTAACAAAATATTTTATTTTCTACAGCGTTTCGGCATTTTCTTTTTATTTGAAAAAGAAAACGCCTGCAAAAGAAAAGCAAAACAGGGGGGAACCCCCTGTACCCCCCTCTAACGCCGTGCCGCAGTACATAGCTTGTGCTACTCAGTAGGCAGCTCGGCACATTCGCCCGCAAACGCGCTGGAGCTTGAACGAGTGCGGGCTCGTGCGGCGTACAAAGTACGCCGTTCCCTCGCAGTTCTCAGATAGCCCGTTCCACTGCGGCGCGGCTATTGGAAACTCGCTTGTCGGGGTTTATAAAGTCGCTTGCTTACCTTTTGACGATGGAGTACATATCAATAAATCACTGCATAAACTGCGGACGATGATATCCGCCCCTACTCGGTTGAGTCAGATTTGCAATATTAAAGCTGCTTGACTGACGGCGGTTTATTTCCCGCCGCTCCCGATTCATCAAGCTGTTCAATCTGTCATACGACTTCAATATATATCGGAAAAGCCCCGACAGAAATTATACTGTCGGAGCTTTTCTGCTTTACGGACACGCGCCTTTATGCGGAGCCGTTTAGTGAAAATTTATGCGTGGTTATTGTGGATCATGTTTTTGATATCCGGAAGATTTGCCGTGCCCTTGAAGAACTTTCGAAGCTCAGAGAGACAGCGCAGGGGATTGGGATTCCAATCGGAGCGGGGAGCGGGCTTTATGCCGATATTTTCGAGCATCGGGCGCAGAGCTTCAAAGCGCTCCTCAAAGCTTTCGCAGTCCATATTCTCTCTCTTTGTCCAGCCGGCCTCGGCAACAGCCCAGAAGCGCGGGAAGCACATATACGAGAGCCTGTCAAAGTCGCGGACATACTCCGTCCAAATCGGGCACTCGACGCCGAACACGTTCTTCTTCCCCTCCTCGGTCAAGCCCTTGATATAGGGGTCGAGGCTGTAGGTTTTCTTGAGCGAGGTCATGCCGTAGGGGTAGTCGCAGTAGTAATAGTAAAACTCGGAGACTATCATCTTTCCGCCGTTGTTGGCAAATTCGACCGAGCGATCCTTTTTATCCATCCAGCGCTGAACGATGATGTCTTTGGGCATCATACCGCTGTTGAGACTCTCGTTCCAAACTATCGCCGTCTTGCCGTGCTTTTTGAGGAAATCTATCGCTTGGAGCACGAACCAGCCCTGAAGCTCCTCCTCATTTTTGAGCCCTTTTTCTCTCATGCGCGCCTGACACTTCGGGCACTCCTTCCAGCGGGTCTTGGGTGCCTCGTCGCCGCCGATATGGAAGAATCTGCCGGGGAAGAGCTCAACCATCTCGCCGAGCACGTCGAAAACGAGCTTCAATGCGTCGTCGTTTCCGGCGCAGAGTATGTCATCGTATATGCCCTGCTTCGTGCCGACCTTGAGCGGCACTCCCTTGCAGGAGAGCTCGGGGTAGGCGGCGAGCACGGAAAGCGTGTGTCCGGGTATATCGAACTCGGGGATGACTTCAATATAGTTGTCGTCCGCATAGGCGACTATCTCGCGTATTTCGTCCTTGGTGAAATGTCCCGAATATTCCTCGTCGAAGTGGTACTGCCCGAAATCCGAGCGGTGGCGGTGCGAGCCGACGGAAACAAGCTCGGGGTGGCTGTCAATTTCAACGCGCCAGCCCTGGTCGTCGGTCAGATGCCAGTGCATGGTGTTCATCTTGACGAGCGCCGCGGCGTCGATGAGCTTTTTGATGTTTTCGACCGTAGTCATGTGGCGTGCGCAGTCGAGCATGAACGCGCGGTATTCAAACGCGGGTGCGTCCTCTATTCTCACGCAGGGGCAGATGTCGAGCTGCTTTAGCTGCCTTAATGTCTGACTTGCATAGAACGCTCCGCGCTCGCCGCCGGCGGTGGCTTCAACGCCGTTCTCCGTCACCTCGAGCACGTAGCTCTCCTCGGACAGCGTATTCGAAAGACGGGCGGAAAAGCTCTCGGAATCGAAGCTTTCCGTGTTGACGCTGTCGCCGAGGTAGTCAATTTTATTGGGGTTGGGAATAATGCTGAGCTGTTTCATTTTTCTTCTCCTCCAAAGGGCTTTTGTCAAGGGTCAGTATACAATAAACGGAGTCTAAAAGCAAGGTGCAAATCAGCTTTCGGGCTTTCCTTTTTCTTCGCCGCGGTTATCCTTTTTCTTCTCGGCTTTGCACGCCTCGGCGCACATCTCCTCCTGCATTTCGAGCGTTATCTGCTTCATCGTGCTTTCGTCTATCTTCATCAGCTTCATTAATATCGCCTGACGGGCGAGGATGCGGTTCATCTTGCCGTGAATGTCCTCGATCATTATCTCGGTTTTGAGATTTACCTTGTAGTCGTTTTCGGCGCGGCGGCGATCCTTTTCCTCCTGGCGGTTCTGGCTCATCATTATCAGCGGAGCCTGCAGTGCGGCGACGCAGGAGAGCACAAGGTTTAGCAGAATAAACGGATAGGGGTCAAAGGCGCGTTTTGCGAGTATGACATTTCCGACCATCCAGAGAATGAGCAGGGCGGAGAACGAGAATATGAACGCCCAGCTGCCGGCAAATTTTGCGATTTTATCCGCCGCACGCTGACCGAAGGTGTATTTTTCTTTGTCGGGGTTTGCAGATATCCTGCTGTCTGCGAGCAGGGATATGATATCCTCGTTGCTCATGTCGTGCTTGACGTCGCTGATTATCTCGTTGACAAGTTTCTTGTTCTCTTTCATCTGGCACACTCCCTTGAAATTATCCGTATACTATTTTAACATAAGACGCAAGGATTTTCTATAGCTATATTTGCGTTTGCCGAGCGGCGGTGGTATACTGTGTTCAGACATAATTCAGTCTTATGTGCGGATAATATATAAAAAGGGGAGAAGAAAATGAAAGAGCTCATGAAAAATATTTCAAAATCCGAGGTTCTGACTCTGAGAGATCAGGTGCTCTGCCAGCCGGGGCAGGTGGTCAGCAAGACCCTCGCCCAGAACGACGCGCTGAGCATAACGCTCTTCGCTTTCGACAAGGACGAGGAGATAAGCACCCACGCCTCCGGCGGCGACGCATTTGTCACCTGCCTCGAGGGAGTCGGAAAAATAACGATAGACGGCGTTGACTACGAGCTGCACGAGGGCGAGAGCATAGTCATGCCTGCCGGACACCCGCACGCGGTCTACGGCAAGGAGCAGTTCAAGATGCTTCTCGTTGTGGTGTTTTGAAGATAAAATAAAATAAAAAATGTCCGCCGTATTAGATATAAATGCGGCGGACGAATTTATATAATTTTACCCCTGCTTCGAAAACTCGCAGCCGCAGTAGTCCTGTCTGTATAGATCATACTGCTTCGAGAGCTCTATCGAGCGCTTATACCCCTCGCGCTTTTTGAAATCCGCGGGCAGGTGGCGCACCCCGTATTTTTCGCCCGTTTCCTCGCCGATTCGGTTCAGAAGCTGAGAGTTCTTGTGCGGGCTCACGGAGAGGGTGGTGGTGAAGTAGTCAAAGCCGTGCTTTTTGGCCTCGAGAGCCGTGCGCTCGAGCCGCAGATAAAAGCATTTTTCGCACCTTGAGCCGCCCTCGCGCTCCTGCTCATAGCCCTTTGCGGCTTCGATGAACTGCTCGTGGTCATATTCGCATTCGAGAAATTTTACGCTGTGCTCGGTCGGAAGGAGTGAAATTATTCTGCGCTGCTCGCCGAGCCTGTGTTCGTATTCCTCGGCGGGGTAGATGTTGGGATTGAAGTAGAGCACGGTGACGTCGAAATATTTCGTCAGATATTCGAGTACATAGCTACTGCACGGCCCGCAGCAGCTATGTAGCAGCAGGGTCGGCACGCGCCCGTTATTTTTTATTTCTTCGATCTCGCGGTCGAGGGCGAGCTGATAATTTATCTTGTTCATCTCTAAACGCCTCCGCAGTATATGATACCGCAAAGGCGCAAATAAATCAACCGATCAGTCGAGTATGCGCCCGTCTGTCGATATTGTCACGACCTGCCAGGGGATAAATTTGCCGCTGTTTTGCAGCGCGATTTTTGCGGCGTGCTCAATACCGCCGCAGCAGGGGACCTCCATTCTGACGACAGTTACGGACTGTATGTTATTGTTTGCGATTATCTCGGTCAGCTTTTCGGAATAATTGACGCTGTCAAGCTTCGGGCAGCCGACAAGGGTTATGTGCCCTTTTATGAATTTTTCGTGGAATGCCGCGTAGGCGTAGGCGGTGCAGTCGGCGGCGATGAGCAGCTTTGCGCCGTCAAAATAGGGAGCGTTTACCGGCACGAGCTTTATCTGAACGGGCCACTGGCGCAGTCTGCTCTGCATTTCCGTCAGCTGTGACGGGGAAGCGGCGCTCTCGTCGCGGTTGATAGTCATCAGCCTCGACCCGGGGCAGCCCTGATGTCCGCCGCCTCTTTTCTTCATCATGTTTTCTTTGACCGCCTCCGCGTCGTAGGCGGCGGCCTCGCGTTCGACAAAGGTTATCGCGCCCGCGGGGCACGCGGGCAGGCAGTCGCCGAGTCCGTCGCAGTAGTCGTCGCGTATGAGTCTTGCCTTGCCGTCAACCATGGCTATTGCGCCCTCGTGGCAGGCGGCGGCGCAGGCTCCGCAGCCGTTGCATTTTTCTTCGTCAATATGTATTATTCTGCGCTTCATAAAAATTCCTCCGAGTTTAAGCTTTGTTTTCTTGACCTGACAAGTCAATTATAGTAGAATTGAGACAGAAATACTGTTGCAAAAACAACGGAGGATTAAAAATGTTTGAAAATTTTGCGGAAATTAAATCGGCGCCGCTCTTTGACGGAATAGCCGAAACCGAGCTGCCGAAGCTGCTCGGCGCACTCGAAGCGAGAAGCCGAAGGTATGCGGGGGGCGAAATAATACTGAACGAGGGCGAAAGAACGGATTCGCTCGGGCTTGTGTTGAGCGGCAGCGTGCTGATAGTGCAGGACGATTTCTGGGGCAACCGCAACATACTCGCGCGGATAACGCGCGGCGGGATATTCGCGGAGTCCTTTGCGTGCACGGGCGAGAGGCTGACCGTCGGCGCGCAGGCGGAGAACGACTGCGAAATAATGCGGCTGAAGGTCGAATATGTGCTCAAATCATGCCCGAAATCGTGCTCGGCGCACTCGGCACTCGTCGGAAATTTAATACACGAGCTCGCGCGCAAAAATCTGAATTTCAACTCGAAGCTCAGCCACATGGGCAAGCGCACGACGCGCGAAAAGCTGCTTTCCTATCTGTCAGCGCAGGCGACGAAAAGCGGAAAAAATGAATTCGATATCCCGTTTGACCGCCAGCAGCTCGCCGACTATCTGTGCGTTGACCGCAGCGCGATGTCCGCTCAGCTCTGCGCGCTCAGGGACGACGGAGTGCTGAAATTTAAAAAAAATCACTTTATTTTGCTGCGATAACCCCGTTTTGCGGCAGCACTGTACGATAAATTACCCACTGAAATGAAATCTCTTGACAGAAAATTATAAAAGGTATATTATGGAAAAGGAGATATTTGACGGAATATATTAATAAATGTATCGGAGGAGAGACAATGAAAAGAAAAAATATTTTCAAATCCCTGCTTGGCGCCGCCATGGCGCTGATAATGATATTCGGCGCCGCGCCCCTGAGCGGCTTCGTCGGCATCCGCCTGCCCATGCTTTCGCTGAAAGCGGAGGCGGCAATAACCGGAACTACCGAAGACGGGCTTTTTGAGTATGAGGTGGGGAAACATGAGACGGATTCCGGATATCAGTACGGAGTAACAATAACCCGCTACAAAGGGCCTGATTCCGGAGAGGTTGTTATTCCAAAAATAATAGCAGGATATGAAGTCAAATGGATAGGCTATGCAGCTTTTCTAGATTGCATAGGAATTACAAGTATAGTGATACCTGACGGTGTGATGACAATAGCTATGGGAGCTTTTCTTCGCTGTAAGGGAATTAAAAGTGTGGTGTTTCCCGAGAGTATGACGGGAATATGTGATTCAGCGTTCGCTGGCTGTACAAACCTTAAAGAAGTGATAATTCCAAATGTGACTTATATAGACAAGTCAGCATTCTCCGGATGTACAAGCCTTTCAAAAGTCGAGTTTTCAGACAGACTAGAAGTTATAGATGAAAGAGCCTTCTCAAACTGTAATTCTCTTAAAAGTATAATTATACCGAAAAATACAATTGGAATATGCGAATATGCTTTCGCTAACTGTACAAGTCTTGAAAAGATAGAGATAAAGAGTGGCGCGACAACGATATATGAAAAAGCATTTGACGGCTGCGTAAATCTTAAAGAATTAACCATACGCAGTTATGTAGAAGAAGAAGATATTAAAAGGTTCTCCAGTTGCACAAACTTAGAGTCTATAACTGTAGACAGTGTTTCTGAGAGCGATGGGGATCCTTGGTGGATATGGTTCTGCAGCAGATTACCTAAACTTGCTAATATAAACATATTGTCGAACGACAAAAAATATTCGAGCATTGATGGAGTGCTGTGCAACAAGGACGGGAGTGAGTTATTACTATATCCTAAAGGCAACAAGCGTAGCACCTATACTGTTCCTGACGGTGTGACGAAAATAAACTATGAGGCTTTCTCCGGCTGCCAAAGCCTTAAAGAGATAACCATACCTGACAGCGTGACGGGAATCGATGGTTCCGCTTTTGATGGCTGTACATCACTCTCAAAAGTGAAGCTTTCAAATAACCTAACGTACATAAGTGGCGAGATCTTCTACGGTTGCACAAGCCTTACAGAGATAACCATACCGGACAGCGTTACATCAATAGGTGGGTCTGCTTTTGAAGGTTGCACATCACTCTCGAAGGTGCAGCTTTCAAATGGTTTGGCAAAAATAGGCGATTATGCTTTTGGCAGATGCGAAAACCTTGCAGAGATAACCATACCTGACAGCGTGACGGAAATAGGTGAGAGTGCTTTCTCCGGCTGTACAAGCCTTAAAGAAATAACCGTTTCACCGGACAATAAAAACTATGTCAGTGTTGACGGTGTACTGTTCAGCAAGGACATGAGCATACTGTTAGCCTATCCTGCAGGCAATAAGCGTAGCACATATACCGTCCCCGACGGTGTGACGAAAATAGAATACGGAGCTTTTTGCGACTGCACAAGCCTTACCGAGATAACCGTTTCACCGAACAACAAAAACTATTCGAGCTTCGGCGGCGTGCTGTTTAACAAAAGCAGGAGCAAGTTGTTGAAATATCCTATAGGCAACGAGTGCAGAGCTTATATCGTACCCGACGGTGTTGCAGAAATAGGCAGTTCGGCTTTTGACGGTTGTACAAGCCTGGAAGAGATAACTATACCGGAAAGTATTCGGATAATTGGAAGTTCTGCATTTAATAATTGTTCCGGAATGAAGAATATATACTATCTCGGCACACAGGAGCAATGGAGAAGGGTAATAATTAATGAATCGTGGGACTAGACACTTACCGTGCATTACATTGATGATGGTCATTCTTGGGGAGAGTGGGAGATTATAGAAAAAGCCACATTTGAAAAGGAGGGCCTAAAAAGAAGAGTTTGCTCACTTTGCAACGCAGAAGAGACAAGAATAATCCCTAAGCTTGTTAAAGCGACAAAAATAGATCTTTCGCATAACGAAAAGACGATTATAGTTGGAAAGACATTTACGATTACAGCTATCGTAAAGCCTGAGGAGGCATCTAACCGCACCGTCACATGGAGCTCGTCCAATCCGTCGATAGCGACTGTTGACGAAGACGGAACAGTTACCGCGATAGCCAAGGGCGAAGCGATAATAACTGCCGAGTCTACTGACGGAATTAAAGCAGAATGCAGAATTATTGTTGAAAACGAAAGTGTTTTTACTTATGAGATAAATTAGACATATCCCGAAGAGCAGAGTACAGTAACAATAACCGGATATAAAAAAGCTTTAGCGGGAGAAGTTGTTATTCCCGAAACAATAGAAGGTTATAAAGTTAAAAAAATAGGCGAAAATGCTTTTAGAAATTGTACATTAATTACAAGTTTGGTAATTCCTTTCGGGGTAACTGAAATAGGCTATTCAGCCTTTTGCGATTGTGTAAGACTAAAAGAGATCGTAATTCCGGACAGTGTTACGGAAATAGGCAGTTCGGCCTTTGCGGGTTGCATATCACTCACGGAAGTAGTCCTGCCAAAGGATTTGGGTAGAATACAGGAAAAATTTTTCTCTGGCTGCACAAGCCTTAGAACGGTAATCATATCCGAGGGCGTGACAGGAATAGGCGAGTCGGTTTTCTCCGGCTGCACGAGCCTTAGAGAGATAACCATACCGGACGGTGTTACGGAAATAGGCAAGTATGCCTTCTCCGGTTGCACATCGCTCTCAAAAGTAGATTTGCCAAAGAAGCTGACAACAATAGAAGCCGGAACTTTCCGCGGCTGCACAAGCCTTGCAGAGATAGCAATACCCGACAGCGTTACATCAATGGGCTGGCATGCCTTCTCCGGTTGCGAAAGCCTTACAGAGATAGTAATACCGGACAGCGTGACGGAAATAGGTGAGTATGCCTTCTCTGGCTGTACAAGCCTTGCAAAGGTCAAGCTTTCAACCAACTTGACGATAATAGAAGCCGGAACTTTCTTCGACTGCACAAGCCTTAAAGAAATCGTAATACCAGACAGCGTGACAGAAATAAGAGGAGAGAGGAGTTATTATAA
>UMLQ01033366.1_pt1 | contig 13918 bp, 8 predicted proteins | sample 1966631 | NCBI WGS metagenome assembly UMLQ01 (sample SAMEA4836206, study PRJEB28245) | human gut metagenome | biome: gut microbiome; material: fecal sample | place: Denmark | collected 2008 | reverse complement strand
GTGAATATGGCATCTCGGCGCGGCTGACACTCAGCAATTCATTACTGCGCCCGGAGCATCTCACAGACCCGGACTGCAATGCGCTCTGCCGACTGTTTCAGGAACAAAATGACCCGCAAAACGGCGCCATCGTTCATGCTGAGCTGCTGACGCAGTACCTGAAAAAGAACTATCCATCGCTGTATCTTGTATCCTCAACCACAAAAGTGCTGACAGACTTCAACGATTTGCAGCGGGAGCTGGCACGGCCCGAGTTTCGCTATGTCGTGCCGGATTTCCGGCTGAACCGAGCATTTGACCAACTTGCAGCGCTGCCCCAGTCCCAGAAGGACAAGGTGGAGTTCCTCTGCAATGAGTGCTGCTGGTTCGGATGCACGGAACGCAGAGCCTGCTATGAGGCCGTCAGCCGCAAAAATCTGGGTCTGCCCGGCCCGGAGCATTACTGCAGCGCCCCCGGCGCAGCGGACGGGTATCGCTTCTCCCGAGCGATGGCGAACCCCGGCTTTATCGGCATCAAGGCCATCCGGGATACCTACCTGCCGAGGGGCTTCACCCAATTCAAGATCGAGGGGCGCGGCCTTGGCAGTGCGCTGATCCTTGAATTTTTGCTTCACTACCTGACCAAGCCGGAATATCAGCTGGCTGTCCGCGAGGAGTTGTATCTGGATACCATGCTGGACCTTTTCTGACTGACTTTGTGTCGGGCCGGGTGAAGCTGTTTGCATTTTCTGCGTTGTAAGGCTCCTGTTACCCCAGTGCCACATCCAGCACCATCATCACACTGAAGCCGACAGAAAAGAATACTGTGCCAAGGTTAGAGTGCCGTCCCTGTGACATTTCGGGAATCAGCTCTTCCACCACGACATAGAGCATCGCGCCCGCAGCAAAGCTCAAAAGGTAAGGCAATGCCGGTATCACAAGCTGCGCGGCCAAAATCGTCACCACTGCGCCGATTGGCTCAACCACGCCCGAAAGCACACCGCCTGCAAAGGCCCTGCCCTTGCTCTCCCCTTCGGCGCGCAGGGGCATCGAGATGATGGCGCCCTCTGGGAAATTCTGGATGGCTATGCCGAGGGACAGGGCCAGCGCGCTCGCTGCGGTGATCTGCGCGCTGCCTGCGAGAAAGCCGGCGTACATCACACCGACTGCCATGCCCTCCGGGATGTTGTGCAGGGTCACTGCCAGCACCATCATCGTAGTGCGGCCCAGCCTGCTTTTTGGCCCCTCAGCCTCCTCACTGCCGACATGCAGGTGAGGTATCAGATGATCCAAGGCAAGCAAAAACAGCACGCCGAACCAAAATCCGGCAAACGCCGGGAAAAAGGCGAACCGTCCCAACTTCTCCGACTGTTCGATTGCCGGGATCAGCAGGCTCCAGACCGATGCCGCCACCATCACACCGGCGGCAAAGCCTGCAAGTGAGCGCTGCACCAGATCTCCCAGAGCGCGCCGCATAAAAAATACGCATGCTGCGCCCAGCGATGTACCCAAAAAGGGGATCAGAATCCCCCAAAAAGTTTCTGTCAATGAAGTCGCCTCCTTTTATGGTATATACACAAAAACACAGGTACTTTATACCCCCTGTTCAATGATGCTTTTGACAAGCTGTGCCCATTTGTAAGGGTAACAGGCCAGCAGCTCCTCATGCTGCAGATCCTGCTCATGAATTACGGGGTGCGCAAAATGCTGCTGATAACGCGCGCGATACTTCGCTCCCATTTTCAGCGCGTAGAAAATATGAATCTCCGTACCGGGAACATCAATTCCCTCCGGCAAGGGCGTGATGAGGTCGGAATAAAATTGGTTTTTACAGCTTTGCATCGTCACATAGGGGCGTGCAGCACCGAACATCGCCATAAAAGTGCGGACATAGTCCCCCTTCTCCGCGGAGCACTTTTCTAATCGCTTCTGCAGAAAGCGACTCTTGAATTGTCCGTCCCGAATCAGCGGATAAATCAGCGGCAGGAGAAGATTCGTTTGTAATTTGGCCGCGAGCTTGGAGCATTGGTCAAGGTCGGAGCTGCCCAGAATACCGTAGTCCATACGAATGGTTTGCCGTGCGGCCAGCAGTCCCACGAAAGAGCCGCCCAGAGAGCAGCCGTAGGCTGCCCGTATATGCCCGCCGCAGTTTTTCAGGATGTAGGCTTCGATTTTTTCGGTTTCTGCAAGCATTGTCGGGAATTCGATACTTTCTGTTTCGTCAAAGCCATCATAGCTGACGCAAAGTACGCGAAAATCCCGCTGCAACAGAGGGATCACTTGGCCAAAGTTGCTTTTCCAGTGGCAGCAGGTGCCGGGCAGCAGCAAAATGACCGGAGCGGTATCCGCCCCAAATTCATAAACCTTCATTCTCCTGCCTCCCGCAGCCATAGTCACTTCGCTTTACGGCGGTCAAACACAGCCAGCCTGTTTTGCTTTTGTGTACCGCAATGTCACAAAAGCCCGCTTGCTCAAGATATGCTTTCAGCTCAGTATCCTTGTAGATGGTCATGCCATCAATGATTTCTGTCCATTTTTTGTCTTTGTCCGTGTCGCCGTTGACTTCATTGCAGATGAGGAAGGTGCCGCCCGGCTTCAAAACCCGCCAAACCTCCCGGAAGCATTTTGCAAGGTCCGGCCAGAAATAGACGGTTTCAAACGCTGTGACTGCATCGAACCAATCGCTGGCAAAAATGATGCGCTGCACGCTGCCCTTCCGGATGACACAGCGATCCCTTTGAATCGCCTCTGCATTGAGACGGCGGGATTTTTCGACGCTGACAGCAGAGTAATCCACGCCCTTTACGATGCCGCGCGGACACCTTTTCAGCAGCCGTTTGATATTCGCTCCGCCGCCGCAGCCGCAGTCCAGCACCTTTGCGTCCGGCGCAAGATGCAGAAAGTGAAGCCCCCACAGCGCCACGGGGGTGTGGGCAAGGTTCATCATGGTGACCATCAGCCTGCCGCCGAAGCCTTTGGGGTCTCTCGTATTTTCAAAAAATGACATCGTTTATCTCCTTTCAACTTTTTTACACTCTGCGTAGGTAAGTGGAATGGAATTCTGCAAAACAACACTTTTGCAAACGGTCCAGCCGTTTTGCTGCAAAAATGCCAGATACGCAGCACTCGTCCATCTGCTGTGCAGCGGAAGGCTTGCAATTTTCAGCGCAAGGGCCTGAAGATTTCCCCAAGGGGAATTCTCTGCATAGGTAAAGGTAGGAGCAATCAGCGTGCCATCGTTTTTAAGCACACGGCGAAACTCGATAAGGGCTTTCTCGGGGTGCGGCACAATGTGCAGTGCATTGGAGACAATGACAACATCAAAGGACTGGTCAGCATAAGGCAGATGGAACATATCCTGCACGGAAAAATACAGCTTGGAGGAAAAATTGCCCCGCTTTGCCTGCGCAATCATCGCTGCGGAGACGTCGGTAGCCTCAATGTGGTCGGCAGAACACAGGAGATGCTTTGCCACCTGCCCTGTGCCGGTGGCTACCTCCAAAACGGTTTTGTGCCACACAGCAGGGCGAAGCAGCGCATATAATTGATCATAGGCTATTGCATTCTTACGCATAAAGCGGTCATACCTTGCTGCATTTCTGTCCCAAAAATTCTTTTTCGTAATGCTCAGCTCCTTGGTTTGCATCAACTAACTGCTGCTTATTTGAAAAGCTGCCCGGCGGCAGCATGGAAGCTTGTATATGCGCGTTAGAACAATCTAACCGTTGGATCGTAAAAAAGCTGCCTGCAGCCAAAACGGCGCACCAGCAACGATTCTACGATATTTCGGTCATATAATAGCAGTCTGGCACCCAAATGTCAATAGGGTGCTAAAGGTGCTTTTGTGCGTTTGAATTTCAACAAAAAATCAATAGCGGGCAGTGTGCTTTACACTGCCCGCTATTGTGAAAAGCTTACTTTAGCCGTTTTCGTCCTTGGGAATGGCCAAATTCAAGAGGATGGCAACGAGTGCGGCGGGCACAATGCCGGAGCCGCCGAATACCAGAGAGAGCATCTGCGGTGCGTGTGCAAGGATGCCGTTGTTGGCACCGATGCCGTAGCCGAGACCGAGCGCTACCGAGACGATGCTCAGGCTGCGTGGGGTCAGCGGCTCGCGGGTGATGAGCTGAATACCGCTCACCACGATTGAAGAGAACATCATGACAGCTGCACCGCCCAGCACCGACTGCGGCATGATCGAGACGAGCGCGCCCAGCTTGGGCACCAGACCGCAGAGAATCAGGAAGATGCCGCCGGTGGCCAGCGCAAAGCGGTTGACGACCTTGGTCATGCTGACAAGGCCGACATTCTGGCTGAAGGAGGTGTTGGGCAGCACGCCGAACAGAGCGGCAAAGCTGGAGCCGATACCATCGCAGATGACGCCGCCGGACAGCTCAGTGTCGGTGGCCTCACGGTCCATGCCGCCCATGATAACGCCGGAAATATCGCCCACGGTTTCGACCGCCGTGACGATGAACATAATCATGACCGGTGCGATCGCGCGCATATCAAACACCGGCTTGACCGGCATCAGCTCGGGCAATGCAAACCATTTGGCCTCGGCCACCTTATTCCAGTTCAGCACCCATGCCTTGGTGTAGGCAACGCCCTCGGCGTTCAGCGCCGTGGTGGGCAGAACAAGGCCCATGAGAAACGCTACAATGTAGCCGCAGATGATGCCCACCAAAATCGAGGAGGAATTCAAAAAGGTGCTGCCGGAGTGCTTGCAGATCAAGATGACGACCAGCACAAAGATGGCGAGCAGCAGGTTTTCGACCGAGCCGAAATCCTGCGCGGTGTTGCCGCCGCCGAAGGAGTTTACACCAACCGAAATCAAGCTCAGACCGATGGAAAGCACCACCGTGCCGGTAACGACAGAGGGCAACAGCTTGCGCAGCGGCTTCAGAAAGAAGCCCAGCACAGTCTCAAACAGGCCGCCGATCAGGGACGCGCCCATGATTGCGCCGTAGGCCAGTACGCCGCCGCCCATCGAGGCTGTGACCGAGCTGAATACCCCGATGAAGCCGGAGGAGGTGCCCATGATGATAGGCACCTTGCCGCCGATGGGGCCGATGGAATACAGCTGAACCAGTGTGACAATGCCCGCCACAAGCATGGCATTCTGCAGCAGCGTAACGCGCAGGTCGGCAAATTCGCCGCCGGCCAGGCCGCAGGCGCCCGTGATGATAAGCAGCGGCGTAAGGTTGCCGACAAACATCGCCAACACATGCTGCATGCCCAGCGGCAGTGCCTGCTTCAGGGACATCTTGCCTTCAAAGCGGAAGGCTTCGGGGGAAAGATCGTTTTTCTTCATTCCACAACTCCTCAGATAAAACCTATTACAATATAACATATACCGCCAAAGCGGAAGGGCTTACCGCCCTATTTATACATTATACCATCCCCTGCCCTGTGATTGCAATTCCATCAGCCGCCGCAGCAAAAATTTTGTGTGTTTTTGAAGAAGGCTGAACGGTCAAAAAACCTTGATCGCCTGCTGCTGTCCGTGCAGGGTGTAGTGTACGGTCAGACCGTCGTCTGCATCCACGGTGCAGTTTTTGGCGTGGTCGGTCAATTCTCGCAGGGCGTTGTATTGGCGGCGCATCTCATCCGTATAGCGGCTGGGCATATCGGAGGTGAGCAGGATGCCGCTGAACAGCGCGTTGACCCGGGCCAGGGTCTGCTTTTGCTGTGCGGTCAGCTTGCAGTTTTCCTCGCGCAGGAAGAATACATCGGGGTCGCTGCCGTAGGCGCGTCCGTTAAGCTGGCGGCGGAAAATTGTGTTGCCGATGGACTGCTTTGTAGAGACTCGCTCGCGGTGGAAAAGCCGCATATACCATACATCGTCCCAGTCCAGACCTACATCACACCCAACGCGGCAGTAGTCAGCGATACCAAAGGCGGGCATGACCGGCACACCGCAGCCTAAAATCAACTTGTCGCCGCACCATGAGCGCAGCAGTGCCATGGCGCGCTGCATCCGGCCTGCGCGGGATTCCCGGGTGTTGCCGAACGGTGCTGCGCCGTAGAGAAAGTCCAGCTTGACAAGGTCGAAGCCCCAATCCTGCAGGACGCGGTCAAAGACCTGCTTGAGGTAGGCCTGTACCTCCGGGTGGTCAATGTCCAGCGCATAAAAGCTGCTCCAGTTGCAGCCGCAGCACCAGGGCTGACCGTCCACCTGCAGCAGCCAGTCCGGGTGATTTTTGCAGAGCAGGGATTCCTTTTCACAGACAAACGGTGCCAGCCACAGCCCGGCCAGAAAGCCGCTTTCATGCGCTGCATCCGCCAGCGGGCGCAGCCCGTTGGGGAATTTGGCGGGATCAGGCTCCAGCCAGTCCCCTACCTTGCGCTCCCATCCATCATCGATCTGAAAGAGATCCCCTGCGCGGAAAAGCGTTTTGCAGCCGTTGAGGTCTTCCTGGATCGAGGCCTCGTCAATGTTCTGGTAGCGGTTATACCAGCTGGAATACCCGGCCAGCCTGCGCGTGGTGCGGGGGCGGCAGCCCAGCGCCGCAAACCATGCGTCAAATACCTCGTCCTCGGTGCCCTCGGCAAAAAAGAGGGAGAACGCAGGAAAGCTGCCGCCGGTATGCTGTACCCCGGCGCAGTCGCGCTCAATGCGCAGCTGTGCGGCGCGGCTGTCATAGGAAAAGATCGTATAGCCCGGTGCCTCGTCCAGGCTGGCCAAAAGCCGGTAGGTTTTCCCGCGCCGGAAATAGCAGTAGGAGAAGCCGTGGCTTTCTCCCCTTTTGCCGCTGTAGGGAACAAAATGATAATCGCCGTAACGGTCAAAGCTGTATTTTTCCAAAAGGAATTTCGGGACACGCTCAACACCGTGCTGCCGGGCCCATTTGCCCAGCTCCGGGCAGGCGGTCCAGGTTTGGTAGCCGTTCATGAAAAGCTTTTCCTCGCGCGCCATCGTCCACGGAAGCACAGCAACGGCATTTTGCAGCACTCCGGCGGGCAGCTCTGCCCTCAGGCAGACGGCACCGCTGCGCGGGGTGATGGCTGCAGTGCCGTCAAACCGGCCGCTGTCTGTTGCGGCATACCACTGCATCTCAGCCATTTTGGGTTTCCTCCCTGTGAAGCGCGGCACTGATCTCGGCTGCGCGGTCATCCGTAAGGGTGAACCTGCGGCGGAACAGTACGAGTGCCGCCGCAAGGACGGCCATGGGCAGAACGGTCATCATGAGCCGCAGCCCGAGCAGTGTACCGGCGCTCTGGGCAGCGATGGGGCCTGTCTCCTCGGCATTGCCGGCCAGTCCGATCAGATCCAAGCCGATGCCAGTCAGAAAAACCGCCACGCCGGACGCAGCCTTTACAACAAAGGTCTGCATCGAGAAGATAACGCTTTCCTCACGGCGCCCGGTCTTGAGCTGGCCGTAGTCCACACTGTTGGAGAGGAAAAGGGTCGTCAGTACGCTGAGCATGCCGTTGCAGGCAAACACCACCACGCCCGGCACGCAGAGCAGTGCCAGACTGCCGGAAAAGCCCGTCAGGCAGAGCAGGAGCAGCACAGCATAGCCGCCCAGCGCCAACCCCAGACTTACCGTAAATACGGCAGTGTTGCTGAGCTTTTTGCGCAGCACCGGATAGAGGACCATCATGCCGAGGATCTGTGCCGCACCGCCGATGGTTGAGAACAGCGTGTAGCTGGCCTTCCAGCCTGTGCCGCCGAAATCGTACTTGAAGAAATAGATGATAAAGTTGGAGGTCAGATACAGCGCCGAGTTGATCAAAACGATGCTGCCTACGACCACAAGCGCCTGATCGTTGGAGAACAGCGCCTTGAACATCTCGCCGACGGTGGCGGTCTTTATCTCGGCGCTGCCGGTCTCCTTGACGCTGGCGCAGCAGATCGCCTCGGTAACCACAAAGATAACAGCCACGAGCAGTGCTACCCAGCGGAAGCCGGTGCGCTCGCTGTCGCCGCCCAAAGCACCAACCAGCAGCATGGTAAACATCGCAATGAGCGCCGAGCCGACGCCCGCACAGGTGCGGCCCACGACTGACAGGTTTTCTCGGTCAGCAGGGGTGCGGGTCACGGCGGGGATCATCGACCAGTAAGGAATGTCCATCATCGTGTAGGTAACGCCCCACAGGATGTAGATGACGCTGAAGTAGACCATCATGTCGGCACCCTCCAGCACCGGCGCGGCAAACAGCGCATAGAGAACCACCGCATTCAGGACGGTGCCGCTGAGGATCCACGGACGGAACCGTCCCCAGTGGGTGCGGGTCTTGGCCACCAGCACCCCCATAAAGGGATCGTTGAAGGCGTCAAACACACGCGCGATCATCAGGATCAGGCCGACAAAGGTGGCAGGCAGGCCCAGCACATCCTGATAATAGTACATGACATAGGAGGCAGACAGCGCGTAGACCATATCCTTGCCCACTGCGCCGATGCCGAAGGCGGCTTTTTGCTTTGTTGTCAGTTCCATACTGCACACTCCTTCTTTGTGACGGTAAATTCCACGGTGGCAGGCGCACACTGCGGGGCCGAGACGGTCAGCGCGGCTGTACCTGTCTGCCCGACTGTGCGCAGATAAGTCCCGCCCATGCCGCCCTCGGCGGTTGCCGCCGCAGGGCCGACCAGCGCGGCGGCACCGGTCACGGCAAAGGTCAGCGGCAGCTGTGCATAGACGGCAGGGCTGCCATTTTCATCAAGTATCCGCACCCGAACTCCGGCCATATCGTAGGTGTCACCCTCCTGCAGGACGGTGGCGGAGGGCGTTACCTCAAGATGCAGCCGGTGGCTGGGGCAGAGCGTGGTGCTCTTTACTACGGTATCCCCGTTTTTGGCATCGAACCGCCAACGCGTAGCCGCGCCGCCCCAGTTGCCGACATACTTTCCGTACAGCGCCACACCGTCCGAAAAGCTCATCTTATAGCGCACCATGCACCACGCCAGCTTCAGCTTGTAGCGCAGCGGCAGCCCGGCCAAGCCGTAGCGCCCGGCTGCAAGCAGACAGTCGCACAGCGTATCGGCCTTGGCCTTGTCAAAATGCTCCTGCGTTTCAAGCAGGACACCGATTGTGTCATCCACGGCCAGCGGCGGGTGCGGCAGCGCCGTCCAGCCGCTTTTGTGCAGGGTCGTCACAAACACATCGTTTTTGTAAAGATCCACCCGCTCGGCGTTGGTAAACACATAGACCGTGCCGATTTGCCCGGCAGGATAGTCACCGATGTCCATCGCGGAGCTGACCGTCAGCACCGGCTCCTCCCCGCCCTGCGATGCGTAGACGGATGCCGCCAACTTGGGATTGCGGAAGCTGTCCAGCACGCCGTGATAGCAGATGCGGTCCCCGGAGCCGAAATCCTTGTGGGTGGCATAATCAAACATACACCAGCCAAAGCAGCCCGCATGCTCTCCATCTGCGTAGGCGGCGTCCAACACCCGCGCATGGCGCAGGGCATGCTCCTGCCGGTGCGAGGCATCGTCACAGGACTTGGTGGGGTACATGTGGCCGTTGCATTCTGAGATCAGCAGAGCCTTGTTCAAATCAGGCGTTACATCCTTTTTCCGCTTGGCCCCGGCGTTTGAACCGTTGTGGGAGAAATCGTTGTAGGCGTAAACATCTTCCAGGAGATGGCTCTTTTCCAGATACCGCACGCCAGAGGTCGCCCGGCTCGGGTCCAGTGCGTGGGCGATTTGGTTGGTGCGCGTATAGAATTCGTCATCGTCCACGCTCTCGTTGATGCGCACACCCCACAGTATGATGCTGGGGTGATTGCGGTTTTGCAGCAGCATCTCCCGCAGCATAGCGCAGGCGCGGTCTTTCCATGCCCCATCGCCGATGTGCTGCCAGCCGGGCAGCTCGGTAAATACAAGCAGGCCCAGCCGGTCACATTCATCAAGGAAATACTGGCTTTGCGGGTAATGGCTCGTGCGCACCGCATTGCAGTGCAGCTCGTTTTTCAGGATGCGGGCGTCCTGCCGCTGCAGGCTTTCCGGCGCGGCGTAGCCAATGTAGGGGTAGCTTTGGTGGCGGTTCAGCCCGCGCAGAAAGGTCTTTTTCCCGTTTAGATAAAAGCCGTCCGCCCGGAACACAGCCGTCCGGAAACCGAAGGAGGTTTCCCGGCTGTGCAGTACCTGCCCATCGGCATCGAGCAGCTCTGCTATGCAGCGGTAGAGATTCGGATGCTCGGTGTCCCACGGTGCAGCATCAGGCAGCGTAAGGCGGCATTCCGCCGATTCTGCCGGGGGCAGTTGGCGGCTCACCAGCATCTCGCCCGCACTGCTGCAGAGCCGGACGCGCAGCGCAGCGGCCTTTTCCGGTGCTTCTACGGTCAGCTGTACGGCAGCCTCGGTCAGTGTCGGTGTGTACACGAAAAGATCGCTCACACGGCTCTGCGGCGAGGTTTCAAGCCAGACCTCCCGGTATAGACCGCCGTAGGTCAGGTAGTCGATGACAAAGCCGAAGGGCGGCAGGCTGGGATCCTCGCGCGTATCCAGCCGCACGGCCAGCAGATTTTCTGTGCCGCGGTGCACAAGGTCGGTAATTTCGATGGTGAAGCCGGTGTAGCCGCCCTGATGCTGCCCGGCCAACTGGCCGTTCAGGTAGCTCTCCGCCTGATGGGCGGCCCCGTCAAAGCGCAGGAATACCCGGGGCGCATCGGGAACGGTCAGTGTGCGACGGTAACCGCAGACCATCTCATAGTCAGAGGGGTCTGCGTAGTGGAGCGGCAGTTCCCGGCAGGTATGGGGCAGGCGCACCGGACGACAGCTAACAGGTTCACCCCGACAGAAGGCATCGCTCCATTGCTCTGTAAATTCCCAGTGATTGCAAAGACTGTATCTCATCGTACCAACAACCCCTCCAGTAAAATGGAAATCATCTCATCCAGGGCATCCGTGTAGGATATGCCTTGCGCATCGAGCGTGCGGTCTGCAAGAAAATCTTCAATGGAAGCGGAGATCATCCGCTGCAGAACCGGCAGGGATACCCGACGGATAACGCCCTCCCCCATCGCCTGCTCCAGCAGTGCCAAGGTAGGCTCCCAGCCGGTTTCCAGATGCTCCCGCACGCGCGCTGCGACTCTGGGATATTTTTCATCCAAAAGATCCATCTGCTGCAGATCCAGCGCGGTGTACTCCTCCGGCAGGGCGATAATGACCGCCCGCAGCTTTTCAGCCAGGGTGCCGGGGCCGTCAAGGATGCGCTGCTTGCGGGCGTGGATCCTTGTAAACGCATCGTCCACCATATCCAGCAGCAGCGCCTCCTTGGAGGGGTAGACTGCGTAGATCGTCTTTTTGCTGATGTGCATCATCGCAGCGGCCTGCTGCATCGTAAAGCGCAGCCCGTCCCTGCGGAACAGCTCCATTCCGACTGCGCGTAATCTTGTGCGCAGCTCGTTGTGTTCGTCCATCGCTTGCCTCCTGCGGAAACCCGATTTAGCTTTCCGGTTTCCATTGTAGTGCGGAAACCGGTGCGATTCAAGCGGTTCCCTGCACTTTCTACCTTTTTGCCAATCGGGCACAGATTTTTTCGTCATATCGCCCATACGCTAAAGCCGTAACGGGACAGAAAAACGCCCCCGCACGGTGATGCGGGGGCGCTTTGCAGGTGCCTCAGTTCGTTTTTTCAGTTTTTTGTTGCAGGCGGGTCAGCTCCCGCAGCTCACGCACGGTGAAAAAGCCGCAGACGATGGCGGCAGCGCCGTCCGCAATGGGGCCTGCGTACATGACGCCGTCAATGCCCATAAAGAGCGGGAAGATGACGATGAGCGGCAGCAGGAACAAAATCTGGCGTGTCAGGGACATGAATACGCCGAGGCGCGCCTTGCCAATCGAGTTGAAGAAGTTGGAGGTGACCGGCTGGATGCCGTTGATCAGCGTCAGGAACATATAAATGCGGAAGTACCGCTCCGAAAACTGGTAGTACATCTCGCTGCCGGCGCCGAAAATACTGATGATCTGCCGCGGGAAAAGCTGGAAGCAGGCAAACGCTGCCAGAGAAAGCCCAGTAGCCACAGCCAGCGCCAGCAGATAGCTCTTTTTGACGCGGCGGTAGAGCGCAGCACCGTAATTGAAACCGATGATCGGCTGTACGCCCTGCGAAATGCCGATGACAAAGGACATAAAGATCATGTTGACCTTTGAGATGATGCCCGCACAGGCCAGAGGAATATCGCTGCCGTAGATAGACAGTGCACCGTAGTGTGCAAGGGTGTTGTTCAAAACGATCTGGACAACAGCCATCGCGATCTGGTTGAAGCAGGCAGATGCACCGTAGCTGAAGATCTTGCGCGTTCTGTCACCGTCAATCGTAAAGCAGCTCCGTGAGAAGGGTACGGATTTAAAATGGAAGAGATACCGCATACTGATGCAGAACGATGCGATCTGTCCAAGGATCGTGGCAAGCGCAGCACCGGTCATGCCCATATCCAGCCCAAAGATGAACAGCGGATCAAGGACCGTATTGATGAGCGCGCCGATGAGCATCGACATCATGGAATAGCGTGGGCTGCCGTCTGCCAGAATCAGCTTGCTCATGCCGGTATTCATAATGAGGAACGGAAACCCCAGCGCTGTGATGCGGGTGTAGGCCTCTGCGTAGGGCAAAACATCCGGCGTCGCGCCGAAGAATTTCAGCATCGGCGTCAAAAAAAGCAGTGTGACCGCCATCAGCACAGTGCCGAACAGCGCCATCAGGCACAGGCCGTTGCCTGCGTATTCAGCAGAGCGCTTTTCATTGCCGGCACCCAGCTGTAGGCTGAAATTCGTCGCACTGCCGATACCGAGCAGCAGCGCAATGGCTGTGCAGGCGATTGAGAGAGGAAACGCAATGTTGGTGGCAGCATTGCCCAGCAGGCCAACACCCTGCCCGATAAAGATCTGGTCAACAATGTTGTACAGCGCCGTCACCAGCATCGAGATAATGCAGGGAATGGCAAAGCCGACAAGCAGCTTGCCTTCTTTTTCATATCCAAGCGGGTTGGCAGCATCAGCCTGTGATGAAACTGTTTTTACGCCCATGCAGTTTTATCTCCTTTAATCCTGTTAATAATCGAAAATATAATAATAGTAACAAAATCCGGTAGGAAATGCAAGTCCGTTTGCCTTGAGGCGCTTGAGCTTGCCCTACATGAGCCGGAGACCGTGACACAAACAAAACCGGGGCGAACTTTTCGTTCGCCCCGGCAGTACCTAAATGATTGGAGTCATAGCCTCATAACCTTTATTCGTTATTTTTCGGAGTTGGTTCCTATTTTCATGGGAAATCATTCCCTTTGCAGAATTTCAGGCTTTGAGATGGAGGATCAACCTCTGACACTTAGTACATTGGAGTTTCTCCTTATGGATCAGGTAGATTTCAGATACTCTCTGTTGGGTGGCGTGGAACCAGTCATGATAACCAGCCTTCTTTCATCCTGATCTATATGCTGCATGGGGGTCTTTGATGACGGCCCCTGAGTCTGCTGTTTAAAAGTAAGCTGCCTGACATCTCGTTCAATATTCTTTGTACAGGTTATGACCTGCGGCTTCGGATGCGGCGCTTTTTCATTCAGCAGGCCCAGGCCCGCCGGTGATGAATAGGATCTTTAAAGTTTGCCATTGGACTTGAGCCTCCTTCCTTACGAAATACCACCGGTGTCTTGCTTTCTTTGGAGATTTCTTATGACATTTCTCCTTGGAAGATCAGCTTCTCTTGGAGTTGTCTGCTCCTTATCTCCGGCTGTTTTCTTTCTGTGACTATACTATACCACAGCCCTTGGGATTCGTCTATTCGCAGATATGCCAACGATGCAGCGAAAGATTTGTGCAGTTTCAAGCTTGCCGCTCCGGGCAGAAAATGGTATAATAAATATGTTGGGCTGCTGTACAGCCCAGACCGTGCGCCGCCCCTTTTGGCAAGGGGCGGCGCTTTTTTGGCGGGATTGTGCTGTGGTCCCACGGGCTGATCTGAACAGGCATTAAACAATATTCACTGCA
>UMLQ01022292.1_pt1 | contig 13943 bp, 10 predicted proteins | sample 1966631 | NCBI WGS metagenome assembly UMLQ01 (sample SAMEA4836206, study PRJEB28245) | human gut metagenome | biome: gut microbiome; material: fecal sample | place: Denmark | collected 2008 | reverse complement strand
ATAGCCGCCGCCGTAAACGTTGACCTTTACGTCGAACTTGCTAAGGGTATCGGTCAGCGCCAGAGGAGCGCGAACGATCATCTTGAGGGTCTCATAGCCGAAGTAATCCTCTACATCGCGGCCATTGATGGTGATAACGCCGGTTCCGGGAATAAGGCGAACGCGGGCAATGGATTTCTTACGCCTGCCGGTACCAAGATACTGAGTAGTGGCTGGCCTTTCTTAGTTCCTCCTTATTACTTGAGCACCAGAGTCTCGGGCTTCTGGGCTGCATTCTTGTGCTCAGAGCCCGCATAGATGCGAACCTTCTTGAGCATCTGACGGCCAAGGGGACCCTTGGGCATCATAAGACGAATGGCTTCATATACGGCAAACTCGGGCTTCTTTGCCATGAGCTGACGATAGGTGAACTCCTTAAGTCCTCCGGGATAACCGGTATGATGATAGTACTTTTTCTTGTCCAGCTTGTTTCCTGTAAGAACGACCTTGTCCGCGTTGACGATGATCACGTGATCGCCGGTATCAACGTGGGGGGTATATATGGGCTTATTCTTACCGCGAAGTATAGCGGCTACCTGAGATGCAAGACGGCCGAGCACCATGCCTTCCGCGTCCACAACGTACCACTTGCGTTCTACGGTTTCGCCTTTTGCCATATAGGTATTCATGGCTAAACCTCCTGAGTAGTAATAAAAAAGATTATTTGCCGCGTAAGATGCGGACTAATGCACAGCGTGCCGGGGCTGTGGCCGCAGAAACACCTATCCTATCAAACGCACATTTGCTATTTTAACCAAATTATGCTCGCCTGTCAAGGGAAAAATACCTTATAACCGGGATATTTTATATAATTTGCAAAGTTTTTTGGCTTTACATCTCCGACGGCCCATCACACCGCTACTCAAGGCCCTGAAAACCCGTCTGCCGCAGGGCTTCATAGAGGACTATGGCAGCGGAATTTGAGAGGTTCAGCGACCGCTGGTCATGCCGCATCGGTATGCGTATGGCGTCCCTTGCCCTTCTTGTAAGCAGCTCGGGGCCCAGTCCCGCCGTCTCCCTGCCGAATACCAGAAAATCCCCATCCCTATACTCAACGTCGGCATAGCTCCTGACAGCGTGGGTAGACGTCAAAAAGAATCTCCCGTCCGAATATTTCGCTTCCAGCTCCTCGAAGGAATCGTAATAGCTCACGTCCAGATCCTTCCAGTAATCCAGCCCCGCCCGCTTTAGTGTTTTGTCGTTTATCTCAAAGCCGAGGGGGCGTATGAGATGGAGCCTTGTGCCAGTAACGGCGCAGGTGCGGGAAATATTTCCGGTGTTTGGGGGTATTTCGGGGTTTACAAGCACTATATTGAACATATCGGTTATCTCCGTTTCTTTTTCCGTTCACATTCTACCACCGAAGGCCGTTTTTGCACAATAGCAAAAGGCCCCCGCAAGGAGGTCCTTTTGTCGTTTACCCTTCTTTGTCCTCGGCTATCGCCCTTAGCTTGCCGGCGTATACGTCCGTAAGCTCCTTCGAGTACTCCGCGTCAAAGCTGCCGGCAATGACCCGGTACGCCGTGAAACCGCTGTCCGGCCGCACCAGCACCCAGCCCTTATCCACATTTACCTTTACGCCATCCACGAGCTGTATCTGCTCATTGCGCTCACCTTCCGTAAAGCTTCTGAGCACCCTGCCCATATCCCGCCATGAACACGGCACCTTTTTTTCGTTTATTGTGACCTTTGGCAAGCCTTCCATGTATTCCTTCAGTTTTCCCGCAAGATACAGCTCTGCCGCCCGTATTATCTTTGCTTCCGGCTCAAAAAGCTCCGGCAGATAAGCGCCCGCCTCTATCGCTGCCCTCGCCCAGCGGCTCCGCTTCGCCGGGCATACGGATATCTCCGCGCCCTCGTCCGCGATCTGCTTTACATATTCGCCCGGTATATCGGCTGGCAGCACCAGCTTGTTTGCCCGCCCGTCTTTCACCGCTGCCATTGCCAGCACTGCGTTGAGCTCGTGACGGGTTATATGCTTACCGTATGCTATAGCGCACATAACACCTTCCATGCCGTCCGCCATGAATGCAAGAGCTGTATTTTCCTCCTTGGCGGTTTCAAAGAGCTTGTCGCTGTCCAGCCCGGTGTAGTACCTGACTGAATACCCGCAGGGCAGCAGCACACGCGCAACGGCATCATATGTCTCCGGGTTGCCGCCTATGAGCACCGTCACGCCATTTGGACCGCTGCGCACCGATTGAGCAAGTCGGTTCAGATGCGCATCATATGACTTTGCCGCGCCGCTTACCCTTTGTACTATGCCGAGGCGCTCCGTGGTGATGGGCCGCACTGCTCCGGCCTTAAGCTCCTGCTGAAAAGCCCGAAAGCCGCTGCCGGTAAGCTCTGTGCCCGTGCCGTCGCAAAGCACAATCTCCCCTGAGTGGGCGTCATCGCCCATGCGTATATACATGCCGCCCCGGTAGCCGAAGGCCCGTATGCCGTGTTCGAATGCGGAATAGCCGCAAAAGCCCATATCTGCCGCATCCGCGCCCTGTGATACCAGCCCCGCTATAACGGCGTGCTTGAGCATCACGCCCTGCTGGCTGCCGTCGGTGGATACGGCTATCTCCAGGGGCAGCCTGCCGCTGCTTCGGGCGAAGGCAGCGCCTATTCGCACAGCGCGTTCCGGGGTCATAGTCCTGTCGCAATAGCCTCGTATTCGGCTCATTATTCCGGGCTTCGGGGTATCCTCATCCCATTGGAGATTCTCTGTACAGTCCTCGTCCTCCCGGAGCTCTTTTTCCGGCCAAAGGGACGCGCCGTTGCATACCGTGCAGTTTTTGCCTACCCGGCTGCCGCTGCCTATCACCGTGCCGCTATATATTGAAGCTCCGCTTTCAACCTCCGCCCCTTCGCACAGTATGGCTCCGCGCAGCTCCACATTTTCCCGTACGCGGGTGTTTTCCATAAGTACCGTACGCTTTAGGCTGCTTCCCCGGCCTATCCTGGCCCCGCTGCCTACCACAGAGTAATCCGATACTACAGCCTCGCTAACCTCCGCCCCGCTGCCTATATAGCAGGGGCCAAGCAGCTCCGCGCTCTCGGATATTACTGCACCGTCCTCTATCCACGCTCCGTCTTTCTGTTTTGCAGCAGTAGTAAACGCGCACCTTCCGTCCAGCATATCACGCTGCGCGGCCTTATACTGAGCTATATCGCCTATATCGCACCAATACCTGTCCGTAACATAGCCATACACCGGCATTTTCTCCTTCAGGAGCGCCGGAAACAGATCCTTGCTGAAGTCGTATTTTTCGCCTTCCGGTATACGCTCTATGACCTCGGGCTCCAGTATGTATATACCGGTGTTTGCCAGGTCGCTGAACACCTCTGACAGCATGGGCTTTTCGAGAAACCTGTATATCTTGCCCTTGGAGTCCGTCATGGCGACTCCGTATTCAGTAGGCACGCTCACTCTTTTGAGCACAATTGTCACCGCTGCTCCCCGCGCCTTATGGAAGCACATCGCTTCGGTCAGATCTGCGTCCGTCATGGCGTCGCCGCTTATGACTATGGTCCGCCGCGCATCGGCGCCCACAGCCTTACGCACGCTGCCCGCTGTGCCAAGAGGCGCGTCTTCGATAGAGTAGCTTAGCTTTACGCCATACTTATCGCCGTCGCCGCAGTGCCGCATTATGACGTTTGGCAGGTAATGCAGCGTGGCCGTTATGTCCTCTACACTGTGCTTTTTAAGCAGCTCTATGCAGTAGTCTATCACCGGCTTGTTCAGCAGGGGTACCATTGGCTTGGGAAGGGTACAGGTTATGGGACGGAGGCGTTTTCCCTCTCCTCCCGCCATTATTACAGCTTTACACATAAAAATACCGCCTTTTCTATTGGAAATTGCGGTATTAGTTTTTCCCGTAAAGAGCCTTTTTATTTAGTTTTAAGCCTTAATAGTAAAAATAGTTGCCGCCTATCTTGGCATACAGCTCATGATCCCAGCTGCCGCTGTTTCTGAAGAACAGCACATCGGAGGGAAGTACGGTATTGCCGTTGATAAATACCGATGTCACCGCAGCCTCGGCCGCGGCATTTGGCGCTTTTAGGCTGGAGGTGGAAAACTGCCCCTTCTGGTATATCACGCCGTTTACAGTACTTGGAAACCTGCTGCTGTGCAGGCGGTTGTATATTACGTTCGCAACGGCGGTATAGCTTTCGCTGTCCCCCTCCTTACGCACCACCTGCGCGATAAGGTACAGCTCCTCGCCGGTATAGCCTTCGCCGCCGTTCATGCTGCCCTGCCCGCCCGACGGCGTTTCAACGGGTGTTATCACCTCGATCTCCTCCGCCTTGGGCGTGGCCTTGGGCTTGCTTGTGGCCTTGGGCTTTTCTGTGGGCTTGGGGGTGCTTTCCGGCGGGTCCCCCAGCTTTATGTATTCCATAAGCATAAAGCCCTTCCTCTTGCCGACCCTTACCCTGTACCAGTCGCCCGACTTGCCCGTGATCGTCACCTTGCGGTTCTGCTGGTATTCCCGGACGATCTTGTAATCCTCTCCCGGGCCGGAGCGCAGGTTTACGCTCTTTGCGTAGACATAGCCTGCGGTATCATCCATATCCTCCACGGTATACTCAGGCTTGTCCGAAGAATCCGGGGTGTTCGCAGGCACGGGAGACGCGGCAGGGCTTGCGGCGTCCTCGGAGGCGTTCCCGTCCACCGTATATGGGTTTTCCGCAGGGGGCGTCGGCAGCGGGGACTGGCTTATTTTGATTTTGACCGGGGCTATGGTAGGCCGTGGAGTTGGCAGGTCAAAGAGAGATTTGCCATCTTCCCGGGAACTTTGCTCCGCTGCAACAAGCACCCCCTCCGTCTCTGTTTTGAAGACGGTATTGGCGGTGGTGGCGGCCTCCACGCAGCCGGTGCCGGTCAACAGCACTGCCATGGAGATGATACCTATTGCAGTAAGCTTGCCTGTCATTTGCCTTTTGTATTGTATGGGATCAGAGAATGAACCTTTGCAGGTCTTCGCCCTCGTATTCCCTCGAAACGTGCTCCTTTACGTATTTCTCGTCGACCTCCACCTTTGTGAGCGGGTGATCGCCGCCCGCGTTGAAGGATATGTCGTCCAGCAGGTTTTCAACTATGGTATGCAGCCTGCGCGCGCCTATGTTCTCCTCTCGCTCGTTTGCTGTGAAGGCGTACTTGGCTATGGCGCCCAAGGCGTCGTCGGTAAAGCTGAGCAGTATATTATCAGTCTTCAGCAGCGCTTCGTACTGCTTGGTTATGGCGTGCTGTGGCTGGGTGAGTATGCGCTTATAGTCATCTACAGTCAGCGCCTCAAGCTTTACCCTTATTGGGAAGCGGCCCTGCAGCTCGGGTATCAGGTCTGATACCTTGGATACATGGAATGCGCCTGCGGCTATGAAAAGTATGAAGTCTGTCTTCACCGGGCCGTACTTTGTGGTAACCGTGCTGCCCTCGACTATCGGCAGTATGTCACGCTGCACGCCTTCGCGGGATACGTCTGCACCGCTGGTATTGCCGCTGGCGGCTATCTTGTCTATCTCGTCTATGAATATTATACCGTCCTGCTCCGCCCGCTCTATGGCCTCCTGAGTGATCTCGTCCATGTCTATGAGCTTCTCGCTCTCGTCCTGTACGAGGAGCTTCCGGGCCTCGGATACCTTTACCCGGCGGGTCTTCTTCTTGGGCGGCAGTATACCTCCCATCATTTCGTTGAGGTTCACATCTATGCCCATGGCTATCATGGCGTTGGAGCCGTTGTTGGGCATCTCTATCTGTACTTCTACTATCTCGTCCTCAAGCCTGCCTGCGCGAAGATCCCTGGTGACTTCCTCGCGCTTGGTGAGCCGCTCCCGTTTCTCGTCCTCGGTAAGCTCAGGCTCCTTGCTAGTTCCGCCGCCAAGCAGAAATTGAAGCGGGTTTTCCGGCGCATGCCATTTATCCTTGTGCATTGGCACCAGTATGTCTATCAGGCGCTGCTCGGCATTGGCCTCTGCAACCGTCCTAACGGCGTTCATCTTCTGCTCCTTGCAGATGCGGATTGCCGCTTCCACAAGGTCGCGTACCATAGAGTCCACATCCCTGCCCACATAGCCCACTTCGGTGAACTTTGTAGCCTCGACCTTCACAAAGGGCGCGTCCACCAGTTTTGCAAGGCGCCGCGCTATCTCGGTCTTGCCCACGCCGGTAGGCCCCATCATTATGATGTTCTTCGGGGTTATCTCGTCCCTGAGTTCATGGGGCAGCCTGCTTCTTCTGTAGCGGTTGCGGAGTGCGATCGCCACCGCGCGTTTTGCTTCGTCCTGCCCGACGATATATTTATCGAGAGCTTCGACTGTCTCTCTCGGGGTCATTGCTTCGCTCATACTTCCTCCAGTGTTATATTGCCATTGGTAAATATGCATATCTCCGACGCTATGCGTATGGCCTTTTCCGCGATTTCCTTTGCATCCAGGTCAGTATTCTCCTTGAGGGCCTTGGCGGCCGCAAGGGCATACATGCCGCCTGAGCCTATTGCCGCTATGCCGTCGTCCGGGTCTATGACCTCTCCCGTGCCGGAGATGACCAATAGGTCCTCGTCGTTTGCGGCGATGAGCATGGCCTCAAGCTGCCTCAACGCCTTGTCGCTGCGCCACTCCTGAGCAAGAGACACCGCCGCCCTCCTGAGGCTGCCGCTGTACTGGGTAAGCTTTGCCTCAAACCTTTCGCAAAGAGAAAAAGCGTCTGCCACAGATCCGGCGAAGCCTACCACTACCTTGTCGTTATAGAGCCTTCGCACCTTCTTTGCGGTGCCCTTCATTACTACCTTTTCTCCCAGCGTTACCTGGCCGTCGCCTGCTATGGCGCATTTGCCGTTGCGCTTGACTGCAACTATAGTGGTTCCTTTAAGGGACATATTTATTCTGCCTTTCGGTTGTGTTGATTTGAATATTTTATTTATAATATCACACAAACGCCGTTTATGCGGCGCTTGCGGCGTTAGTTTACATCTTGTTTTCGATTATGTCATCAATTGTCTCAATTGCGCGCTGTGAAATGAGGGTGTATCTTTCCTCCTTCTTCCTCGGCGCGTTCTCCATGCCGTCCATTATGCCGAAGTTTATGTTCATGGGCTGAAAGTCTTTACCGCAGTACTCGGAAACATAATGGCCCATTGCGCCGAGGGCGGTCTGTCGGGTAAAGTCTATCGGCTCCAGCCCCATAAGCTGCCGCGCTAAGGCTATACCTGCGACGAGGCCGCTGCCCGCACTCTCCACATACCCTTCCACACCCGTCATCTGCCCCGCAAAGAACAGTCCGGGACGGCTCAGCACTTCATAATTGAAGCTGAGCTTGCCGGGAGAATTTATGAATGTGTTGCGGTGCATCACGCCATAGCGCTCGTACTCCGCATGCTCAAGGCCGGGTATGAGCCCGAACACCCTGCGCTGCTCACCGAACTTAAGGTTGGTTTGGAAGCCTACGATATTGTACAGCGTGCCGTCGGAGTCGTCCTGACGGAGCTGCACCACCGCAAAGGGCTTTACGCCGGTGCGCTCATCCTTCAGGCCTACCGGCTTGAGTGGGCCAAACGCCAGCGTCATATCCCCCCGCTTTGCCATTATCTCAATTGGCATACAGCCCTCAAATACTCTGGGCGTCTCGAATTCCTTCAGCGGCGCAGTCTCGGCGTTCACCAGCTCATGCACGAAGGTAAAATACTCTTCCCTCGTCATAGGGCAGTTCAGATAGTCGCTGCCGCGCTCGTAGCGGGAAGCCCTGAACACCTTGCCCATATCCAGCGAATCGGCCCGGACTATGGGAGCCGCGGCATCGTAAAAGTGCAGTCCCTCGCCGAAAAAGTCCTCTATCGCCTTATACAGCGCACCGTCGGTAAGCGGCCCGGTAGCAACTATAGCCGGGGCGTTTGGCAGCTCTGTTATTTCCTCACATATAAGATTTATATTTGGGTTTGACTTTATTCTGTCCGTAACGCACCGGGTAAAGGTATCCCTGTCAACTGCCAGTGCGCCGCCGGCGGGAACCCGGCAGGAATCCGCACAGCTCATTATCAGCGAATCCAGATGGCGCATTTCTTCCTTCATGAGACCGGCGCCGTTTTGCAGCCGGTCTGAACGGAGTGAATTGGAGCACACCAGTTCTGCGAGTGTATCCGCGTTGTGGGCAGGGGACCTGCGTTTGGGCTTCATTTCATAGAGGTCCACCTCTATGCCTCTTTTGGCAAGCTGATATGCCGCCTCGCAGCCCGCAAGGCCGGCGCCTATTACAGAAGCCTTCATTCCTCGCTCCCCTTTTTATCCTGCTTGCTCTGCTTTGTGGTGTATCCGCAGCCCTCGGCTATGCAGGCGTCGAACCCGCCTCCGTGGCCCATTTTGTGTACCATCAGGCCGCCGCATTTTGGGCATTTCTCCTTTACCGGCTTATCCCAGGATACAAAGCTGCACTCCGGGTACTTTTCACAGCCGTAGAATACCTTGCCCTTCTTTGACTTGCGCTTTATTATTTCGCCGCCGCACAAGGGGCATTTTACGTCGGTCTTTTCGACTATGGCCTTGGTGTTGCGGCAGTTGGGGAAGTTGGGGCAGGCGAGGAACCTGCCGAAGCGTCCCATCTTGTATACCATCATGGAGCCGCACTTTTCGCACTTTACATCGGATACTTCGTCGGGTATGACCACCTTTTCTATGCTCTCGGAGGCCTTCTCAAGTGTCTTTTCAAACGGGCCGTAGAATTCCCTTATGACCTCCTTCCAGGGCTCCTCCCCATCCTTTATGAGGTCAAGCTTGCTTTCCATATCGGCGGTAAACTTTATGTCAACTATGTCGCTGAAGTTTTCCTTCATTATCTTTGTGACCACAAAGCCCAGCTCAGTGGGCACGAGCTGCTTCTTTTCCCTGCGTACATAGCCGCGCTCGATTATTGTGGAAATCGTGGGGGCGTAGGTGCTGGGGCGGCCTATTCCCTTCTCCTCGAGCAGCTTTACCAGAGACGCCTCGGTATACCTGGCGGGCGGCTGGGAAAACTTCTGCTCCTTCTCCACCTTTTCCGCCCTGAATATATCATTTGCGCTAACCGTGGGTATGGCGGCTTCCTCTTCAGCGCTGTCGTCGCGTCCCTCGGTATATATTGCGGTATAGCCGGGGAACAGCACCTTTGTACCAGCAGATCGGTAGGTGCAGCCGTTGGCGTCAAAGGAGACGGAGGTAGTCTCAAGTTTTGCTTCAGTCATCTGGCTCGCTATGAAGCGCTCGTATATGAGCTTGTAAAGCTTATACTGGCTGGCGTTGAGAGAAGCCTTGGCTTCCTGCGGGGTAAGGCGTATGTCCGCGGGACGTATGGCCTCGTGGGCGTCCTGTGCGCCTTTGCGGCCCTTGTATATGTTGGGCTTCTTTGGAACGTAATCCTTACCGTAGGTATCGGATATGTATTCCAGGGCCGCCTTCTGGGCCTCGTCGGCTATGCGCACGGAATCGGTACGGATATAGGTTATAAGGCCGGTAGTGCCCTTGCCGTGTATTTCGACGCCTTCGTAGAGCTGCTGGGCGATCAGCATGGTGAGCTTGGTAGTAAAGCCCAGCTTGCGCGCAGCTTCCTGCTGCATGCTGCTGGTGGTAAAGGGCGCGGGGGCATGACGGCTCTTTTCTGAGGTCTTTACGTCGCTTACGGTAAACTCATTTCCGCTGCGGGCGATTATATCATTTGCGGTTTTCTCGTCGTGAACGTCCAGCTTTTTGCCGTCCATTCCGTAAAATTTGGCTTCAAGCGGCTTGCGGTTGCCCTGTACCTTGAGCTTGGCGGTGATATTCCAGTATTCCTCCGGAACGAAGTCGTTTATTTCCTGTTCCCTGTCGCAAATGATGCTTACAGCCACCGACTGCACGCGGCCTGCGGAAAGGCCTCTGCGCACCTTTGCCCAGAGTATCGGACTTATCTTGTAGCCCACCAGCCTGTCAAGCACCCGCCTTGCCTGCTGAGCGTCCACAAGGTCCATATTTATGGCTCGTGGTTCCTTGACTGATTTCTTGACCGTATTGGAGGTTATCTCGTTGAACACTATTCTGCATGGAGAATTCGCGTCCATCTTCAGGATATGTGCAAGATGCCAGGATATGGCTTCACCTTCCATATCAGGGTCGGTTGCGAGATATATCTTTTTCGCGGCCTTGGCCTCCCTGCGTATATTTTCCAGCACCTCTCCCCTTCCTCTGAGGGTTATATACTTAGGCTCGAAATCGTGCTCCACGTCCACGCCAAGCTGACTCTTTGGCAGGTCCCTTACGTGGCCGTTGGAAGCCACTACTTTATATTTACTGCCGAGAAATTTTCCTATCGTCTTTGCCTTGGCCGGCGACTCCACGATAACAAGCATTTCTGACATTTTCTGCTTACCTCCGTTTTTGCCTTTATGGACAGGCTATTTTACTGTTTTTCGCCCATTCCATCAAATCCCGTAAATTCTTCCGGGCGATTGCTTAATTATTCCCGATATTTCCATCTCTGTCAAGGCGGAATTTAATTTGCCCGGTTCAAATTGCGTCATTTCGCACAATTCATCTATTGTTTTCTCTCCCGCTTTAAGCAATCTTACTATCAATGTCTGCTCAAAGCTCAGGCCGTTCTCATCTATTTCCGTCATGCGTATCGCCTTATCCGATCGCATTCCGTATTCCTCCAGTATGTCGTCCACGCAAAACACCGGCTTGGCCGCGCCCTGCTGTATCATCTGGTTGGTGCCCTGGCAGAAGGGGTCGGTTATGCGGCCGGGTATGGCGAACACGTCGCGCCCCTGCTCAAGGGCAAAGTCTGCGGTTATCCTCGTGCCGCTCTTTATGGCGGCCTCTGCCACCACCACGCCCCTTGATATGCCGCTTATTATTCTGTTGCGCTGAGGAAAATGCTTTGAATCCGGCACTGTGCCCGGCAGGAATTCGGATACCACCGCGCCCTTGTCGCATATCTCGTCGTAAAGCTTCCGGTTTTCTTCGGGATATACCACGTCTACGCCGCTGCCCAATACCGCTATTGTAGATATTTCCGCTTTTGACCTTTCCAGAGCCGTGATGGCCGCCACCTTGTCTATGCCGTATGCCATTCCGGATACTATGCATGCGCCACATTCCGCTAACTGTCCGGATATCATCTCGGCGGCCTTTCTACCGTAGTCCGAGCACCTTCTGGAGCCGATGACGGCTATGGGCAGCCTTATCTTATCCGGCAGGCGGCCTTTTACGAAAAGCGCCGCCGGCGCCGAATGTATCTCCCGCAAAAGCGCCGGGTAGTTCTTATCCTTAAACAGCACGACGGATATGTTCTGGTTATGGAGATACTCGAGGCACCTGTCGATGTAGCCTTCCTCTGCCTTCGCCTTCATGAGCGCGAGCATGCGTCCGTCCGCAGCCGTTTTTGAGGGTATATCTCCCCTTGCCGCCGCAAGGAACACATCATATGCGCTGCCGTATTCTTCGATTAACTCATTGTGCCGCATGGGCCTCAGCCCTGCGGTGAAGGCCAACCACAGATTGTACCGCCTCATATCCTCCTTCACGCATTATTCCCCCCAGTATTTTTTATCCACCGTACGGTACTGTATAGCCTCGGCGATATGCTCGTATGTTATGTCGCCGCCGCCTGAAAGATCCGCTATTGTTCGCGCCACCTTCATTACTCTGTTATATGCTCTGGCGCTGAGGTTCAGCCGCTCGTAGGCCTGCCGCATGAGCCGCTGGCCGTTTTCGTCCGGTACGCAGTATTTTTTCACCAGCCGGGCGGAAAGCTGAGCGTTGCATATTATGCCGTCCTTTTTGTACCTTTCCCTCTGTATGCGCCTTGCTTCGTCCACCCGCTCCCGTATTGCGGCGGAGCTTTCGCCCGGCTTGTTTGAGGTGATGTCCGAATACCCCACCTCAGCCATTTCAACGTGCATATCCAGCCGGTCAAGCAGCGGGCCCGATATCCTGTTGCGGTATTTTGCTATTTCATAGGGCTTGCATCTGCACTCCTGCATACGGGAGCCATAATAGCCGCAGGGGCATGGGTTCATCGCGGCGATAAGCATAAAGTCCGCCGGATATGTTGCCTTGGCGCTGGCCCGGGTTATGGTAACGACGCCATCCTCGAGGGGCTGGCGCAGCGACTCCAGCACATCCTTGCTGAACTCCGGAAACTCGTCCAGAAACAGAACGCCGTAATGGGCGAGGCTTATTTCTCCCGGCATTGCCTTCTGCCCGCCGCCCACAAGAGCCGCTGTGGAGGCCGAATGGTGCGGCGACCTGAAGGGCCGCTCCGAGGCTATTCCCTCACCGGCCTCCATAATGCCGGTTATGGACTGTATCTTTGTTATCTCAAGAGCTTCATTGAATGTAAGCTCCGGCAGTATGGAGGGCATGCTCTTTGCGAGCATGGTCTTGCCTGAACCCGGCGTGCCCACCAGCAGCATATTGTGTCCGCCGGCTGCGGCTATCTCAGCCGCCCGCTTTGCCCCGTACTGGCCCTTTATGTCCTCAAAGTCGTTGTGGTAGCTTATGCGCTTTGGGCTCCACTGCTTCTTTTCCCACGGTACGGCACTTCCCTTGGAGTTGATTATATCTACTGCTTCTTTGAGGCTTGCCGCTCCGTATGCGGTAACAGGCGAAATATAGCTCGTCTCCGGGGCGTTGGCACTGGGCACCACGAAGGTATCATAGCCCTGGGCGCTGGCGCTTATCACCATGGGCAGAAGGCCGTGTATACCCCGTATGCTGCCATCCAGGGCCAGCTCGCCCAGATAGATGTAGTCCGGCATCGGCCCTTTCAGCTGCCCCGTTGCGGATATGATACCCAAGGCTATGGGCAGGTCGTATATCGAGCCCTCTTTTTTCATATCTGCCGGGGCAAGGTTTACGGTTATTCTGCCCACCGGGTAATCAAAGCCGCTGTTTTTTATGGCGGAGCGCACCCGCTCCTTGGATTCACGCACGGCAGCGTCCGGCAGTCCCACTATCTCGCAGGCCGGCAGCGATGCCGAAACGTCTACCTCCACCGTAACCATAAAACCCTCAAGACCGGACAGGCCGAAGCTTTTTACCTTTGACAGCATGGCTTTTCCCCCTTGGATAGATTATTTTATCTGAAGCGTCATTTTTTGAATACGAAAAGCTTGGAACCGAAAAAGTTGACCAGCATCACTATGGGCGTAACAATTGCCTTGCTTATGAGGTTGCTGTCGATATGAAGGATATCATAGCACACCTTCAGCAGCAGCACAGATAGACCCATGGACACCAGGTTTACCGCCACAAAGTATATGAATTCTTTTTTGCTTCTTCCGCTGTCCCTTTTAAACGTCCAGCGGCTGTTGAAGAAATAGCTGTTGAGTATGCCGCAGCTGTAGGATATGCACTGGGCTATGGCGTATTTCATGCCAAGATACGTCAACAGCTGGTAGACCAAAAAGTCCACCAGCGTGTTGATTACGCCGACTATATTGTATTTTACAAGCTGGACGATACCGTCCTTTAATTCTTTTTTTCTCTTTTCTCCGCTCATTGTCAATACCCCATAAATGTCCAGCCGGGCAGCCACTCAAAGGCCCTTACGTATCCGATGCTTGCAGGCGCGCCGGATATCACCGGGTAGAACAGCGCGAACAGCAGCACCACAAGGCCCAGATACGCCCACTTCATCCGACGCAGTTTAGGGTGCCGCTCGTCAAATTCACGTATCAGCCATACGGTTATGAATACGATAAACGGAACGCTGGCAAAAAAGTGATAGGCGAAGGTGCAGCGAGTTACCAGCACCCAGGGCAGGTAATTCGCCCCCAAACCGATCAGCAGCACAAATATGCCCTTGTCCGGCTTGGACCTGCCCGCGATCAGCCGCGCGCAGAGTATTCCGGTGCAGGCTGAGCACACCCACCATACCGCCGGGTTGCCAAAGGCGGATATGGTAGAAGTCA
>UMLQ01003283.1_pt1 | contig 13951 bp, 8 predicted proteins | sample 1966631 | NCBI WGS metagenome assembly UMLQ01 (sample SAMEA4836206, study PRJEB28245) | human gut metagenome | biome: gut microbiome; material: fecal sample | place: Denmark | collected 2008 | reverse complement strand
GCGGGGGTCAAGGGGGCATCCCCCTTGCAGCTCTTTCTTTCTCCCTTTTTCTTTCTCCGGAGAAAGAAAAAAGGGTAGGCACTGACGCAGTCGGAAAATCTCCGTTGCGCCCGCCAAACGTGAACAGGATGTTGTGCCTTTCCGAAAAAAGCTCCTCTGTAAAAAAAGTATTGACAAACCGCCCCGAAAGCGTTATAATACCGTCGTAAGGCAATCATACCGAGCAGTACCCGTAACCACACTGTACAGAGAGCGGAGCAAACGCTGAAAGCCCCGCCGGAAGTGACCGGAGAAGTCGCGGTATGCGCCGCGGAAAGAAAGCGTTTCGCCGTAGAATCCGCCGTAAGCCGTCGTAACCGGCGCAAAGAGAGCGCAGAGCCTTTTTCTGCGAATTCAGGTGGTACCGCGCGATATTACGCGTCCTGTGTTTTTTCACGGGACGCTTTTTGTTTCCCGCGAGCCTCGGCTCCATAAAGCAGACAATAACAACCACATCGGATAAAGGAGAAACAGAAAAATGCAGAACGAACTGCCAAAAACCTATGACCCCTCGGAATTTGAGGACAGGCTTTACAAAAAGTGGGAGGACAGCGGTTACTTCAGACCGTCAGGCGACAAAAACGCCCCGTCCTTCTCGATGGTCATCCCGCCCCCTAACGTCACGGGACAGCTCCATATGGGTCATGCTCTGGACGACACGCTTCAGGACATCATCATAAGAGCAAAAAGAATGGAGGGCTACAACACCCTCTGGGTCCCCGGAACCGACCATGCCGGCATCGCAACACAGATAAAGGTCGAGGAGGTGCTCCGCAGAGAAAAGGGGCTTTCCCGGCACGATATCGGACGCGAGGAATTTTTAAAGCTTGTCTGGGACTGGAAGGCAAAGTACGGAAACCGCATCATCAGTCAGCTGAAAAAGCTCGGCGCATCCTGTGACTGGGAGCATGAGGCGTTCACAATGGATGAGAATCTGTCGGCGGCGGTGCGGAAAACCTTCGTGTCGCTCTACGAAAAGGGGCTTATCTACCGCGGACTGCGCATAACCAACTGGTGTCCGCACTGCAACACCGCGCTCTCCGATGCCGAGGTGGAGTACAAAGAGCTTGACGGCGGCTTCTGGTATGTGAAATACCCTGTCGTCGGCTCCGACGAATATGTCATCATCGCCACCACGCGTCCCGAAACCATGCTCGGCGATACCGCCGTTGCAGTCAATCCGGAGGATGAACGATATACCCGCCTCATCGGAAAGCAGCTTGTCCTCCCGCTCGTCGGCCGCACGATACCCGTCATCGCCGACGAATATGTCGAGCGCGATTTCGGAACCGGCTGCGTAAAGATCACGCCGTGCCACGACCCGAACGACTTTGAGGTCGGTCTGAGACACGATCTTGAACAGATAATCATCCTTGACGGTGACGGAAAAATAAACGAAAACGGCGGAAAATATCAGGGGCTTGACCGCTTTGAGGCAAGAAAGCAGATAGTTGCCGACCTTGAGGCTGCGGGACTGCTTCTGAAGGTCGAGAAGCTGAAGCACAACGTTGCGCACTGCTACCGCTGCGGTTCGGTCATCGAGCCTCTTGCGTCAAAGCAGTGGTTCGTGAAAATGAAGCCCCTCGCCGGCCCCGCCATAAAGGTCGTGAAGGAAGGAAAGATCCGCTTCATCCCCGAAAGATTCAGCAAGATATACCTCAACTGGATGGAGAACATCCACGACTGGTGCGTCTCCCGTCAGCTCTGGTGGGGACACAGAATTCCCGCATTTTACTGCGGCGACTGCGGAAAAGTCACCGTCTCCGAAACCGACGTCACGACCTGTCCCGACTGCGGAAGCCCGAACATCACTCAGGAAAGCGACGTGCTTGACACATGGTTCTCGTCGGCGCTGTGGCCGTTTTCCACCCTCGGCTGGCCGAACGACACGGAGGATCTGAAGACCTTCTACCCGACGAACGTTCTTGTCACCGGATACGATATAATCACCTTCTGGGTATCAAAGATGATATTCATGGGCATCGAGAACACCGGCAGCATCCCATTCCCCGACGTGTTCATCCACGGGCTTGTCCGCGATGCGCAGGGACGGAAAATGTCGAAATCCCTCGGCAACGGCATCGACCCGCTTGAGATCATCGGCAAATACGGTGCCGACGCGCTGAGATTTGCCCTTGCCACCGGAAATTCTCCCGGAAACGATATGCGTTTCTCCGACGAGAAGATCGGTGCGGCACGCAATTTCGCAAACAAGATCTGGAACGCCTCCCGCTTTGTCAGGATGAATCTCGACATCGAAGAGATCGCCCTTCCCTCCGCCGACAGACTGAGGACTGAGGACAAGTGGATCCTCTCTCTCTTCAACCGGCTTGCCGGTGAGGTGCGGGAGAACATCGACAGCTACGAGCTGGGGATCGCACTCTCAAAGCTCTACGACTTCATCTGGGACATCTTCTGCGACTGGTATATAGAGCTGCTGAAGCCCCGCCTTTCGGCAAAGGGGACGGAGGACAATCATGTGGCACAGAACGTCATTGCGTGGGTGCTTTCAAATACCATGAAGCTCCTGCACCCGTTCCTGCCCTTCATCACCGAGGAGATATGGCTTGCGCTCCCTCACACCGGCGACAGCATCATGATATCCTCCTATCCGCAGACCGACCCGGCGCTTGATTTCCCGGAGGACGAGGCTTCGATGGACAGGATAATCGAGCTTATCAAGGCTGTCCGCAACCGCCGCGCCGAGATGAACGTTCCGCCGTCAAAAAAGACGACGCTCTATATCGTTTCGGCATACGGCGACACCTTCAACAGCGGGGTTTCGCACTTCTTCACCCGCCTTGCATCGGCTTCCGAGGTGATTTACACCGGCGAATTCACGGGCGATAACGCGGTTTCCATCGTCACCGGCTCTGCGACTGCATATATCCCGCTTGCCGAGATGATCGACACCGAAAAAGAGCTTGCCCGCCTGACAAAAGAGCTTGAGAACACCGAAAAGGAGATCGACCGGCTGACAAAGAAGCTGTCGAACGAGGGCTTCACCTCAAAGGCTCCCGCCGCCGTGGTCGAGGGCGAGAAAGCAAAGCTGGAAAAGTACAGGGAAACGCTTGACGGCATAAAGACCGCCATCGCAAACCTGCCGAAATAAGGTTTCTGCATGAAAGAATATCACATCCCCTTCTCATCCGAACCGGAAAAGAGCGCTCCGGCGGTGCTTGATATCTTCCGCTGGGAGGATAACGGGTATCAGCCGGAAACAGAGGCGCGGCTTTCCTGCGACGGAGAGCGACTGTATCTTCTCATGACCTGCCGCGAGAAAAATCCGCTTGCACGCTTCACCGCCGACGGGTCGCCCGTCTGCCGGGACAGCTGCATGGAGTTCTTCTTCGCGCCGGACGGAGACTGTCGGTACTGCAACATCGAGATAAATGCAAACGGCTGCTGTCTTACCGGCATCGGAGCATCGCGGTATGACAGGGTCTGCGCGGATTTCCTCTTCTCGCATCCGGTGGGGGAGGTACACGACGGGTTCTGGTGCGTGAAAGCGGTTATCTCAATGGAGAAGCTGAAAAAGCTCTACGGCACGGAAAGCATCGGATTTTTCACCGGCAACTTCTACAAATGCGGGGACGAAACTGAATTCCCTCATTACGGAATGTGGTCGGAGGCGGTTTCCGACACTCCGGACTTCCACCGTCCGGAGTGCTTCGGAAGGCTGATTCCCGACCGCCCCATACGCTGAATGACCCTTCACGGAGGTAAAATGTCATGGAAAAAGCAAAAATCGACCGCATAAACGAGCTTGCGAAAAAGCAAAAGGCGTCCGGACTCACCGATGCCGAGCTTGACGAGCAGAAGGCTCTGCGTGCCGAGTATCTTGAGGCGATAAAGGCAAACATCACAGCCGCTATCGAGAACACGACGTTCGAGTACCCCGACGGAAGCACCTTCACGCCGAAAAAGAACAAGGAAAAATAAAAATTGCCCTCTCCTCCGTGTTCTGCGGGGAGAGGGCAGTTCATAAAATCACCCCGCCTCAGATAATGAAGCGGGGTGATTTTTGTCATATTTCAGGATTGTTCCGGCGTCTTAATCAGAACTTTACGACAACGAATGCCGCGGAGCTTGCATCGACGGTAACCTCTGCGCTGCTACCGCTGACGGAGGTTATCTTTCCGGTGTTGGGGTTGTAGATGTCAAAGCCCTTTGCACCCTCGTAGCTGAGGTTGAGGACCTTTTCAAGGCTGTTGTTGTTGACGAGCCAGTACATCGGCGCATCCTCGAGCATATATCTTCCGACGAAGAGGGTCGAGGTGGTCTTGTCGATGGTGAGCTTATCGGCAACGGCTTTCTTGGACTGAGCGACAGCCTCGTCGATGCTGACGGTCTTCTTTCCGGACGCAAGTGCCTTTACTGCGTCGCGGTCGGCGGTCTTGTCGGCGAGGTCGGGAGTGCGGTCGATCCAGATGACCGTCCCGCCGCTCTTCTCGAAGGCATCGAGCTTCTGCATGACGTCAAGCGGGATTATCTCAACCGTCGGCATGATCATGACGCTGAAGGAGACGTTGTCGGTGTAGAGCTTTCCGTTCTCCGCCTTTGCCTCGCGGATGAAGATATCGTCAACGACGGTGAAGTCCTGCTGGCTCTTATAGAGTGCCATTCCGATCTTGCCCATCTGCGGTCCGTTTGCATTGCCGTTGAGCGCGGCGCTGTAGCTCGGCATGGTATACGCCTGAACCGAGGCTATCGGGTAGTAAACTCCGACCTGTCCGTCCCAGACTGCACTGCGGGACATATACGAAAGCCTTCCGAGGTAGGTCAGAAGCTCTTTTGCATGATCGGCAAACAGATTTGTGGCAACATAGGAATTGATATGTGTGGCACCGTCAAAGAAGATGTTGTTGAGGGTCGTCCTGAACTGCTTGTACTGCTCATCGTTGTAAGCCATAGCGGAGGGCAGGTCGGTCGCGCAAGTCTCCATCATGACAAGTCTGTCCTTATCGGTGAGGGTGGCAACGCTTGACGCATACTTGACCGCCATGAAGATCGGCCAGCCCTCGCTCAGGTAATTTTCGGTCTTCATTGCAAGTCCGTCAACGCCGGGGATGGACATCTCGCGGAGGCACTGCATGAGGTTGCCGTAGTAATGAGCGTGATAGTTCATGCTCTCCTCAAGCAGGCAGTGACCGGAGGATTTGCTTCCGTTTGCCTCGCAGAATTCGCGGAGGGCGCCGAAATAGGTCTTGGAGAGGATCTCTGCGACCGTCTCGCGGTAGTTGACCCTTACGATCTTTGCCTCGTCGCTGTCGCCGGTGAAGATGAGGTGGTACTTATCGGCGACGGAGTAGCCGTGCATCTGCTCGAACTTATCCTCAAAGCCGTCAACGGTTGCAAGCTGAGAGTATTTGAAGGTATCGGGGGTATTCTGATATACCTCCATAAGGCTCGGCTCGTCAGTGAACACGCCGACTATCTGATTGAAGTATTCGAACTTCTCGGCATACTGCTTATAGGTGTTGTCAATGAAGGCACTGACGGCGTTCTTGTCCATAAGGTTGGGGTAGTATGCCTGTCCGCTTCCGTTGTTTGCGGCATGGGTTCCTTCAAAGAGGACCTTTTCGTAAAAGACGTAAAACGTCCACTTTCCGTCGGTTCCGGCAAAGGTCGCCTTTTTGTCGGAATATTCAGCCTTCACGACCTCTCCGGCGGCATTTACCGCATATGCGGAATGGATCTTCAGAACGTCGTCGGGGCAGTTTACGGTGACGGAATTGCTTCCGCTTCCCTCCTTTGCCTCAAAGACGATACCTCTTGCAAGGTATTCCGGATGATTCTTTGTCGTATACCCGCCCGCCTGACCGGAGGGGTACCCCTTTTCGTCATAGAGCCACATATTCAGCCCGTTGTTGAAAAGCGCCTTTGCGCCCTTGGAGAGCCACTCAAAGCCTACCGGGTCGGTGACATATTCGTCTGTCCACGGGACGTTTGTAACGATTCCGCCGACGCCGAGGTTCTTCATTTCCTTGATTCCCGCAAGGAACTTTGACGTCTCCTTGCCGTAATCTGCAGCAAAGCCGTGACCTATGTTGTGCCAGCGATATTTTGCCGACGGATTATTGAATTCGTCTGCGTAATTGGTCTTCTGATAGTCCATATTCTCTCCTCCGCTTGACGGATCGGTATCGGGAGAATTTGTTCCCGAACCGTTTCCCGGATTGTCATTTTTGCTGTCGCTTCCTGCCGGCGGCTTTTCGGAGCTGCCCCCGAACACGCCGAGCGCGGCACAAAGCCCGACCGTCAGACCCGCGACAAGACAGAGTGCCGCAAGTATGATCACCGGTTTTTTCATTCTTTTTCCTCCTTGAGAAACCGAAAATCGCGTCAGACCGCCGCTTTGCGGCCTGCTACACATATGATTATAAAGAATCAGAATGAAATGTCAACCGTTTTCCCGTCATTTAAAACGAATTGCCTACGAAATCGGTACACCTGCGGTCTGAATTTGCGGTTTACCCGGTTTGACTTCATTAAATATTAATAAATTACACACGCAGAGGGCAAAGTTTCTGCACACAGTGTCACGGTTTACAGCCGAAAAGCCCATAATTATAGGCATTTATTTTTTTGGCATAGGCAAAGTTGTCAAACGCGGAGAACGGTAATTGACATGGGAAAGCGATTATGCTACAATCGGAGTATGCACGGAGGGCTCGTTTTCCGATTTATGTTTCCGTGTAAATAAAATCTCAAGAGGTATAAAAATGAAAAAGACAACAAAGCTCCTGTCACTGCTTTGTGCCGTCGCAGCAGTCATCATGATGATCCCGATGCAGCTTGCGGTCGGAGCGGAAGAACCGGCTGCCGGAACCGTCTACGATCTTTACAGCGGCTTCGGGACAGGTGCAGAGTACGACAATTACTCTTTTTATGTTGCGCCCAACGGTCAGAGCGATATGATGGTTGACGGCAAAGCCGATTTCACTAAGCTTATCAGGCTCCCGAACGTAAAAGTGCTTGGCGGATGGCCGAGCGGAACGTACTACCTGTCCGATGCAGAATCAGGAAAGACCACTGCCGAGCCGTCTATAGAACATTTCTATACGACAAATAACCAGATATGCACCACCGTCAGACAGGGCTACTGCAACACCATTGTCTTTACTGCTCCGACCTGCGGCACATACACATATACTGCTGTAATCCACACATGGGATAACGGCAAAAATATGGAGATGTCGGTAAAGAAGCCCACCGCGTGGGAATGGGGAAAGGCAGCCAACGTTGCCGGAAGCATTGCAAATGTCACTGCGACCGATACTGTTTCTCTCAAAAAAGGTGAAACAATCTGCTTCTATTTCAGAAACACCGACGGCGATGCCAGCGATATCAGAGTAACAATTGAGTCATTCAAAGTCTCAATGGACAAAGTTACCCACAAAGCCGGTGAAGCAAAGCAGGAGAACTACGTCGCAGCAACCTGTGCAGACGGCGGATATGATACCGTCGTCCGCTGCACCGAGTGCAATGAGATTATCTCATCCGAGCACACTGTTCTCACCAAGGTTGCAGACAAGCACAAGGGTCCGGAGCTCACAAGAAACGTGAACATTGTTCCCGCTACCTGCCAGACCGAGGGCTCTCATGACGTTGAGACCTACTGCGAATACTGCAACACTGTTATTAAGACCGAACCAGTCACCGATCCCAAGCTCACCGACCACACTCCCGAAGCCGGCGATCCGGTGAAGGAAAACGAGGTCGCGGCTACCTGCCACTCCGAAGGCTCCTATGACCTTGTCACAAGGTGCAAGACCTGCGGCGGCGTAATGGCAACCGAGCACAAGACCACCGAAAAGACCGCCCACACTCCCGGCGCAGCTGTCAGAGAGAACGAAAATCTCCCGACCGTTGTCGGCAAGGCAGGCTCCTACGACGAGGTCGTTTACTGCTCCGTTCCCGAGTGCAGGGCTGAAATTTCAAGAAAGACCGTCAAGGTCTACCTCAAGAAGGTCAATTACACTCTTAAGAACTTCGGAAAGACCACTAACTTCTCCTCCAACAATCTCTCCCTCATGTTCACAACTGCCGGCAACGGAACCGATATCGGCAGTGCTGTCGGAAAGTTTGCAGACACTCTCAAGCCGCTCAATAAGCTGACCGATGTCGGCGGCGGCAAGCGTTATACGCTCGGCGGCAACGACAAATTCAAGCACGCAGAGCTTGTTGACGGCGAGATGAGAATCTATGCCGAAAACGGCGGCTTCAACGTCATCGTCTTCACCGCTCCCGAGGACGGAACATATTCATATGAGTTCTCCGGTCACAACGCATGGGGCAACGATATTGAGCTTGCCGTCAACATCAACGGAAATTCCTCCACATGGGGCAAGAGCGTAAACGGCGCTTTCGGCTCGACCGGCAAGGCATCAGACACCGTAAATCTCAAAAAGGGTGAGAAGATATTCTTTGTTCCCCGTCTCACCGCAGGCGCTGATCAGGCGGGACAGCACGACTACTTCGTTCTTGAGAGCTTCAGTGTCTCGACCGTCAAGTACGTTGAGAAACAGCCTGTAAACCCCGGAACCGGCACATACATCGCTGCTTCCGTCTTTGCCTGCGCAGCCGCTGCAGTTGTCTGCACCGTCGCGGCAAAGAAAAAGAAATCCATATAATTCAAGGCAAATAACCTTATGAAAAAGCTACTCCTTATATTTCTCGCGCTGACATTTGCAGTAAGTGCGGCTGCCTGCGCGGGTGATCCCGGTAAAAAACCGGCTCAGTCCTCCGGTGCCGTAACATCGGGCGGCGGTACCTCTGAGGACGATCCTTATAAAAACATTCCCGTCGATCTCAGATTCGACGGCGAAGACTTTGTTGTCGGTATGCAGTCCGGCACCCAGTACGAGTTCTACATCGAAGAGGACTCCGATGATGCCATCAGCTCCGCGCTCTACAAGAGAAACCAGACTGTCGAGAACCGCTTCGGCATCACCATCAAGCCGCAGTACTCGGCAGAGGGTACCGACCTTTACACCCACACGAACGAGCTTATCAGAAACATCATGAGCGGTGAGAAGGCGTATGACCTCATCTCCGCGAAGGTCGTGGCATCCGGCGGTCTTGTCCTCAACAACTGCCTGTATGACTGGACGGAAATGAAGTACAATGACGGACTCAGAGGCTCTGCCTGGATCGATTCCATCAACGATGAGCTTCAGATCCAGGATCATATCTTCACAGCAGTCGGTCAGACCTGCATTTCGGCTCTCCGCTGGACTTATGCGATCATGTTCAACCGCACACAGGCTGACAACCGTCAGATAACCGAGAATGTGTTCAACGCGATCGACTCCGGCGACTGGACGATCGACTATTTCAACTCACTTGTCGCCGGCATCTACGAGGATGTCGACGATGTCAACGGCAGAAGCGAATATGACTTCTACGGCTTCAATGCAGAGGCTCTTACCAACCTTGACACCTTCCAGTTCGCATTCGACATTCCGATGATCGTCAAGGACAAGGATGAAATTCTCTCGCTTGCCTTCGGAACGGAAAAGACAGTCGATGCAATCGACAAGGTCATAAGACTCTACTGGAACAATCCCGGCACCTTCATCTGCGACGACACCGCTGTCGGAACCGAGGGCAGAAACTTCGTTGAGGGACGTTCGATATTCGCTATCATGACCCTTGATACCTGTTTCACGGGGCTCCGCGATATGAACGATCACTATGCGGTTCTTCCCTTCCCGAAGTACGATGCCGACCAGAAGGAATACCTCACCGGCATGATGGATAACTACTCCATCATGGGCATCCCGACAGACGCCGCAAACCCCGATATGTCTTCCGCAGTTGCGGAGGCTCTCAACATCGAGGCTGAAAGAACCATGTACCCCGTGTGGTACGACGAGTCCCTTTCGACCAAGTTCCAGCGCGATGAGTACACCGTCAAGTATCTTGACCTCCTTATCGCCGGAAGAAAAGCCGACATGGGCACGCTGTTCCAGGAGAGCCTCGGCAGAATCGCCATGTTGTTCAGAGACACCGTCCGCACAAAGCAGAACGGCTTCCAGAGCAGCTGGGACGGAAGCAAGGATGCTCTCAACGCTTCGCTGAAAGAGATCATTGACACCTACATCAAGAACACCGGCGCAAACAGCTGACGTTACTTAAACATAAAAAATCACTCCCGTCCGCGGAAGTGATTTTTTATTGCTTAAAGCGGAGAATTGTGCTGTTTTCTGTAATCGGTCGGGGTTGACTGGGTGAATTCCTTGAAGCGCCTGCAGAACATTTTCATATCCTTGTAGCCGACGTCGAGCATTATCTTGAAAACCGTGTCGTTCGTCGTTGCAAGCATTATGCAGGCGCGGTCGATCCTGACCATTTCGATATATTTGCCTATCGTTTTCCCCGTGACCTGCTTGAAGACCGCGAACAGCTTTGAGCGGCTGACGCAGATCATTTTTGCAAGGTCGTCGTAGGTCAGCTTTTTCTGATAATTGTTCTTGATATATGCGATTATCTGATTGACAAGCTGGACATCGCGCATTTCGGGGTTGTCGCTTTCAGAGGATGTGACCTCGGACAGGCGGATAAGAAGCTCTGATATTTTCAGGCGCATTATCTGCCGGTAAGCCGGCGACTGAGCCTCTGTCTCCGACACCATGTCATTGAAAATCCGCTGGACGGCGTCAAGGTTGATCTTCGGCACGCGCGACCACGTCCGGTCAAACTCGGTATTGTCGAAAAAGTAGGAAAGCGAGCGGTCGGCCGAGATATCTCCGATGGATGCCGAGGCGTTGTTCCTGAAGCCGAAAAGCTCCGGCATGAATGAGCAGGAATAGATTATCACCGGCGAGTGCGGAAGCACCTTGTATGCGGTGTCGCCGTCGAGGATCGAGATCATTCCCTGCTTTATCTGGCGTTCGGTTCCGTCGATCACCATTTTTCCGCTTCCGGACGAAATGAAAAGCACACGGATATACTTTTTGTCCGGAGAACCGGAGTAATCGTTGATATAAACCATCTTCTGAGCGTTGACGGGCTGAGCCTGAAGATTAAGTCCGCCCTGAGGGGAGGAAAGCTGACTGACCGGTGTTTCGTCAAGTCCCGAATAATTGAAGCTGAAATCCTGCATATCAAACCGTTCCTTTGCTTCGTTATACGGCAGATAAGACAAATAAACTATCTGCCGTATGTCAGAAATATGATACCACACCTCGGCCGTCTTGTCAAGAGGCAGACCGATGTTGCCGTGCTTTACCTTTGATCGGCAGACAATTTGCCCTCATATTTCAGGCAGCCGGAATATTTTTTGCCCATACCCTTGAAATCCGGTATACGATATGCTATAATAATTATAAAGGGGTTTTGTGCCCTTTTCATGATATAAACAAGAGAGTAAAATGGACAATACAAAAGTCATAGAGCTGCAGAGCTTTGGCATTCTCCCCGATACGGAGGATGACTACACCGAAAAACTGAATAAACTTTTCCGCGAAAATCCGGAAAATACCGTATTCCGCTTTGAAAAGGGCATTTACCGTTTTCATCACGGTTCCGCCGCACGGCGTCAGTATGCAATGACCTCCTGCGTACCGGGCATCCGCAGCCCTCTTCTCATGCTCTCCGGCATGAAGAACGTTGTTATCGACGGTGGCGGCGCGAAATTCCTGTTTTACGGATACGTCATGCCGCTTGCGATAGAGGACTGCTGCGGCATCACGCTTAAGAACTTCACCGTTGACTGGGAGAAGCCGACCGGAGCCGAGGGTGTCGTCACCGCAAAGAGCACCGATTATATCGATGTGAAGATCGACCGCCACCTGTTTCCCTGTAAGGTTCAGAACTTCAGCCTGTTTTTCGACATCGGAGACGGGCAGGAGTCCGAGATAACCTACGGCAGACACGTTGCATATGATTCCCAGACTAACACCGTGACTCAGAACTGCGCCGACAGGATCAGGTTCCGCGGTGCGGAGCAGGTATCGGAGGATGTTTTCAGGCTCTATGTCGCGGAGGTCATGAGGGACGACATTCCCCCGTATGTCGGCAATACCATCGTTCTCAACCACAGCAAATGCTCCGAGGCTGGTATCTTTGCCGAAAACTGCGAAAACACGGTATGCGAGGACATCACAATGCACTCGGCAGACGGTATAGGAATGCTGTTCCAGTTCTGCCGCGGCATCAGCGCGAAACGGATCGATTTTGTTCCGAACATCGCTGCCGGAAGGCGGGTCATCTGCGCCTGCGACGGCGGATTTCACATAGCCTGCTGTTCCGGGGATGTACTTATCGAGGACTGCCGGTTCCACGGGCTTCAGAACGACCCGGTCGAGGTACACGGAATATATGCCTCGGTAAAGAAGCAGACCGCACCGGACACGCTTTTATGCGAATTCCTTCACCCGAACTCGACAAATTATAAATACTGGGCAAAGCCGGGGCAGACCGTCACCTTCATGACGCGCAAGAACATGAAGACGGCAGCTGAGGCTGCGGTGAAATCCTACCGGCTTGTTGCGGATTCGCTTTTCGAGCTGGTGCTTGAGGCACCGCTGCCCGATATCAATATAAAGAACGAGGCGATCCTTGCCGATAACTACGACAATTCGCCGTCGGTCACGGTAAGAAACAACCACTTCGGTGCCTGCCGTGCGAGAGGTCTGCTGCTTGTCACCCCGAAGCCGGTGGTTATCGAGGACAATATCTTCGAATCCGGCGGCGCGGCGATAATGCTGTCGAACGATACAAGCTTCTGGTACAATTCCGGCTGCTGCACCGATGTGACGGTACGAAACAATGTTTTTTCCGACGCCTGCTTCCTCTCCACCTTCCAGTTCAGCTATGCGGTCATAACGGTGCGTCCGGACATTCTGCGTCCCGCTGCCGATATTCCGTTCAACCGTGGGATCGTGATAGAGAACAACCTCTTTATGTCCTCCGACACGCCGATCCTTTACGCATTCGCGACAGAGGGGCTGGTATTCCGTCACAACCGGATATTCCGCACAGACCGTGTGCCTACAAAATATTTCGGAAAAAGCCTGTTCACATTGAAATACTGCCGCAATGCGCTCATCTCCGACAATCCGACGGTCGGCGGATTCTCGCTTGAGGAAATGCGGCACGAAAGCACGACATTCAGAAAAAAGTGAAAAAATTCCCTCCGCACCGCAAAAAAACGGTCGGAGGGAATATCTTTTATATGTTATTCAGCTTATATTCCGCGGTGTGATTTCCGGCGGGATATTTTTCTTTTTTTCCGTCGGGAAGGATGAGCGTTGTGCTTCGCGGCACGTCAAACGAATAGTACGCTGTTCCGTCCGATACACGCCAGCCGGCTTTTATCTTTCCGTAATCGGTGTCAAGCTCCGCGCTTATGTCGCCCATTTCCGGGATGAATACCGGACGGAGGACGATCTCGGAGAAGCCGGGCGCCGACTCGTTCCATCTTATTCCGCAGAGGTCGCTGAACATCCAGCCGGTGACGGAGCCGAGGGTGAAGTGATTCATGCTCAGGCTCTTTTCCTCCGACATATCCCCGATGCCGCGCCATGTCTCGGTTATGGTGTTGCCGCCCTGCGACAGCATATAGCTCCACGACGGGAATTCCTTTCTGTCAAGGAGCATGAACGCGGTTTTCTCATAGCCGTAATCGCAGAGTACGTTCATGATATAACGCGTTCCGGCGTATCCGGTATCAAGGCTTCCCTTTTCAAGCACGGCGCGGTTCAGCTTTTCAGCCATAAGCGCGCGGCGCTCCTGCGGAACGATGCCGAAGGCAAGCGGCAGGACGTAGCCCGACTGTCCCGCGGGGGTGTACTTCTCCTCGTCCGGGAGATAGAATTTTTCGTTGAAGCCCCGGTCGGCGGCTTCGGAGAGTGAAGTGAAACGCTTCACCGTTCCGGTATCTCCGAGGATCCCGGCGATCTCA
>UMLQ01066905.1_pt1 | contig 13969 bp, 9 predicted proteins | sample 1966631 | NCBI WGS metagenome assembly UMLQ01 (sample SAMEA4836206, study PRJEB28245) | human gut metagenome | biome: gut microbiome; material: fecal sample | place: Denmark | collected 2008 | reverse complement strand
CACGCCGCGCTTTGATGTCTACACGGGCGCGGGCCGTCAGGCAAACCAGGCGGTAAGCCCGGTTTTCATGAGCGTTCTTAAAACGTTTTGCATCATTGCGGCCATCTTCATGACGATCGGTGTCGCCCGTGTGGCGCTCGCCGGCGTTACGGCCCAGGTGCTCAACAGCAACGCCGCGCTTACCAACACGCTCGAGAAGGCGACCGATGAGAGCTCCGACCTGGAGGTCATGCATTCGGTCTATGGTGCCGACACGCGCATTCGCGACCTTGCGGGCGCTTATGGCATGGTGGAGCCCAGCGAGAGCGTTACACTTGACTTTTCGCAGGATGCAGCCGCGGGCGCTAGCTCGACCGCGACCGCTCAGTAACAAGACGGTAGCTGAGTATGACAAATGACTATCGCCGCGGCTCCGACGGGGGTCGCGGTTCTGGACGTCCCTCATCGCGGGGACGTTCTGGTTATCAAGGAACGGGTCGGCCATCTTACAACGCGAGGCCGTCCTATGGCAACGACCCCGCGTCGCGTCTCCGTGGCTCGAGTGGTCCTCAAATGCATAACACCAGGTCGCGCAAGAGTTCGTCGACCGAATGGCTCACAGGCACGCCTCTGCCTCGCCGCAAAGCCATCATGGGCTTCATCGGGCTTGGTTTGAGCTTGGGCGTCTTTCGCCTTGCCGACTATCAAATTGTCGAAGCCGATAAACTGCGCGAGCGTGCCGATGCGCGCCGCCTGCTTGCACAGACCCTCTATGCCAAACGCGGCACCATCTACGACCGCAACGGTAACGTGCTGGCGTCGTCGGTCGAATGTCGCAACATCGCCGTGAACCCGCAGCTTGTCGAGGATGTTGACAAGACGGTGTCGGCGCTGGTCAAGGCAACTGGAATCGATAAAAAGACCTGCCGCAAGCTCGTCGAGTCCGATGGCACCTGGGTGTATATCAAGCGCCAGGTGGACGAAGACGATGCTGCGGCGCTGGAGAAGAAGAACCTGCCCGGCGTGCTTTTTGAGCAGGCCATGAAGCGCGTATATCCATACGGCAATCTGGCATCGCAGGTGCTGGGTGTAGTGAATGTAGACAACGACGGCTTGACGGGTCTCGAAAAGCAATACAACAAGCTTCTGACCGGCACGAATGGTACCCTCGTGCGCGAGCGCGCGAGGGACGGCAGCTATATCGCGGGCGGTGCCTATAAAAAGGTGGCTGCGGTCGACGGCGTTGATATCGTGACGACGCTCGACGTCAATATCCAGCGTGCGGCCGAGGATGCCCTGGCAGAGGCAGTTGAGAAGACTAAGGCCAAGAACGGCTCGGCGCTGGTCACCGATCCTACGACAGGCGAGATTTTGGCAGCCTGCTCGTACCCGACCTACGACCAGACCGATCTGGAGAATGCCAAGACCGAGGATATGAATCTGCGCCTGGTCACCGACGCCTACGAGCCCGGCTCGGTCTTTAAGACGCTCGTGGCGGGCGCCGGCTTCGACTTGGGCGTCGTGCGATCGAGTACGTCGTTTGAGGTGCCGGCGAGCATCAAGGTGGGCGACGATACCGTCACCGATGCCGACAAGCGCGACTATGCCATGACCATGGATGTGCGCGAGATGATGCGCCGTTCGTCCAACGTGGGCTTTGTCCTGGTGGGGCGCAAGATCGGTGCGGATGACTTTGCCGCCTATGTGGACAAGTGGGGCATAGGTCACAGCTCCGGTGTCGATTTTCCGGGCGAGAGCCTGGGCATCGTCAAGGAGCGTGACCAGTATGACGGCGCCACGCTGGGTTCGATGAGCTTTGGACAGGCGCTGTCCGTCTCGCCGATTGAGATCGCACGTGCCGTGGGCGGCATCGCCAACGGCGGCGTGATGATGACCCCGCACTTCTATAAGTCCAGCAAGGGCGACGAGAAGGACTGGGGCGAAGGCGAGCGCGCGATTTCGGAGGACGCCGCATCCCAGGTGACATCGTGCATGCAGACGGTCGTGTCCGAGGGAACGGGCGTTGGCGGCGCGGTTGACGGCTATGACGTGGCGGGTAAGACCGGTACGGCCGAACGAGCCGACGAGAACGGCGGCTACCTCAAGGAGAACTACATGTCGTCCTTTATGGGCTTTGCACCGGCACAATCGCCCAAGGTGCTGTGCTATATCACGCTCGACGGAACGCCGAGCGGCTCAGATGCCGCTGCGGTGCCGTTCCAGTCCATTATGGCCAACGCGCTCGACGTGCTGGGTATCCCGCACACGAAGTAGGGGGTTACAATCTTTGGGGCGTGGTTTGTTGTCCCATATGAGGGGTGTTCACATGCCCTGCACCACGCATGCGCGGCGCTGGGATACAATACGCCGATAGCATTATTAGGTTTACAGGGGAGCTGCAATGATAGAGATCGCCGTCAACAACCTCGCGGCCGCAACAGGGGCCCGAACCGTGACGGGAGAAGCCGATCAGGTATGCCGCGGGTGCGTTATCGACTCGCGCCAGGTCGAGGAAGGGACGATTTTCGTCGCCTTTCCCGGTGAAAACGTCGACGGCAATGATTTTGCTTCCCGTGCCGTCCAGTCGGGTGCCGGCGCCGTCGTGATGACGCGTGAGCCCGAGGCCGAGCTGGTCTCGCTGGCGCAGGACAAGGGCTGTGCCATCTTGCTGACCGATGATCCCGAGGAGTTTCTGCTGCGTTTGGCGCACACGTACCGTCTGGAGCTTGGCTGCCTGGTCGTTGGTATTACCGGTTCCATCGGCAAGACGACGACCAAGGACGTGCTCGCCGCTGTGCTCGCCAAGCGCTATCGTGTCTGGGCCACCAAGGGCAATTTCAATAACCTGATCGGCATGCCACTCACGGTGCTTTCCGCTCCGGCCGATACCGAGGTCCTGGTGCTCGAGATGGGCATGAACCATTTCCACGAGATCGAGCGCCTGTCCCAGTCCGCCAATCCCAACCTTGCCATCGTGAGCAAGATTGGTACCTCTCATATCGGCATTTTGGGTAGCCGCGAGAACATCGCCCGCGCTAAGGCCGAGATTGTCCAGGGTATGTGCGCCGCTGGCGACTTCTTGCCGCTGCTGGTTTTGGGCGGCGAGGACGACTTTACGCCGTTCATTCGCGATACGTTCGCCCAGCCTGCTGGTATCGACGTGATGCTGGCCGGCGTCTCGGACGATGATGAGGTCCGTGCCCGCGACGTTCGAGTTGATGACGAGGGCCGTCCGGTCTTTACGCTCGATTTTGGTCAGGGCGAGACAATCGATACCATGCTTGCCATCCCCGGCGTGCAGTCCGTCCCAAATGCCGTTAAGGCCGCCGCGGTTGCCTATCGCCTGGGCGTGACGCCCGAGCAGATCGATGCTGCCTTTAGGGGCCTCACGATCACCGGTCACCGCCAAGAGATCAAGCGCGCCAAGAGCGGTGCCCGCGTCATCGACGATTCCTATAACGCCAGTGCCGAATCCATGGCTGCTGGCCTCGATCTGCTGTGCTCGCTTTCGTGCACGGGGTCTCGCATGGCGATCCTGGGCGAGATGGGCGAGATGGGCGATGAGGCTCCTCGCATGCATGAGCTCGTGGGCGCCTATGCCGCCGCCAAGAAGCTCGACATGCTGGCGTGCGTGGGTGGTGAGCTGGCCCAGCTTATGGCCGATGCCGCGCGCATGATGGGCATGGACGAGGACCGCATCCAGGTGTTCTCCGATTATCAGCAGGTGCTCGACCGCATGGGCGGCGCGCTTGAAAAACATGATGTTGTACTGGTCAAGGGTTCCCGTTTTGTTGAGCTCGACCGCTTTGTGGAAGGTGTGTGCTAGCCCATGTTCGGCAATCCCTCGTATCCAACGTATCAGGCTTTTTTGGGGCTTGGTATCGCCGCTGCCATTGCGCTGCTGCTCATGCCGTGGTGGATCAAGCTGCTCAAGGTCGAGGGTATCGGCCAGCAGGTTCGTGCCGACGGCCCCAAGCGTCATTTGGTTAAGCAGGGAACGCCCACCATGGGTGGCGTTGTCATCCTCGTCGCGATCTCGCTGACCTGCCTGCTGATGGGCAAGCTCACCACCGAGCTCGTGCTCGTGCTGCTCGCCACGCTGGCGACCGGCGTGCTGGGCCTGATCGACGACCTGACCTCCGTTACGCACGGGCGCTCGCTCGGTCTGACGCCTCATGCCAAGATGATCGGCCTAACCATTATCTGTGTCACCTTTACGGTACTTGCCGTCAACTGGTGCGGCGTCGCCCCCGAGATTCGTTTTCCCGGCGGCCTGACGATTGACCTCGGTGTTCTTTCGACCACCATCTGCGGCCTTTCGTTCCCGTGGCTCTACATTGTCTTTTGCTGGCTGATGATCGCCGGTCTTTCTAATGCCGTGAACCTGACCGATGGCCTTGACGGTCTTGCTGGCGGCACCTCCATGATCGCCATGCTCGCCATGGCTGCCATGGCGTTTTTGCACGGAGACGTGAACCTGTCCATCTTCTGCACCGCGTGTGCCGGTGCCTGCTTGGGCTTTCTGTGGTTCAACTGCTATCCGGCGAGCATCTTTATGGGCGATACCGGCTCGCTTGCCCTGGGCGCCGCGTTTGCCTGCACGTCCATCATGACCAACACCGAGGTCGTCTCCCTCATCATCGGCGGCCTGTTTATCGTTGAGACCCTGTCGGTCATGATTCAGGTTGTCTACTTCCACTTTACGCACAAGCGCGTCTTCCTTATGGCGCCCATCCATCATCATTTCGAAAAGAAGGGCTGGGCCGAGACCAAGGTCGTCATCCGTTTTTGGATTATCGCTGCGGCCTTTGGTGCCGTTGGCCTTGCTTTGTTCTTCCAGTTGGGATAGTGGTCTTTCATGCCTCTTGCTGATGTCTTTAGCCTGCTCGTTTTGGGTCAGGGCAAATCCGGTCTCGATGTCGCCCGCTGGGCGCTGGCACATCCCGAGCGCGTAAGCGCCGTTACCGTGTATGGCGGCGGCACCTCTGAGCCCAATGACGCCACGCGTGCGCTCGAGGCTGCTGGTGCGTCGTTTGTCTATGGGGCCGAACAGGTCGAGGGCGCCTATGACGTGTGCGTGACATGCCCGGGTATTTCGGAGTTCTCGTCCTTCTTTAAGGCGGGGCGTGAGCATGCCGCTCAGATTATGGGCGAGCCCGAGTTTGCCTATCGCTTGTCTCCCCAAAATTGGATTGCCATCACGGGCACCAACGGCAAGACAACTACCACGTCGCTGACTGATTATCTGCTCAAGGCCGCCGGTGAAGCCAGCGTGGCCGTCGGCAATATCGGTGAGCCGCCGGTGAACGAGATCGACGGCCGCGCACATAATGAGTGGTTTGTGGCCGAGCTGTCGAGTTATCAGATTGCTACGACCGCCGAGCTTCATCCTCGCGTGGCGGTGCTGCTCAACATCACGCCCGACCACCTGGGCTGGCACAAGAGCCACAAGAACTATGCGCTTGCCAAGATCAAGTTGTTCGAGAATATGGTCGACGACGACCTCGTGGTTATCGACGTTGAGGATGCCGGCATCCATGAGTTCGATGAGTACATCTACATGCCGGGCCGCCGCATCTGCAAGGTCGCTTTTGACGAGCCCGAGGGTGCAGACGCCGCCTTTGTGCGCGACGGCAAGTTGGTCGTCCGCCTGAAGGGCGTCGAGACTCAGCTTGTCGCCACTTCCGAGCTCAAGATCTCGGGCCATCACAATGTCATCAATGCCCTATGTGCTGCCACGGCTGCTTTGGCCGTCGGTGCCGATGTCGACGGTGTCTGCCGCGGTCTGGCCTCGTTCCAGCCGCTCGAGCACCGCGTGGAGCCCTGTGGCGAGATCGATGGCGTGCGCTACGTCAACGATTCCAAGGCAACGAACACCGATGCAGTCGAAAAGGCCCTGACGGCGTTTCCCGACGACGATGTGATTTTGCTGCTCGGCGGCCACGATAAGGGTACGCCGCTTGCGGACTTTGCCCGCGCCGTTATGGACAACGTGCGCTCGGTCGTTTGCTTTGGCGATGCGCGCGAGCGCTTTACCGCCGCTATGGACGAGGCCGATGTCGATGGTGACGTGGATATCGCCCAGGCGGATGACCTGCGCGATGCCGTGGACGTCGCCCGTTCGCTGTCGAGCCGTGGCGACGTGATCTTACTTTCTCCTGCCTGCTCTTCGTTCGATGAGTTCTCGGGCTATGAGGAGCGCGGCCGCGTGTTTAAGGACTATGTGGCCCAGCTTGCCGCTGCGGCGAAATCGCAAATGGAATAGGGGTTGCGGTGAGAGAGGAGAGCCCCCGACAAGGTATGAGGAGGCCCGACTCGGACCGTGCTTCCTCGCGGCGCAGCACACCGCGTTCCGGTCGCGGCGGGCAGACGTTTAGCGAACGCTATATTGCCGGCGTTCCCGCCCGTATCATGCGCCCCCGTTTGATATTCATGGCCTGCCTGTTTACCTTGGTGTGCTTTGGCCTGCTGATGGTGTACTCGGCGTCTTCGGTCGAGGCGCTGCACGAGAATGGCTCGGCGACGTTTTTTCTGTTTCGACAAGCCGCGTTTGCCGTGGTCGGTGTTCTGGCGCTGATTGCCATCGTGCGCGTTTTGCCGGACAGCTGGTTTGGGGAGGATGTGCTCAGGATCTTCCTTATCGGCATGATAGGGCTACTGCTTCTGGTGTTCTTGGTGGGCAGCGGCAGCCGCGGCGCCACGCGCTGGCTCAACATCGCCGGTATTCAGTTCCAGCCTTCCGAGTTTTTAAAGCCATTTGCCATTGCGTATTCGGCCATCATGCTTGATCGCTTCTTTTCGCCCGGTGGCAACATCAACGAATTCCTTCGCAAGATGGGCATCTACCTGGGCATTTCGCTCTTTCTGATCTTTATCCAGCCCGATTTCGGTACTGTCCTGATCATCCTGTTGACCCTCATGTGCATGGCGTTGTTTGCGGGTCTCGACCCCAGATTTATCATTGGCGTGCTAATCTTCGGCATTCTCGTGATCGTGATTGCGCTTGTCGCAGAGCCATACCGTATGGTGCGTATTCAGGTTGCCTTGAACCCTTGGGCCGACGAGTATGGTGACGGCTATCAGGCCACGCTTGCCATCATGGCCTTTGCCTCGGGCGGTCTGTTCGGCCGTGGCATCGGCAACTCAACCATGAAGTACTCGTATCTGCCCGAGGCACACAACGACTACATCTTGGCCATCATTGGCGAGGAAGTCGGTTTTGTCGGAACCGTGCTGTTCTTCTTGGTGTTTGCGATGCTGATCTACTCGGCGTTTCGCATTGCCGAGCAGGCGACCGATCGTCGGGGCGCGCTCATGGCGTCTGGCTCCGCGGTCATTCTCGCAGTGCAGTTTTTGATTAACGCGCTGGGCATCCTCAACGTGTTTCCCATGACGGGCAAACCGTTGCCGTTTATTAGCTACGGCGGTTCGTCGATTATTGTGTCGCTCATGCTTGCCGGGTTGATCCTGCGCGTTTCGTACGAGAGCGCCCGCCGCGATGAGTATGACCGCCGCCGTGAGAGCTTTGCCGTTATGGATGAGAGTACCGCCGGCGTGCCCCACGTGCGCGGCGAGCGATCTTCGCGTAACGGTTTTACCGTCCTGGATGGCTCTGCGACCGACCCCGCAGCCCGCCCGCGTCAGCGAACGGCGCCGCAAGGTCGTCCTCAGCGCCCCACTCCTCGCAATGCGGGCGGCGGATATAATCGAATCGATTTGAACTCAGACCCGTCGGCGCGTCTGCGTACCGACGGCCAGGGACCGCGTGTACGAAGGGACTACCATGACCGATAAAATGACCGTTGCTATTGCAGCCGGCGGCACGGCAGGGCACATCAACCCCGCGCTCGCCTTGGCCGAAGAGCTCCGTGACCGTGGCCACCACGTTGTGTTCGTGGGCCAGTCGCGCAAGCTCGAGGGTCGTCTGGTCCCCGAGGCTGGGTTTGATTTTGTGCCCATTACGGTCACGGGCTTCGACCGCTCCCGTCCTTGGACGGCGCTGACCTCGCTGTGGCGTGTCAACAAAGCCAAGCGTGCGCTCGCCAGTCATTTCTCAAAGGTCGGCAAGCCCGATGCCGCCATTGGTTTTGGTGCCTATGTCGAGGTTCCGCTGCTGGGGTGGTGCAAGGGCGCGGGCGTTCCGTATCTGCTGCATGAGCAGAACTCTGTTCCGGGCCTGGCCAACAAGATGATGAACTCCCACGCCGCCCGCGTGTGCATCTCGGTGCCGGCAGCGCGTTCGGTCTTTGAGCGCGAAGGTGACCCTGACCACGTGCTCATGACCGGCAACCCCGTACGTCGCTCGGTGATCGAGGGCGATCGCGCTCGCGGCCGCAAGGCACTTGGCGTTCCCGAGGACGCTACGCTGCTGCTCGTCTTTGGCGGTTCACTTGGCGCCCAACACCTCAACGAGCGCGTGGTTTCGCTCAAAAACGAGCTGCTTTCGCGCAAGAACCTCTATGTGTTGCATTCGACGGGTGCCGACGGCTTTGAGGAGACCGAGCGCGCTTTGGCGCTGACGCCCGAGGAGGCGAAGCGTTACCGCGTCCAGCCTTACATCGACAACATGGGCGATATGCTGGCTGCTGCCGATTTGGTGCTCTCGCGTTCGGGCGCATCGAGCGTGGCCGAGATCGCTGCGCTCGCCGTGCCCTCGGTGCTCGTGCCGTATCCGCATGCGACGGCCGACCACCAAACCACCAATGCTCGTTATCTGGTCGACGCCGGGGCCGGCGTGCTCTGCGCCGATGCCGATATCGACGGTTCTGCCTTTGCCGATGAGCTGCTGCACCTGGTCGATGACGCGGCGGCACGCGACGCCATGCGTCAGGCGGCGCGTGGTCTGGCTCAGGATAGGGCCGCCGCTCTTCTGGCGGATGCGGTAGAGGGTTTGCGTTAGTTAGACGGGATATCGTCGGTCGCCCTCGCGCTGATGCGGTAGGTGCGGGACAGTTAACGGGTTACAGGCAGTGTTTACGCAAGGAGTACACGAGCACATGGCTGATTCCCAGACTGCAACCTCCGCGCCCGAGTTTAAGAGCGCCCACTTTATCGGTATCGGCGGCGCCGGCATGAGCGGCATCGCCCTCGTTCTGCACGAGCGCGGTTATGCCGTTACCGGCTCCGACCTTAAGACGTCACGTTATATCCGCCAGCTTACCCGCGCTGGTGTGAAGGTGCATGTGGGCCATGAGGCCGCCACGATCGACGAGGTCAAGCCCGACGTGGTTGTTGTCTCCACCGCTATTCCGGAGTCCAACCCTGAACTCGTGCGCGCTCGCGAGCTTGGTATTCCCGTGTGGCCCCGTGCCAAGATGCTCTCTGCTTTGGGCCACGGCTACACCACCGTCGCTGTTGCCGGCACGCATGGCAAGACCACCACGTCTTCGATGTGCGCCACCATGCTCGACCGCATGGGTCTGGATCCGAGCTTCCTGATCGGTGGCATCGTCGAGGGCTATGACACGAACGGCAAGAACGGCTCGGGCGACTACTTTGTCGCCGAGGCCGACGAGTCCGACAGTTCCTTCCTGTTCCTGAACCCCAACGTGGTCATTGTGACCAACGTCGAGGCCGACCACCTCGATCACTACTCGGGTATCGAGGAGATCGAGGCGACTTTCGCCAAATTCATGAGCCTGGTGGGCGAGGACGGCACCGTCATCGTCTGCGGTGAGGACCCGCATCTGGTCGAGCTCGCCAAGTCGACGGGCCGTCACGTGCTTTCCTACGGCTTTGCCGAGAGCAACGACATCGTCTGCATGCACCCGGATGTCAAGGGCATCCAGAGCGACTTTATCGTTCGCTTTGAGGACGGCACTGAGCACGCTGTGGAGATCAAGAGTAATCCCGGTCGCCACAACATGCTCAACGCCACGGCGGTGCTCACCGTCGCCCATGTCCTGGGCCTTGACATCGACGCCGCCGCCAAGGCGCTTTCGAGCTTTGAGGGCGTCCGTCGTCGCTTTACCCACGTGGGCGATATCGATGGCATCACCGTGGTCGATGATTACGGCCATCACCCCACCGAGATCAAGGCGACGCTTGCTGCCGCTTCGTCGCTGGGCTACAAGCACGTCGACGTCGTGTTCCAGCCGCACCGCTATTCGCGCCTGCAGGCCCTGTGCGACGACTTTGCCGATGCATTTGCCAATGCCGATAAACTGCTGCTGATTGATGTGTTCTCGGCTGGCGAGATGCCCATTCCGGGTGTTACCTCTAAGATGCTCGCCGATACCGTGCGCGCCAAGCATCCTGGCAAGGAGGTCGTGTACTGCTCCAGCCGTCTTGAGCTCAATCAGGAGCTCGAGCAGATGGTGGGCGAGGGCGACTTGCTGCTCACTATGGGTGCCGGTGACGTTACGACCGTCGGCCCCGAGTTTATCGAGTATTTGACTGCCAAGAAAGACGCTTAAGTCTAATGGGTCTGTTTAACGCCGTCATGGCGCTCTCGGGCATGATCGACACGGATGTGATCGAGGACGAGCGCCTTGCGCGTCATACGAGCTATCGTATCGGCGGCAAGGCCGACCTCTTTGTGACGTGCCATAGCTATCATGCCCTCCGCCGCGCCGTGGCGGTGCTCGATCGCGAGCAGGTGCCGTGGGTCATCATCGGCAAGGGCTCCAATCTGCTGGTTGCCGATGGCGGTTATCGCGGCGCCGTCATTTCGCTCGGACGTGAGTTTCAGCGCACGGTTGTTGCCGATGACGGTTGTACGCTGACGGTCGGTGCGGGCGTGATGTTTGCGCGTCTGGTCAACGATGCCCTGTCGCGTAGCCTCTCGGGCCTTGAGTTTGCCGTTGGCATCCCTGGCTCGGTTGGCGGTGCGATATCTATGAATGCCGGCACACGGACCGAGTGGATTGGCTCGCTGGTTGAGGATGTCGTAACGTTTGACCCGGCATCCGGTATCAAGCATTATGCGGGGTCCGAGATCACTTGGGGCTACCGCGAATGTAGCCTTCCCCGCAATGAGATTATCCTCGAGTGCGTGCTCAAGCTTAAACCGGCGCCCAAGGCCGACATTCGCGAGCGCATGGAGCGGTACCTGACGAGGCGCAAGCGTACGCAGCCCATGGGTCGCGCATCCTGCGGGTCGGTCTTTCGCAACCCGCCCGATGCGAGTGTGGGCAAGCTTATCGAGGATTGTGGATTAAAGGGTTTTTCGATTGGCGGCGCGGAAGTTTCGCCCGTTCACGCTAATTTTATCGTTAATAACGGAACTGCCTCGGCCGATGACGTTGCCGCGGTTATCAGACATGTGCACGGAAAGGTGAGGGAGGCGTATGGCATCGAGCTCAGACCGGAAGTTAAATTCCTCGGCTTCTAGAGCATCGAAACCCACCTTCCGCCGCGCCGGAGGGCGTTCCGGCGCGCCTGCCAAACCTCAACGCAATACCGTCGCGCACTCTAAGTCTGTCGGGCATGCTCGACAGACCAGTCGTCCGGTTGTCGGCTCGCAGCTCGGTAATCGTCCGGCCGCAAAAAAGTCCTCGCGTCCCTCGGTGACGTCAAAGCCTGTTATGGGCGCCAAACCCGCCCGTCCCATGGCAACTCCTAAGCCCTCGACGGGAACTAAAGCGCCGCGTCCAGGTCGCACGCTGGGCGCATCGAAACCGCGCTCGCTGACATCGGTGCCGGCTACCGCCAAGAAGCCTTCGGGTAAAAAAGGCGTCAACCCGTTGTCTTCACTTGGGGCGATGGTAAATAAAACATCAGACGCCGCTTCTGTCGTTGCAGGCAAAGGCAAAATCGTGGGCGGCGTTCTGGCCGCCTTGGCCGTGCTCGTCGTCGTTGCCATCGTGGTGATCAACTCTGGATTGTTTACCGCCACTGATATTCAGATTCAAGGCAGCGAGCATGTGACGAAGCACGATGCTATCCAGCTGATCGATTTGCCCGAGGGAACGTCGCTTTTTAACGTCGATCCCGACCAGATTACCGAGGACCTCAAGCAGAATCCGTGGGTCTCGGGCGTGGATGTCCAGCGTCAGTTCCCGCATACGCTCATCATTACGCCGATGGAGCGCAAGGTCATCGCAATTGCCTATATCAGTTCCGATGACCTTGCCTGGGCCATCGGGGATGATGACACCTGGATCGCCCCACTGTCGACGTCGGTCGAAGTGGACGACCAAGGCAACGTCATCACGACAGGGCAGGGCTCAAATACCTTGACCGGAATCGATGCCGCGCTGGCGCTCGCTAAGCACTATGGCGCGGTGTTGTTGACTGATGTCTCGGCGGATGTCGCTCCGGTTTCCGGCCAGGCAGTGAGCTCCAAGGCCGTTAAGGCTGGCTTGGATTATGTGCGTGGTTTTTCGAGCGAGTTCTTGGGACAAGTCAAGGATATTTCCACGCCTTCGGTCGAAGCCATCTCGGCAAACCTCAATAACGGCATTGAGGTGTCGCTGGGCGATTCGAACGATATCGTCAAGAAGGAGCGCGTAGTCACCAAGCTGCTTTCGCAGGTAGAGGGCGTAACGTATATCAATGTGCGCTCTCCGGGTAACTATACATTTAGGAACGCTCCGACCTCGTAGCGCTGGTTGATGCTTTGTTGAGGGGCCATACCACGCCGTTTATCTGGTTTGTTTGGTTTTCACGGTCAATTATTTGACTGATACGTTCATAATGTGCAAACATAATACGGTTTACCTTTGCATTTACTTTCAACCTGAAGGTTAATGTGCGCAGGGGTCGACCCATGCTATGGCTATAACCTTTGTTCGGAGGACCGACATGCACGAGACAGAGATCAACAACTACCTTGCCGTCATTAAGGTGGTCGGCGTCGGCGGCGGCGGTACCAACGCGGTCAATCGAATGATCGAAGAGGGCATCCGCGGCGTCGAGTTTGTTGCCATCAACACCGATGCTCAGGCACTCGCGATCTCTGATGCCGATATCAAGGTGCACATCGGCACCGACCTTACCCGCGGCCTGGGCGCCGGCGCCAACCCCGAGGTTGGCCGCAAGGCTGCCGATGAGTCCCGCGACGACATTGCCGAGGCGCTCGCTGGCGCCGACATGGTGTTCATCACCTGCGGCGAGGGCGGTGGCACCGGTACCGGCGCTGCTCCCATTGTTGCCGATATCGCGATGAACGAGGTCGGTGCGCTGACCGTCGCCGTCGTGACCAAGCCCTTCACCTTCGAGGGCCGCAAGCGCAAGAAGAGCGCCGAGGAGGGCATTAAGACCCTCTCCGATTGCGTCGACACCATGATCGTCATCCCTAACGATAAGCTGCTCGACATCGCCGAGAAGAAGACCACCATGCTCGAGGCCTTCGCGATTGCCGATGGCGTCCTTTCCCAGGGCACCCAGGGCATCACCGACCTCATCACCGTCCCCGGTATCATCAACCTGGACTTCGCCGATGTTAAGACCATCATGAAGCAGGCCGGTACCGCCATGATGGGTATCGGTACCTCTTCTGGGGACACCCGTGCCGTCGACGCTGCCCAGCAGGCCATCTCCAGCCCGCTGCTCGAGAGCTCCATCGATGGCGCCACGCGCGTGCTGCTCTCCATCGCCGGTTCCAAGGACCTGGGCATCCAGGAGATCAGCGACGCCGCCGACGTTGTCGCCAACGCCGTCGACCCCGAGGCCAACATCATCTTCGGTACCGTTGTCGACGAGTCCCTGGGCGATCAGGTGCGTATCACCGTCATCGCTACGGGCTTCTCCGACTCCAACGTCAACCGTCAGGACGAGCTCTTTGCTGCTCAGCAGTCTCAGAGCAAGGCCGCTGCCTCCGCTGAGCCGCAGCGCACCGCTCCTGCCACGAGCCCGGCTCAGGCCGCTCCGACCCGCAACGTCGGTGGCACCGAGCTTCCTAACTTCGGCAACGATCAGTTCGAGCTTCCCGACTTCCTGAAGCGCGGTAGCTTCTAAGTCGTTCTTTGCATTGTTGTGCACAGGGGCGTGTCCGTATGGACGCGCCCTTTTTATTTACGGGCTTTAGCCTGTGCGGGGCGCGCAGCGC
>UMLQ01041148.1_pt1 | contig 14057 bp, 11 predicted proteins | sample 1966631 | NCBI WGS metagenome assembly UMLQ01 (sample SAMEA4836206, study PRJEB28245) | human gut metagenome | biome: gut microbiome; material: fecal sample | place: Denmark | collected 2008 | reverse complement strand
CGAAAAATTAATATTTGTAAAGGGGAATTGAGAAAAAACATTAAAAAGATTTATAAATATATCGAAATTAATACATAATACTGCGATGCGCGCAAATTCCGCCTGCTGTTGAGATGAAGTCCGGCTCGCCGGAATACGGGAAAACGTGATAAAAGAAATATCGTTGCCGCCGTATATTCTCCCCACAAATGCAGACAATATCTTTGTGAAATAATTCCTGCAAGGAGAAACCAACATGAAAGCAACCGGAATTGTGAGGAGGATAGATGATTGTGGTATAATAACACAAAGAGGATTATGCCGCATAAACACCGGGGTTCGCTGATTTTGTCCAAGAATTAGGTTCGAGGCCCGGGCATAATTCGACTTTAATATGCCCGAAAGGAGGAGCCAATTTATAGGCAGCCGAGCAAAACATATTTAATAACCTGTCACACAGAAAAGCCGAATGAGCTCTGAAACTCATTCGGCTTTTCCTATTTCACGAGGAGGATAAAGATGAAAAAACAATGTGTACTGATTTATGATGTAATCGGTCGGATGGACATCCGCTTCGGATTACTGGATTACTATGGTGGTCTTCACCGCGGAGAACGGCTGTAGGTTCGGCTTAATGAAGAGTGAATCCCGACGAGAATTGAACTCGGCGGGTCCCGGTATCTAAAAGGTGTGAAGCAGATCAAGCTGAACGGACTGATTGTTAGAATTGAAGACTGATACTATGTGACGACGGAAAGGTCGTCTTTTTTTATTATTCCAAGGAAGGAGGCACTGATGTTGAAATGCCTGATGAAGTATGAATGGGTAAAGCTGCGAAGAGATACTCTGCCGACCGGCAAAGGCATTATGGGTGCTTGGGCAAGGCTTGCCGCACGAGCAGCATTTCGGCATGGGCATGCCTACTACTGCGGATACAAGAACGCTGTGAGCCCCGGAATGTGGTCCGGGGGTATTGTCGGACTGAAGAGTATTCTCGGTATCAAAAGCCGCACACAGGCTTTAGAGATACTGGATAAGCTATCAGCCCTCGGTTATCTGAAATACACGCTTGACAGCAAAACCAAAAAGCTGACCTATCAATTAACGGATTGGGTCGTAAAATGCTCCGGTGAGGAGTGTATGAACGGAACCGTGTATGCCACAGATGGTTTTGGGTTTCTCTGCCTCCCCCGCAATATTACGCAGCGACTTGCCGAAGAGCAATATACATTTGATGAAGCAGACGCATGGCTGGATCTCTGGTGCCACACAGTATCAGAAGAACCGGGCAATGCGTTTTCTTTTATAGCGCCGGCTGTTCAATACGGCAATTACGGCGCCATATTAACTATGGAAAAACTAGGTCAGCGCTGGGGCTGGGAAAAGACAAAGGTATGGAGATTTTTCAAAAAGCACGGGGATGTCTTTGCTCTGTACCGTCTTCCCGGCTCTTACGGCTGCCTTGTTTTCAATAAATCGTATCCAACGGATACCGAGGTTTCTTTGCCCGGGCAGGAGGAGATTCTGCGTATTCTCGACGAAATACGCATTCGGGGCGCAAATACGCACAAGGTGGGCAGTGACAATGAACATATCAACCGCCTGGTCGCATGGTACAGCAGAAATGCTGTGGAAAAGTCGGTTAGCACTGTGGAAGAAAATCGCGTTGCACTTTCGGGCAGTATAATACGCGCGTATTTTTCTCCGTGTTGGAACTGTAAGAATTGTGAGTATGTCTGCCGGAGTAAAGAGTATTCTCAGCTCAAGGTACAGGAAACGAATAAAATCCGCGGACCGTGCAGGCCGACGGATATCACCAAAATCGCAAAGGAGATGTTTTATCATGAGCAAACAGGATGAACTGCAGTATGAGCAGCAGGAAAAACGAATGCAAGCGCAGTCAGACGCTTTTATCACACTTCTGACAAAGCGAGGCATCTTGGGAGACAGCCAGATCGACGATGCACAAAAGCGTGCTGCCAGACAGGAAAAGACAAAAAACTGCTATCACAACACGCTGATGCTTCTCCAGCACTATCGCACGCTGGTGTGGATGCTGGAATGCTTCCCCGAGACGGTTGCTGCCGAGCTTGACCGGCCGTTTGAAGGTGTGGACAAGCTGATTGAGGATGTGGATGTCGAGGTGGCGCTGGGCAACAAGAAGATCGAAAGCCGGATGCAGGGTATGCAGAAATCCCGCCTGCTGATGGACCGGCTTAACGAAGCGTTGACCGTACTCCGTAAGAAGCCGGATAACGGCGAACGGCTGTATAATCTTATCTACACGACCTACATAGCACCGGATGTACTCAACCATCAGGAAATTTTGTATCGCCTGACGCTGTCTTCGCGGAATTACTATCGTCTTCGCCAGCAGGCCATTTCCGTTCTTTCCATTCGTCTGTGGGCAACAGCTGCACCGGATGTGGATTTCTGGCTGGAGATGTTGACGCTCATTGAGGGTCTGGAGTAATTGTATTCCGGCAGGCTGCAGTGAAGAAGCATAAGCCTTTACTTCGACTGCCCTGCCGGCATTCAGACGAGAATTCAGATCAACACTGAGAAATTAGGCATAGGGAATTACTCTGTTTCAGGGTTATATCCCGATTTCGACGAACAAAATATCAATCATCGGTTTTTTGAGCGTTCACAGAAAAGTTAAAAGCCATAATGCGTATACTCTCTTGACGGAGCGGGAATATTATGATAAAATATGATTGGTCGTAGATTTTCATAAAAACACAGAGGCGCGTTATGGTATATATTTCACGAGAGCTTGAACGCAAGTTCTTAAAGCTCAATGATTTTTTCAAGGTTATCCTTGTTACAGGCGCAAGGCAGGTCGGCAAAACGACGATGCTGAAGCATTTAGCTGAGAGCAACAGGGCCTATGTCACGATGGACAATACAATGGCGAGAGAGCTTGCACAGTCTGATCCCGTGCTGTTCTTCCAGACCTATAAGCCGCCTGTCCTTATTGACGAGGTGCAGAAAGCTCCGGAGCTGTTCGGGCAAATCAAAATCATTTGCGACGAAAGCGATGAAAAAGGTCTCATTTGGCTGACCGGTTCGCAGCAGTACAATATGATGAAACGAGTGCATGAGACCCTCGCCGGAAGAATCGGCATCTTGGAACTGTACAGCCTATCCGCAAGAGAAAAAGCAGGACTTGTGTTCGACACGGATCTGGACTTTTCACTCGCCACCCTGCAGGCAAGGCAGCGCAAGCTTCCCAAAAATGATGTGATTCAAGTGTTCAATCACGTTTGGGAGGGCGGTATGCCCCAGGTGCAGGGCGCGGACGACGAACTCCGGCAGGAATATTTCAATTCTTATGTAGATACCTATTTGATGCGTGATGCTACCGAAGCAGGCGGTATTACCGACGCCGTTCGTTTCCGCAAATTTCTTGTGGGCTGTGCTTCTCTTGTTTCGGAGCAGGTCAATTATTCCACGCTGGCTGAATCTGCCGACATTGCACCGAGTACCGCAAAAGAATGGCTGAAAATTCTCGTTGGATCAAACATCGTCTATCTGCTTTCCCCCTATTCCAACAATGAACTCAAACGCCTAAGTAAAACGCCGAAGCTGTACTTCTGCGATACCGGACTCTGCTCGTATCTTTCCATGTGGCTGACACCGGATACGCTGCGGAACGGTGCTGCAAGCGGTCATTACTACGAGAACTATGTTGTGATGGAGCTGGTCAAGAATTACGCCTACGCAAAGTCCAAGGCGAACCTCACCTACTTCCGGAATTCCAACGCAAAAGAGATTGATGTGTTTGTTGAGGAAAACAACGTCATCCATCCGCTGGAAATCAAAAAGAGCGCTGCGCCCGACCGTCGTGAAGTCAAAAAGTACAGCGTGATTGACAAGGCTTCCTTGAAGCGTGGCAACGGCGGCATCATCTGTATGTGCGAGGAGCCGATACCAATTGATGCGGATAACTGCTTTATTCCGAGCAATCTAATCTGAACAATTTCAAATGAAGAGTGTAGGCTTAAGTTTTATCACTCTGTTTTAGGGACATATCCCGATTTCGACGAACAAAACACCAATCGTCGGATTTTTCGGCGTTCAAAGAAATGTCAAAAGACTTAATGCGTATACTCTCTCGGCGGGACAGGGATATTATGATATCAGGGTGGAAACTTCATATGTCTGTATTTCTGAGCACGGTCAAAATAAAAACCTGCCCGATAAGGACAGATCGGACAGATTTAATCCAGTAATTCGGTTATATCGCACCTCAAGGCTTTGGCAAGCCGCAGCACAATATCAATTTGCGCTTTGTTAATGTCTTTACTTTTCCGTTCATAGGCACGGATGGTATTAAGGGAAACGCCGGATTCATGGGCAAGCTCCTCCTGTGTCAATCCGCAATGCCTTCTTGCCGTTTTCAGCTTGCATTCGCTTTTTTCAAAGTGAGCATCGAGGACTTCGTAGCTTTTTTCGATGTCCGCTTCGTGAAGCGTCCCGTAAAGTCCCAGAAGTTCATTGTACGGAACCGTGTCGAGGATACTCTTGAATGTGCGCCCGGAATACCATTGGTAATGGGTCAGCATCCATCCTACCCAATAAACAGGGCTTCTTTCGTAGCTTTCAATAAAATTTGTATCGTAGGCTTTGCCGGTGGCCTTTTACATGACCTCTAAAAAAAGCTCTAATCCGCTTTTGCCTGCAATGTATTTCGGATTACCGCTTTCTATTTCCTCTGCAATGTCGGATTGAATAAAGCGTTTCAAGAAGTCTTCGCCGTCCATTCCGAACTCGACTACTGCGTCATGGAGCATATTGCCGACAGCACGGGAAGCCTTATTCAGATATAACGGACTGTAGGCGTGGGTCATCATTTTTCATATCCTCCCTTATAATATCCAGAACAAAAATATCGTCCATGAACTGGTGCAGGTCTTTTTTGTGGTTTGCGTAAGCAGATCGTGCGCTTTGGTCCCGTTCGGCTCGCTTGAAGTAATATTCCTGATAATCGGCAACCTCGTAGCCGATAAATTCAATACGCTCAAAGTAGCGTTCTGAAAGCAGCACAACCTGTTCTTCTAGCGTACCGAGCTTTATTGCCATATTCAAGTTCTGCAGAGAGATTGTGTTGTTCACAAAATCTTCCGCAAAGGAGAAATAAGAATCATCGGCACGATATGCGTCTGTTTTCGGAAAAGGAGAGCGGTACCAATATTATATCTTCTCAAAAGGCGGGTTTACGGACGGATTGACCAAACAGGCAAGAGAAGATAATGTAAGACTGTTGACGCTGGAAGATATATATAAATGAATTGTCACGAGTACGGGGTCAAATAATTAATGGACTGATTGCATCGGATATTGAAGAATCACTCCATGGTGTATACCTCGGAGTGATTTTGTTTTACGTCTGTTTGAGTAATTCTAATGACATGGCATTCCAAGTCGAAAAACGGCTTCTGACTTGTTATCACCTCTTGCATAGAACATTTTGTTGTTATTTGAAACAAAAATATACGATTATATTATATTTTTATGTTGACAAAGTAATTTCGCGTGGTATAATGTAATCAGTTAAGATTGGAAAGGGAGGATAATTAATATGATGCAGTATAATGAATCCGCAAGTGTAAAGCGTTGTTCTCGACATTATTTTGCCTCTTTATGTTCATCACATTTTGACGGGCTTCCTCCCTCGCCGTATAATTCTTCAGGGCATGGTTATGTCTTTATTGACTACCACATACAGAACAATATTTTTTTGATTGATATCAGCGTCAAGCACCTTGGATAAGTGTTGCTTTGCGTTGATTTTGTTTTATACGGATAAGCAGATATGTCGAGAGTTGCACTGATCGGAAGAAACAGTTTAGAATACATCTCACTCCTGATAGAAATATGGAACAGCGGGAATTGCGCAGTTTTAATTGATTGTCAGACTCCGTATAACGCAGCTGCTGAAATGATGAGAGAAGCAGGAGTTAAAAAGTGTTATTTGCAAACAAGCTTATGGGATGCTAATGTTGTAAATGAATTTTGTGATATTGAATTCATTTGTTTTGATGTGGATAATACAGCGATTTTCGTTATTCCTGATTGCTTGTATAATAAATTCGTTCCGAATTACAGCAAAGCGGAAGCGGTTATAATATATAGCTCTGGAACAACCGGAAAATCCAAGGGTATAGTCTTGTCTCATTTCGCTATAAACACTAATGCTGATGCTGTAATTAAGTATATAACTTCGTCAGCAGATAATGAATGCATTTATACGATACGACACCTTTCGCATTCATCGACATTGACATGTGAATTACTGGTTGCATTGAAATCACATATGAAGATGATTGTTGCAGCATCGACTCCTGTCCCAAGATTGGTTTTTTCTGCAATATCAAAATATCATGTAACCATATTGTGTGTCAATCCCACCATTCTGTCGCTGCTTTGTGACGAGCTGGTAAGAAGATCATACACAATTTCATCGATCAGAAAAATCTATGTCAGTGGGGCTGTTTTGAGTGACGCTACATATGAAAAAGCCAAATTTGCATTTGCTGGTGTTTCGATTTTTAATGCATATGGTTTGTCCGAAGCCGGACCTCGCGTTGCTGTACAGGGACCGGAGAATTGTAATTGCAATTCTGCCAGAAAGCCCATTTGTGGCGTAAAAGTTGTAATTGTGAACGAAAGAGGCATGACGGTTACAGATGGAGAGCGTGGTGTTGTTCACGTAAAAACTCCAAGTTTGTTTTCCGGATATGTCATGGGAAAAGAAAAGTATGTATCTCTATATCAATGATGGTTGAACACGGGTGATATCGGATTTTGGGATAAACTTGGCGAATTGCATGTGGTGGGGCGTGTGGATGATGTAATCATCTGCGATGCTCACAAAATCTATCCGACTGATGTGGAAAAAATGATTTTGGAGGATCCCTCCATATCTGATTGCGTTGTAAGTCAGTGCACTGTGAATGGTATAGAAATGATTGGGTGCCTGTATATAAGCGATAAAGATTGTGCAATCGGGATTGTCCGTCGCATAAAAGATAGACTTGCCCAATACGAAATTCCAAAAAGGTATTTGAAGACGGAAGCAATTCCGCACAATAACCGAGGTAAGGTTGACCGAAAAGCGGTATCAGAGATTTTATCCATTGGAATGAAAAAATAAGGAAGGAAGCTGACGATGGAAAAGAACGAAATCAAGGCGAAAATTATTGGAATTATGAGTAATCTATTTCAGAATTCTGACGTTGATACGGATGTGCTTAAGTACGTAGACTTAATCGATGATCTTGGCATGGATTCTGTTAATTTTATCTCACTTATTATTGAACTCGAAGCTGAATTTGATATTCAAATTCAGGATGATCAGCTTCTTATGGATAAGTTCCGCGAATACTCATCAATTTATTCTATCGTTGAGGAATTGTTAATGTCGAAAGAAAAGGAGGTCAGTGTTTGTAAGCAATAAGGAGAAACTTGTTCGGAGCTCAAATATGTATCGGATATTTTAATCAATATGTTTTTTGAGTTCAGGGATTAATACAGACTAATTAGATACAGCTGACTTGATTAATAATCTCAAATGGATTCAGTTCCTTTGTTTCAAACGTAATTGCAATATAAACCACATTTGATATTACAATTCCAGGAGAGGCGTTTTATATTCAAAGAGTCAAAAGTCGCGGTGAAATTTTTTTACTTAGTTGATTTATTGGTATGGAGCCAACAGCAGATATTTAATCACGATAATTGGTATAGGAGGCTGCTTATGGACACCAAAACCGCAAACCAATTCTTTTTTGAGAAAAAGGCATTCAAGGTATTACGTTACGTTTCCTTCGCTATGGTCGGCTTCGGAATTTTCTCCTGCATTTTTCTGTGGTCGGGCTTTGAGATCGGAATGCCGTTTCTTGTCGTCGGGCTGATCCTTCTGGGCGTCCTGTCGGTGAAGACCGTGAAGGGCAGGGACTTTGAAGAGTGGGTAAATAAGCTTCTCTCCGCCGAGGCAGAGGCTCTGGAGGAACGGATGGCATCGGAGGAGGACAGAAACGGAACGACCGTCACCTCGTGCAGGTTCGTGACGGATGATTCCCTCCCGGTAAAAAAGGCGGGTAGCACCGTTGTCTCGCCCCGCGCCGTAATAACCGTGCTGTACTGCAGCCGGAAAACAAACCGGCTCAGCGTTCTAATATCAGAAAACGACCTTCTTACCGGAGAGAAAAAATCTGCGGATATATCCGATATCCGGTGCTCTTTCCGATTTCTCCGTCAGAACCGAGGAGCAAAGCTATGACAAGGGAGGTCTGTCGGTAAAGCAGCTGAAATGCACCCTGACCGCTCCCGACGGAACCTTTGAGCTACTGCTGAACAACGACCTCACAACGCAGAAGCTTTTCGACGAATGTTTCGCCGGCAAATCCACTTAATCGGTAGTTGTCATTGGTGTAAAGTATTATGTACGATGGTAATCAACTAATACTTCAAACACGTAATTCCCAAATCCATCATATAAGATATATGCATAATCAAATCCCCACTTCCGCCGTGACGTTATATGGCGGAAATTGAGACAGAAAAAAACTATTCATAATTCGACGCATCGCATTTCTGCGATGCGCCGGACCGAAAGGAGAAGAACCGATGATTCTGCCGATGTATACAAGCCCGGATGCCCGCTTCAGCTTTCACTTGCAAGCCATCCTGAGACCGCAGTTGTTCGGATGGTTTTATACACATTTTATCGATTTCTGTATGAGTAACGAAGGTCAGATCTTTTATTATGACGATCAGACCGACGAGTCATACAGAAAATTTTTTTGTTCGAGAATTGTGAATAACTATCGGGAGATCCTTGCTGACAGCGAATACTGCTCGCTTATGAAGTCCCGCCTGGACAAGGGCTATTATCATTTCGTGTGGGTGGACAAGTTCTATGTGCCCGGATCCGATGAGTATGAGAAATATCATTTCGTTCATCCGGTCATGCTGTACGGATACGAAGGAGAGGATTTTGTTATTCTCAATTTTTCCGGTGAGCGCGGTAACATTCACTGCAGAGTTCCACAGAAAGCACTGATGGACGGGATAGCTAATGTGTTCCCGGAAAATCCCGATGCACCTTACACTTTTGTTACCGAAACGGTTACCTGCTTCAGATTGAGCGAGCTTGTTCAGATACCGTACAACATAACGGAACTGACTGATCAGCTCAGAGCGTATCTCGGCATTCCCTACCCCGACAGAGTTGTTTCAATGTCTCACGCATTCGGTCATGTTCACGGGATAAGCTGCTATGACTATATCCTCTCACGCCTTAAAGAAGGCAAAAAGATAACATTCAAAGCGCTTTACGATCTTGAGTACCATAAGGAACATCTTATCGGATGCTTTGAATATCTTCAGAAATACTATGAAATTTCAGAGCAGTCCGGGGAAGCTGTTGAAGGGCTGAAAAAAGTGCTGGGACTGTTGGAAAGATCACGGCTTCTCTGCATGAAACACAATATGCGTGACGGACATTATATAGCTTCGTTTTCGGATAATTCAGACTTCATAAATACATTTGTACAGAGCATCACCGAGGCAAAAAGAACAGAGTATATCTGCCTGATCACACTTTACAATGACCTTGTCGGCAGGAATCTGCGCAGGCTCGGTCACGATCCTGAATTCCCGATTCCGGAAGATACATATACGGTCGAAAAAAATGGCGGTACACTTACGGCACGATTTGATACACCGGAGTATATCTTTTCTGCAGATATTATATCCGGATCCGGAAGCAACGGCTCTTTTGCCGGGACAATTACGGTAAACGGGGATATCATTATACCGGTGCTGCCCGACATTCATACCGTTGCTCCGGGTGTTATGCGGGTGCATATATGCCGGGACGTTTCCGTGCTGTCTTATGCGCATCCCGGTGACCGCGATATATCATTCAGGCTGTATGCTCCGGATGCAGGGCGAAGATGGGATTTCAGAGAACGGGTAATGCCCGACTGGAGGTGGAATATATTGTTCAGAAATCTTTCAATGGAGAACGGACTTGTCTGCGATACATTCGGAAACGATCCTGCGCTTGTCTGTGACAGAGTCTGCGTTGATGCGGACAAAGCCGGTATCCTTCGCATATCAATGAAAACCGAGGGGGAGGCGGAAGTCGGGCAGGTGTTTTTCACCACCTCAGAGGACAGAACAACTGATGCCGCCAAAAGTATTTCTTTTGCTCTTGCACCGTATGACGGGATCGTTGAGTATATTCTTGATTTCACCGGCAACCGGCTGTGGAAGGGCGTAATAGAAACACTCCGGATAGACCCGACAGGGCGGGATATGACGTCGGAACAAAGCCACGTTGAAATATCCGGGGTTGTACTGAGCTCCGGGCTGCCGGAATATGACAGCATAAAACAGTTCTGCCGGAGCCAGTGCGTGAACGGGTGGATGTACTGTTATAAGACAAACGCCGGAAATATCCGCGAAATGGTGTGGAACCCTGAAAAGAGCCGCTGGAATCATCCGAGGCTTGCGGATGTATATATCGACAGAGAATCCTGCTCTTCTGCCCGCGAGATGCAAAGCGTCCGCAGATGGATCTGCCCTGCTTCGGGTAAATATGAGCTTGTATTTTCCTGCGCCCCTGAAAATGAAGCTGCTTCATGTTGTGCTGTTCTTTCAATTAACCGTGGAAACGTGCTGGAAGTTATAAAGCAGTTTTCCGCTTCCGATACGGACAACTCATTCTGCGGTGACGTTATCCTGTCCGGAAACGATACTGTCGATGTTTCGGTTACGGGAAACGGTGCGTTTCGGATAAACGTGACAGTCAGAAAACTGAGGGGATAACTATGCAGTGAGGACGCAAGGGTCGGTGTATTTACAGATTCTCTTTCACGGCTCATTCTGCCGAAAAAACATCACAAAACAGAATATAGCCAGATATCCTTCCACATCGCGTAATCTGTACATTGAAGCGTCGAAAACGTGTGAAACAGCAAAAACAAGGCTGCTTTTTGTGCCCGGCTTGACAGGAAATATTTTCTGTGATATAATATTCATATAAACATAACATCTGCCAAAGAAACCGCTGATTAATTTGACAGGTACATTTTCGACACATATTTTTCTGTCTGCTTCCGGTCGAAAAAGCCGCTGTACGTCAAGCACAGCCGGTGTCTTTCTCCGCCGCAAACAAAAAAGTTCGCACTGGATCTGCACTATCTTATTTAATCATTGCTTTCCGAAAAGCAGAAATTCAAAATCATAGGAATAAAAAATGAAAAAGCAAACTAAGCTTTTAGCCGTCATCATGTCTGTTCTGATGTTCATTACGGCTATACCGTTTTCATCATTTGCCGATGCCATTCGGTTCGGAGAGCTTGCCGATGAAATATCCGGCATTGTGTCTTCTGATAGCAGGGACCCGGCACAGGATCTTTTTTCCTTTGTTTATGAAGACCTCTTCGGAGGAAAAACTCTTGTTTCGTATCAGTACCCGGTCAAATATATAGATATTTCCGGTAAGATAAAAGATAAATCCCTGAAGATCAAAGCGGCAGGCAGGAAATTCATTTCAGAGGCGAACGATATCATTTCCTCCTTCAGTGAAAAGCTGTCTGACGGAATCGAGCTTTCGCACGGGGACTTTCTTGCAAAACTGACTCCTCTCTTCGGTGAAAACGGAGTTGCTTCTCTTTCTGATGACAGAAAGAACGTTACGTATACCGCTGACAGAAAAACATCTCTCCGCTACTCGCTGACCTATATGGGCTACAAGGAAGATATAATCGTAAGCGAGTATACCGGACAGACCGAATATTCCTTTGTCCTTGAAACGAACGGACTTGCAGTTACCGAACAGTACGGTTCGTATTTTCTCACCGACGGCGGCGGAAATGTTAAGGCAACGATCGGCGACGTTATAATTTTCACCGCCGACGAGAGGAACAACACCCTTGCCGGAATGACAGTCGAAACGCTTGAAGAGAATCAGCGCTACCGCCTGACCATCGTCATCGACCCGGAATATCTGAGCGATGAAAAGACCGTTTATCCCATAACGATAGACCCGACACTTGAGCTTTATTACGATACCCCTGCAACCTCTGAGGGCAGGGCGATTGAAGACATAATGATAGCCCAGAGCAAGGTCTATGCAGGCACCAACTCTCTGAACATTGTCGGAAAAGGAAAGACGGCGGGCGCAATCAGAACCGTCATGAATTTCCCCGGACTTATTTCAAGCGGCGTTCTTTCAAAGAATATCTCTTCCGCTCATATAAGAATCCGTGACATAATGTGCGAAAGCGACAGTATGCTTGTGCAGTGCTATGAGTATACCGGAAGCGAATGGAGCGAATCGGATCCTCCGACATGGGCATCGGGACACTCCGCATACGGAGACCTGCTTGACGAAAGATATGTTTTCTACGGCAACGGAAACGTGAACGGAAGCCCGCAGGCATATTCCTTTGACATCACCGCTGCTGCCGTAAAATGGGCTGCGGGAAAAGCCAGCCCGAAGCAGGGTATACTCTTCAAAGCGACAGACAGCGTTGAGAGCGGCTCAACATTCTATAAAACCTTCGGTTCCTTCAACAAAACCAGCTACCAGCCGAGACTTGTCGTGAATTACACCGACATTGCCGGGCTGAACGGGTTCTATACATATGACGCAAAGAACCTTTCGGATAACCTCACGCTGTATACCGGACACAGATACGGGAATCTTGTCGGTGTTTATAACTTCCCGGTAAAAGCCGGAGACTTCCCGCTGGATATCTCGCTTGTTTACAACAGCACAAAGAAGGATTCTCTTTTCTTCGGCTCGCACGAACTTACCGAGTCTGATTACGGCGGATGCGGGTACGGATGGAAGCTCAGCCTTTCGGAGCTTCTTATCCCGGAGGCATCGCTGTCAAACACTTTTTCGTATATCTATATTGACAATACCGGATCAGAGCATATTCTTTCATACAAGTCTGCCGGTAAGTATGACAACACGGATATCGGCGCGGAGCTTACCGTCGGAAGCACCTCGGCAGTGCTTTCTCTGAAGGACGGCACAAAGCGCACATTCAGCACATCATCGTATACCGTTACTTCTCTCGAAAAGGACGATACAGTCTATACCTATAACTATTCCGGCAAAAAGCTCATGTCTGTAAGCCGCGAGGGAAAGACAGTCGTCAGCTTCTCTTATGCCGGAAACCGCCTTACATCCGCAGGCGGATGCGCTGTTGCGTATTCCGGAGACAAGGTCGCATCTGTCGGAGACAGGTACGGCAATACCGTAACAGTCTCATACACTGACGGAAGCATTGCCTTTGCCGACAGCCTTACCGGGTATTCTTACCTTTACGGTTTTACCGACGGCAGGGTCAGTGCGATCGATTATTACCGTGACTCGGTTCAGAACCTGATCTCTCATGAGGATCTTACCTATTCCGGGAACAAAACCGTTATTTCTTCTCCCGTATCGGCTGATGAAAATGATCCTGCAGGGGCATCAACTGCGTATCTCTTCGGTTATAAGGGCGAAACCGTCAACGTTACGGTCTGCTCCGGTGACGGTTCAGTCGTTTATTCAACCGAAAAGACAGATTATCCCGAAAACACTTCCGGTGCGCGTCTGAACGGCAGCGGAACCAACCTGATCTCAAATCCCTTCTTCTCCGGAAACAGCGGATGGAACGGCGCGTCGCTTTCAACCGACAGAGCGCTTTTCGGCAGATATTCCGTGAAGCTGATCCCGGATACCTCAGCCGGATATTCCGCAGCACTTCTTCCGGGCAGCTATGTCCTTTCGGCATATATAAGTTCTTCCGCACTTGCAAAAAAAGCAGGCACCGACGGGGGCTTCTCTCTGCGCGTCCTGAATTCTGCCGGCACAGTTGCCGGGAGCGACAGGGTCAGCGGTATAAAGGGCGACGGATGGGTCAGAGTGTTCCTGCCGTTCACCGTGGCGGAAGCCGGTGATTATACGCTTTCACTTTCATCGACAGATACCGAGGGTACGGTTTATGCCGACTGCGTTCAGCTTGAGAACGGAAGCGTCCCCACAACATTCAATGCAATTCAGA
>UMLQ01063859.1_pt1 | contig 14116 bp, 9 predicted proteins | sample 1966631 | NCBI WGS metagenome assembly UMLQ01 (sample SAMEA4836206, study PRJEB28245) | human gut metagenome | biome: gut microbiome; material: fecal sample | place: Denmark | collected 2008 | reverse complement strand
ACCGGCGGCAGGCTCGTCCAGCAGCAGAAGCTTCGGGCCGGTAGCCAGTGCGCGCATGATCTCCAACCGGCGCTGTGCGCCGTAGGGCAGGCTGCCGGCCTGTGCGTTGGCAAGGTCTGCCATGTGGAAGATGTCCAGCAGTTCCAGCGCACGTTCGGTGCACTGCTTTTCCTCTTTCCAGTAGTTCGGCATCCGCAGCAGGGAGGACGCCAGATTATACTTCATGGACTCGTGCAGACCCACCTTGATGTTGTCGATGACGCTCAGCTCCTTGAACAAGCGGATGTTCTGGAAGGTACGCGCCACGCCCATGCGGTTGACCTGATAGGTCTTTTTCCCGGCGGTGGGCATCCCGTCGATCAGGATGGAGCCGCGGGTGGGCTGGTAGACGTTGGTGAGCAGGTTGAACACGGTGGTCTTGCCTGCGCCGTTGGGGCCGATGAGGCCGGCGATCTCGTTGCGGCCGATCATCAGGTTAAAGTTGTCCACGGCGGTCAGACCGCCGAAGTCGATACCCAGCTCACGCACGTCCAGAATGGGCTTTTTGTCCTTGTCGCGGTCGGTCAGAAAACCGCCGGAGGGCACACTGTGCAGTCTGGTCTTGAACTCACTCATGGTCAGTGGCCTCCTTTTTGGTATGTTTGCGGAACAGTTCGCCATTCATGGCCTTTTCCACGATGCGGCTCAGGGAGAAATCGTAGCTGCCCAGCAGTCCGCCCGGGCGGAAGATCATCATCAGCACCAGCACCAGCGAATAGACCACCATGCGGTAGCTCTCAAAGCTGCGGGTGGCCTCGGGCAGGATGGTCAGCACGGTAGCGGACAGAATGGAGCCCAGCATGGAGCCCATGCCGCCCAGCACCACCATGACCAGAATTTCGATGGACTTCATAAAGCCGAAGGTGGAGGGGTTCAGCACGCCGATGTAGCAGGCGTACAGACCACCCGCCAAGCCTGCAAAGGCAGCGGAGAAGGCAAAGGCCATCACCTTATAATAGGTGGTCTGGATGCCGCAGCTCTCGGCGGCGATCTCGTTGTCGCGGATGGCCAGCACGGCGCGGCCGTGGCGGCTCTTCATCATGGCGTGGATCAAAAAGCAGGTGATGACCACGCACAGGAACACGTTGGTAAAGTTGGAATACTTGGGGATGTTTTTCAGACCCTTGGAGCCATAGAACAGCTTGAAGCCCAGCACATCATCGATGTTATTCAGGGTGATGCGGATGATCTCGCCAAAGCCCAGCGTCAGGATGGCCAGATAGTCGCCGGTCAGGCGCAGGGCAGGGATGCCGATAAGCACCCCGAACAGCCCGGCGATCACCCATGCCAGCACCAGACCGATGGCAAAGGCCACGCCCTTGGGCAGGTTGGAAGATTTGGTGAACAGGGCGCAGGCGTAGGCACCCACGGCCATAAAACCGGCGTGACCCAGCGGCAGCTGCCCCAGATAACCGGTGGCAACGTTCAGCGAGACGGCCAGAATGATATTGATGCCCACGGTCAGCAGCACCTTATTCTGGTAGGTGGACAGCATATTGCCGGTCACATAGGAAAGCCCCACGAACAGCAGCCCCACCAGCACCAGATTCATCAGGTAGCGCACGGGCATTTTGATGGTCTTGCGTTTGGTATTCATCGTTATGCCCCCTTACACCTTTTCCTGCACCTTGCGGCCAAGGAAGCCCGTGGGCTTGACCAGCAGCACGATGATCAGAATTGCAAACGTAACAGCGTCCTTCCATGCGGAAAGGCCGATGGCGGAAACAAAGCACTCGCACAGACCGATGGCAATGCCGCCGACCATGGCACCCGGGATGGAGCCGATGCCGCCCAGCACGGCGGCAACGAATGCCTTCAGACCCAGCATGGAGCCCATGGTGGGGGTAGCCTGCGGGTAGGAGCAGCAGTACAGCACGCTGCCGATGCCCGCCAGCGCCGAGCCCACGGCAAAGGTGAAGGAGATGGTGCTGTTGACATTGATGCCCATCAGGCGGGCAGCATCCATATCCTCCGAGACGGCGCGCATGGCCTTGCCGAGCTTAGTCTTTTGCACCAGAAAGGTGAGCACCAGCATGGACAGCACGGTGACCACCAGCGTGATGATGGAGGTAAGACCCAGCGGCACCTTGCCCAGACGGAAGGTCTGGTTGGTGTAGTAGGCGGGGATCACCTTTGCACCCGAGCCCATGATCAGCTCTGCGGTGTACTCCAGAAAGAAGGAGACACCAATGGCGGTGATCAGCAGCGAGATGCGGGGTGCGCTGCGCAGGGGGGTGTAGGCGATCTTTTCGATCACCACGCCCAGCAGCGTACAGGTGATGATGGTGGCGCACACAGCGGTGACCGGGCCAAGACCCAGCTGGTTCATGACGAACCAGGACATGTATGCGCCCACCATGATGACATCGCCGTGGGCAAAGTTCAGCAGCAGGATAATGCCGTACACCATGCTGTAACCCAGTGCGATCAGTGCATAGATGCTGCCAAGGGACAAGCCGTTGATCAGCTGGCTAAAGAACACTGTCATGGTTGGATACTTCCTTTCTTTGCGGCGTTTACACTTTTTGATATAAAAAACGGAGAACGCCTGACCAGAAAAAAGCTGTTCCGGCGTTCTCCAAAAAAATCATGGGGTTTGCTCTGTGCGGGCGGCTCCATCACCGGTGGATGGAACAGCGCGGATCAGAACATTTCCTTCAGCTCGGGCTTGCCGTCCACGTAGGTCAGGATGGCAGTGCTCTTGACGGGGTTGTGGTGCTCGTCGAAGGTAAAGGTGCCGGTGATGCCCTCGATGGTGCCGCCGGCAATGGCATCGATGACGGCCTGCTTGTACTCGTCGGAGCCGGCCTCGAGGCCCTGCTCCTCGGCAGCCTTAATGCCGTACACGACGGTCATGGCAGCATCGTAGCCCAAGGGTGCAAAACCGTTGGGGTAGGCCTCGCCGTACTCGGCCTTGTAGGCATCCTCAAACGCGGTGCTGGAGCCCTTAGCGTAGCAGGCGCAGAAGTAGGAGTCCTTCAGCTGGTCGGCGGTGGCGTAGCCCTCCAGACCATCCCAGCCGTCGCCGCCCAGGAAGGGAACGGTCAAGCCGATGCTCTCAGCCTGAGCCAGGATCTGACCCACTTCCTGATAGTAGTTGGGGCAGAACACCATCTCGGGATTCTTGCCAAGGATGCTGGTCAGCTGGGTCTTGAAGTCCACGTCGCCCTCAGAGTAGCTCTCCTGATCCACGACGGTGCCGCCCTTTGCCTCAAACTCCTTGGCAAAGTTCTCGGCCAGACCCTCGTTGTAGTCCTTGCCCTTCAGGAAGATGACGGCTGCCTTGGTGTAGCCCAGCTTCTCGTAAGCGTAATCTGCCATCTTCACGCCCTGGAAGGGGTCGGTGAAGCAGGCACGGAACACATTCCCGTTCACGGTGTCGGTCTCGGCATCGTAGGTAACAGCCTCGGCAGTAGCGGAAGCGGTGACCATAGGCATATTGTAATCGGCGCTCTCGGCGGCAACAGCCAGCGTGGGAGCGGTGGTTACATCGCCCACCAGAGCGGTGATGCCCTGATCCACCATCTTGGTAAAGCAGGTCACAGCCTGCGTTTCATCGCCCTGCTCGTCCATGGCGATGATCTCCAGCTGCTTGCCGTTGACACCGCCATCGGCATTGACCTGCTTCATGTACAGGCTGGCACCGTTTACAACAGCCTGACCGTAAACGGAAGCGTCACCGGTCAGGGGGCCCATCACACCCACCTTGATGGTGCTGCCGGAAGCAGCAGCGGAACCGGCTGCAGAAGAAGCGGCCGTGCTTGCGGAAGAACCGCCGCAGGCAGTCAGAGCGCTTGCTGCGGCAACAACACCGGCAGCGGCCATGAACTGACGACGAGTGATCATCTTTTTCATAAAAATCTCCTCCTTCGGAGTGTTCTACAAAGTAAATTGATAAAAACGGAAGCAAGGCCCTTCCCCTCTAAAGCGGCCTTGCTTCTGTTCTTGTCTGTTATTATAGCTATCTGGGTTCAAATCCGCAATTCACAAACCGTCCATACTTTTGGGCGCATTTTCTCGGCTTTGTTGATACTTTATACAAAAATTAAAGCGTGATTTTGTGCACTATTTCAAATTGTTCATTTTGTTTATCTGTGACATGAAACAGATTCACAAGTTGCAAAAAGGTTACAGGGTCTCCATCTCGGCGTCGGCGGCAAATTCGGCCTCGGCGCGGACTTCGGCGGCCTGTCCCTCGGCCTCGGCAACAGCCACCGGCTCTGCCAGTGCCTTGCGGATGGCGGTGACGTAGAACACCATGGAAAGCGCCGTACCGATGCACCAGCCCACAGGCCATGCCATCCAGATGCCGGTGGAGCCCAGCGCGGTGGCGCTGAGCACGGCGGCAATGCCCACGCGCAAAATCAGGTCGGTGAAGGTGGCGATCATGAACCGCACCATCAGGCCGCAGCCGCGCAGGATGCCGTCTGCCACCAGCTTGACCGACACCACAAAGTAGAAGGGAGAGAGGATGCGCAAAAACAGCATACCGGTGTCAATGGCAGGGCCCTGCGGGTCGTTCATGAACAGCAGCAGCAGGAAGCGGCCAAAGAAGAAGTACAGCACCACCAGCGGCACGCACAACAGCCACACCAGATTGCGGCCTGCGCCAAAGCCCTCCTTCACGCGGTCCATCTTGCCTGCACCCATGTTCTGGGAGGTGTAGTTGGAGATGCCGTTGCCCAAGGTGGTAAAGGAGGTGATGACCATGTTGTTCAGCTTGACGGCGGCAGAGTAGCCTGCAATGACGCTGGCACCAAAGGTGTTGATGATGCTCTGCAGGATGATGTTGCCCACCGAGACAAAGCTCTGCTGCAGGATGCTGGGCACAGCCACCACGGCCACCTTGCCCAGCATATTCCACGAGAACAGCTGCACATGACCTTCGGTGCGGAAGGCGCGGATGCGGCGGAACACCACCACCATGGCCAGCACGCAGCTGACACCCTGACACAGGAAGGTAGCCCATGCTACACCGGCAATGCCCATCTGGAAACCTGCCACAAACAGGATGTCCACGCCGATGTTGGACAAAGAAGAGACTGCAAGGAAGTAGAAGGGGGTCTTGCTGTCGCCAAGGGCAGAGAAGATGCCGGTGGCAATGTTGTAGAAGAACATGAAGGGCAGGCCCAGAACGTAGATATCCAGATACAGCGCAGAATCTGCAAGGATCTCCTCCGGGGTGTTGATGAGCTCCAGCAGGGCGTCGCAGCCCAGCAGACCAATGCCCATCAGCACGGCGCACAGCACGGCAGAGCCGATGAGGGAGGTGTAGACCGAGGTCTTCATCTCGCGGTATTCCTTTGCGCCAAAGTAGCGGGACACGATGACCGAGCAGCCGATGTTGCAGCCGAACGCAAAGGCGATGAAGATCAGGGTGATCTCGTAGCTGTTGCCCACCGCAGCCAGTGCGTTCTCACCGATGAACTTGCCTGCTACCAGACTATCCGCGATGTTGTACAGCTGCTGGAAAATGATGCTGCCAAACATGGGCAGACAGAATTGCCACAATACCTGTGACGGCTTGCCCACCGTCAGATCCTTATTCATTGCAAAAATCCTCCTCTATAACGACTATAAATGGGAAAAAAGCGTAAATGCCGCAACCAGTATAGAACCGAACTGCCAAAAAGTAAAGAAAATTTTTGGCATATATGCCATATAAAAAACACATGGTAAGCATAACGTATCCCCGCTGCCGCAAGGGGGCAGACTGTAAACGGGTTTTCCACGGCGGTTTGCATCTCTGTTAAAAATTTAGGTCTGCAAACATACGCACCGGCTCTTGCGCCGGGGTGCAAAGCGTGGTAGGATATTGGCGGTTAGTTATATATAACTATCTAAATAGAGCAGTTCCCCGTCTGCCCGCCCGGGCAGTACGGGAGAGAAAATGATATTCAGGAGGGTTTCAAGATGAATTATCTGGAAATTGAATCTGTTGTAGGCCGCGAGATTTTAGACTCCCGCGGAAACCCCACCGTAGAAGCCGAGATCACGCTGGCAGACGGCACTGTAGCGCGCGGCTGTGCTCCTTCCGGTGCATCCACCGGCGAGTTTGAGGCACTGGAGCTGCGGGACGGCGACAAGAGCTGCTACTTGGGCAAGGGCGTGACCAAGGCGGTGGAGAACATCAACACGGTCATTGCGGACGCAGTGGTGGGCATGGATGTTTCCGACATTTACGCCATCGACGCCGCCATGATCAAGGCAGACGGCACCAAGGATAAGTCCAATCTGGGCGCAAACGCCATTCTGGCGGTGTCCATTGCAGCCTGCCGCGCAGCAGCCGCTTCGCTGGAGATGCCGCTGTACCGTTTTCTGGGCGGCGTAAACGGCAACCGCCTGCCTGTGCCCATGATGAACATCCTGAACGGCGGCGCACACGCCACCAACACCGTGGACACGCAGGAGTTCATGATCATGCCGGTGGGCGCACCTTCCTTTAAGGAAGCGCTGCGCTGGTGCGCCGAGGTGTTCCATGCGCTGGCTGCCATCCTGAAGTCCAAGGGGCTGGCCACCTCCGTGGGCGATGAGGGCGGCTTTGCGCCCAACCTTTCCAGCGATGAGGAGACCATCGAGACCATTCTGGCAGCCATCGAAAAGGCGGGCTATCTGCCGGGCAAGGACTTTATGCTGGCAATGGACGCCGCTGCCTCCGAGTGGAAGAGCCCCAAGGGCAAGGGCTTTTACAAGCTGCCCAAGGCGGGCACCGAGTTCACCTCTGCCGAGCTGATCGCACACTGGAAGAGCCTTGTGGAAAAGTACCCCATTATCTCCATCGAGGACGGTCTGGACGAAGAGGACTGGGAGGGCTGGCAGCAGATGACCCGCGAGCTGGGCGGCAAGGTACAGCTGGTGGGTGACGACCTGTTTGTGACCAACACCGAGCGTCTGGCAAAGGGCATCCAGCTGGGTGCGGGCAACGCTATCCTGATCAAACTGAACCAGATCGGCTCTGTCTCCGAGACCTTGGAAGCCATCAAAATGGCACACAAGGCCGGTTACAACGCCATCAGCTCTCACCGCTCCGGAGAGACCGAGGACACCACCATTGCGGACTTGGCTGTGGCGCTGAACACCTGCCAGATCAAGACCGGCGCGCCCAGCCGCACCGAACGTGTGGCAAAGTACAACCAGCTGCTGCGCATTGAGGAGCAGCTGGGCGAAAGCGCCGTCTACCCCGGTATGGAAGCGTTTTAAGTAAGACGATTTGGAATGCCCTCCGCACTGCTATGGGCATTTTCAGCGGAAATAGTATTTTTGATTTGTTGCTCAGAAACGCCTGCGGGCGTTTCTGAGCAACTTTTTCACGGGAAGGGGTCGTAAAGGCATACGGCGGCTGCAATACTCCCAATATTTACCACCACGGCATTTGCAATCCTGCGGCGGACTGGTTCGTATATAAGGCAGACCGGCACCCGGCAGCAGTCGGGACGGAATGAAACGAAAGGAGCAAACCTTCCATGTTTCAAGGCCTTGGGCCGCTGCTCAGCCTTTTGGGCGGCGGCAGCTTGACTAAGCTGCTTCTGTTTTTACTGAAGGGGCTGTTCGGCTGAAACGGACGGTCTGAAAGGAGAATACCATGCTGATCGTATTGGAGCATCTGCTGGGTCGGATCAACCTGCCCGGTATGTGGTGGATCATCGCAGAGCGCTGGCTGTGATGTGATACCCCGCAAAGCCGCTGCACTTTTTGTGCGGCGGCTTTTTTGCTGCGCGGAATGATTGGGAATGCCCTCCGCTTTGCTCTGGGCATTTTCAGCGGAAAAATGATTTGTTTTTTCGGTACACCGGAGCGTCTGCGGACGCTCCGGTGTACCCTTTTCACGGGAAGGGGCGTAAAGGGGAACAACTGTTTCCTTTCCACTGGCAAAACTGGCAAAAAATGCTTGCATCTAGGCGGTTTTGATGATAAAATCAAAATGTTATAGTGTGCCCAAAAGCGGGGCGTACAGGAAGGTGAAGTTTGAAATTGCGGTAACAGGGGGTACTGCGTGCTGCCGGGGTGCGGTGCGCGGAGAAAAAGGCAGGAAAGGTAAAATGGAAACAGACGAGACAATAAAAAAAGGATTTCTGCGGCTGGAACGCTATGCACAGAATATACCGGGCGGCTTTCACTGCTGCGCAGAGGACCCTGAAAACGGCTATCCGTTTGCTTATGTCAGTGACCGTTTTCTGGAGATACTGGGCTGGGAGCGGGAAGAATTTGCGGCAAGGTTCGATAACCGCTATACAGCGCTGATACACCCGGACGATCTGGCGGCCGGGCTGCGCTACCGGAATGCGGAAAACAGCGCGACTTACGCCAAGAATGGTGACAGCATCTTCCGGCTTCTGGGCAAAAACGGCTACCGCTGGGTCACCAACGCTGCCAATCAGGTGGAATGGTACGGCAAAGGCTATATCGTGGGCACGATCACGGATATCACCCCCTATATGGAACTGCGGGAAAAGCTGGAACAGCAGAACCGTACCCAGCGGGAGGCGCTGGAAACCGCCAACCATAATCTGCTGCGGATGATGCAGCAGATGGAGGAGCAGAAGGCGCAGTTTGCCCAGACTACTGCCCGGAGCATGGAAAAAGAAAAGCGCTACCGGCAGCGGCTGAACCACGACGCCCTGACCGGCACCTACAACCGCCGCTTTTACGAGGAAGTGGTGCGCAATAACCTCGGCCCGGCAGGCATCGCCCTGATGGATATCGACGATTTCAAGATCTGCAACGATACCTACGGCCACCACGCCGGAGATCTGGCACTGGAAACCGTTGCAAAGGCCATCCGCAGCTGCATCCGGGAAACAGATCTGCTGATCCGCTACGGCGGCGACGAGTTTTTGCTGGTGCTGCCCGGCATCCCGGCGGATTATTTCAAGGTAAAGCTGGAGCAGATCCGCACCGCCGTGCAGCAAACGGTGGTGCCGGGCTACCCCCACTTCCGGCTGTCGCTGAGCATCGGCGGCGCGATGCAGACCCTTGCCGACCCTATGGAGAACGTGGTGCGCCGGGCAGATCTTATAATGTATCAGGCCAAAAACCACAAGGACGCCGTGGCGGTGGACACACAGGACAGCCGGTTGGCTGCACAGAAGGATGTCTTAGGGGAAAAGCCCGTGATCCTGCTGGTGGACGATTCCATGATGAACCGCATGATGCTTGCCGGCATTCTGGGCGATGACTACCGCATTCTGGAAGCCGAGAACGGCAAGCAGTGTCTGGAGCTGCTGCGGGCAAACGCCGGGCAGATCTCGCTGGTGCTGCTGGATATCAATATGCCGGTCATGGACGGCTTTGAGGTGCTGCGCACCATGAACACCAACCACACCATCGAGGACGTGCCGGTGATCATGATCTCCAGTGACGACTCGGAGGAAGCCATCCGCAAGGCCTACGAGCTGGGTGCCAGCGACTATGTCAACCGCCCCTTTGACGCAAAGATCGTCTATCGCCGGGTGTCCAACACCATCAAGCTGTACGCCAAGCAGCGGCGGCTGGTGCAGATGGTGTCTGACCAGATCCGCGCGCGGGAAAAGAACACCGATGTGCTGGTGGGTGTGCTGAGCCAGATCGTGGAGTTCCGCAACGGCGAGTCCGGCTCTCATGTGCGGCACATCCGCATCATCACCGAGACGCTGCTGCACCGGCTGATAGAGCTGACCAGCCGCTACGACCTGACCCCCGAGCAGCAGGATAACATCCCGCTGGCGTCGGCGCTGCACGATATCGGCAAGATCGGCATTGACGAAGCCATCCTGAATAAGCCCGGCAAGCTGACCGCAGAAGAATTTGCGGTGATCAAGACCCACAGTATGCTGGGCGCAGAGATGCTGCAAAAGACTGAAAGCTTTGCAGACCAGCCGCTGTTGCAGACCGCCTACGAGATCGCCCGCTGGCACCACGAGCGCTGGGACGGCAAAGGCTACCCGGACGGGCTGAAGGGCGACGATATCCCCATCAGCGCACAGCTGGTCTCCATGGCGGATGTGTATGACGCACTGACCAGCGAACGGTGCTATAAAAAGGCTTTCCCGCACGAAACGGCTGTCCAGATGATCACGAACGGCGAGTGCGGAGCCTTCAACCCGCTGCTGCTGCAGTGTCTGCTGGACGTGCAGGGGGAACTGAAACAGGAAATTTTACAATGGTAATGTGAGGGCAACTACGCGTGACAGAACAGCGATTCAACCATAAAATACCCCGCCGTACCTTTTTAAAGGTGTGCGCGGCGGCAGCGGCAGCCGGGCTGACCGCCTGCAGCAAAACGCAGGCGGCGGCAGCACTGCCCGAGCTTACGGTGGGCAGCGATAATTACCCGCCTTTTATCTACCTGAACAATGACAGCACGCCCACCGGCATTGATGTGGACATTGCCACCGAGGCCTTTGCCCGCATGGGGTATGCGGTGCGGTTTGAAATCATTGACTGGGAGCAGAAAACAAAGCTGGTGGAAAGCGGCGCCATTGACTGCATCTGGAGCTGCTTTTCCATGGATGGGCGGGAGCAGCTGTACCGCTGGGTAGGGCCGTATATGGTCAGCCGTCAGGTGGTGGCGGTCAATGCCGATAGCGGCATTGAAACGCTTGCCGACCTTGCGGGCAAGACCATGATGGTGCAAAGCACCACCAAGCCGGAAGAGATTTTCCTTGGCGGCACCGACCCCCGCATCCCGCAGTTTGGTGAACTGCTGAGCGCCGAGGACCGCAGCGTGCAGTACGCCATGCTGAACTGCGGCTATGTGGACGCCATTGCCGCCCACGAGACCGCCATTTTGCAGTATATGCAGGATTGCAATGCCAATTTCCGCATTCTGGAAGAGCCGCTGCTGGTCACCGGCATCGGCGTGGCCTTTGCGCTGAACGACACCCGCGGGCTGGACGAAAAGCTGACCGAGACCTTTGCCGCCATGCGCGCCGACGGCACGATGAAGCAGATCGTAGGCAAATATCTGCCGGACCCGGAAAAATATCTGGAGGTGGACGCCCTTGAACCGTAACAAGAAAACGTTCACGCCCAATATGCGGGTGGCGGCGCTCTACCTGCTGATGGGCGTGCTGCTTTTGCTGGCAGTGACCCTCTTCTCCGGGCGGGAGTCCATGCGCGCTACCGAGGAATACTTTGACCGCACCATCAACTTTGTAAAGGTGCAGTCCACCAGCTACGAAAAATATAACGATACCATCACTGCAAAGTCGCTGCGCCGGATGGCGGTCTCGGTGCGGCAGCTGGCCGAAAATGACGCTTTGGATATTTACGACCCCGAAAGCCTCCGGGCAGAAACGGAATCCCTCTGGCTTACCGGCATTGCCGTACTGGACGAAAATGGAGAATCACTGTGCGAATATACGGATGGTAATATCGATTATGCGCAGTTTGCGGAATCGCTGCGAGAGCAAGCCGCGCTGAACGTGCTGCAAAACCCGCAAAAGACCTATCTCAAGCGCATTCTGTTACAGGATGGTACAGCGGTGGATGTTGCCACCCGCCGCGCCGCAGCAGGGGACGCTGTGCTGCTGGCGTACCGGGTGACCCCGCCGGAGTTTGTGGAGGGGACAGCCCTGTCCATCCAGAGCGTGCTGGACGGCTACCCGAAGAACATCAGCGGCACCATCTTTATCGTGCAGGACAACAAGGTGATCGCCGCAAACGACCCGAGCCTCATCGGACTGTACACCACGAACAGCCCGCTGGTGCAGGGCATCCGCAAGGCCGGTGCGCCCGACATTCTGACCCACACCCGCGACTGGGCAAATTCCGGCTGCTATTTCGGGATGTACAGCAACGGACAGAATTTTGATCTGTATCTCTATATCGACGAAAAATCGGTGTTCCGCAATTTCAGCAGCGCACTGCTGACGGCACTGATCTTCTATCTGATCTGTGTGGCAGTGCTGCAAACGCTGCGCCGCCGCTCCATGAAGCTTGCGGAGCAGCAAAAAAGGGAGCAGGAGCAGAAGTATCACGCCCAGCTGGAAGAGCAGAACCGCAAGCTGGAGCTTGCCGTCCGGCACGAGGCAGCGGCAAACCGCGCCAAGCGGGAGTTCTTGTTCAACATGAGCCACGACATCCGCACTCCGATGAACGCCATTATCGGCTTCACCTCGCTGGCGGCGACCCATGTTGATAATAAAGAACAGGTGCTGGACTACCTGAAAAAGATCTCCACCTCCAGCCAGCACCTGCTCTCCCTCATCAACGATGTGCTGGACATGAGCCGTATCGAGAGCGGCAAGGTGAAGATCGAGGAAAAGGCGGTGCATCTGCCGGATCTCGTGCACGATATACGCTCCATCATCCAGCCCAATATCAGCTCCAAGCGCCTGGCGCTGTTCATCGACACCATGGATGTGGTGGACGAGGACATCATCACCGACCCGCTGCGGCTGAATCAGGTGCTGCTGAACATCCTTTCCAATGCTATCAAGTTCACCCCCACCGGCGGCATGGTGAGCATCCGCATTGCTCAGAAGCCCGGCGCGCCCAAGGGCTGCGGCAATTATGAGTTCCGCATCAAGGACAACGGCATCGGCATCAATAAGGAGTTCCAGAAGCACATCTTTGAGGAGTTCACCCGGGAGGAAAGCTCCACCGTCAGCGGCATCCAGGGCACGGGTCTGGGCCTTTCCATCACCAAGAATATCGTAGACCTGATGGGCGGTACCATCACCCTTGAAAGCGAGCCGGGCAAGGGCAGCGAGTTCATCGTGAACCTCTGCTTCCCCCTCAGCGGGCAGAAGGCGGAGATCAAGCAGCTGCCCCAGCTGGAAGGGCTGCGGGCACTGGTGGCGGACGACGACACCAACACCTGCCTGAGCGTCAGCACCATGCTTTCCAAGATCGGCATGCGGCCGGAGTGGACCATCTCCGGCAAGGAAGCAGTCATCCGCACGAAGTACGCCGTGGAGCAGGGCGATGCTTTCAGCGTGTATATCATCGACTGGCTCATCCCGGATATGAACGGCATCGAGATCGTGCGGCAGATCCGCAAGGTCATCGGGGACAGCTGCCCCATCATCATCCTGACCGCCTACGACTGGGCGGATATCGAGGAGGAGGCGCGCGCCGCCGGTGTGACCGCTTTCTGCGAAAAGCCGCTCTTCCTCTCGGAGCTGCGCAAGGTGCTGGCAGAGCCCTTCCGGGTACAACCGGAGCAGACGACTGCCCTGCAGCCCAAGGCAGACTTCAGCGGTAAGCACCTGCTGCTGGTGGAGGATAACGCCCTGAACCGGGAGATCGCCATAGAGATCTTAAAGGAAGCGGGCTTCCTTGTGGATACCGCCGGAGACGGCGTTGAAGCAGTGGAAAAGATGGAGCAGTCCGTGCCCGGGCAGTACGACCTGATTTTGATGGACATCCAGATGCCCCGGATGGACGGCTACGAAGCCACCCGGCGTATCCGCGCCCTGCCCGACCCCCGCAAGGCAGGCATCCCCATTTTTGCCATGACCGCCAACGCCTTTGAGGAGGACAAGCAGAACGCCCTGAATGCGGGCATGAACGGCCACATCGCAAAGCCGCTGGATATCCCGCACCTGCTGAAGGTGCTGGAAGAAGCGCTGAAATAAGAATCCTCTCAGTCATCGCTGCGCGATGACGGCTCCCCCGAAAGGGGGAGCTTTTTTGTTTCTGCCGGTCAGCATCTTCCCGCTCACGCAGTTTCCTCTTCCTGCATAGGATGGTGCACAGCGGAAAAGGGGAGATGACGACATGAGGCAGACAAAGCGGTTTGCGGTGGTGGGCAGCGATGCCCGGCAGGCGGCGGCAGGGCGTGCACTGGCGCGGGCGGGGTATACGGTGGGTGGCGTGCAGCAGCTGCCGCAGGCAGACTGCATCCTGCTGCCGCTCCCGCTGGAACAGTCCGGTCTGCCGCTGGCGCAGCTGCTGGGCATGGCAAAGCCCGGGGCATTGGCGCTGGGCGGTAAGGTGACGGACAGCGCAAGGACTATCGCCCGGGCGGCGGGGGTGGAACTGGTGGACTACTTTGCCCGCCCGGAGCTGACCGTGTATAACGCCATCCCCACCGCCGAGGGCTGCATCGGCATTCTGCTGGAACGGCGCAGCCGTACCCTGTGGGGCGCGGCGG
>UMLQ01026046.1_pt1 | contig 14133 bp, 12 predicted proteins | sample 1966631 | NCBI WGS metagenome assembly UMLQ01 (sample SAMEA4836206, study PRJEB28245) | human gut metagenome | biome: gut microbiome; material: fecal sample | place: Denmark | collected 2008 | reverse complement strand
TAGAAGTATTCCTTCCACTGGTCGGCCATCACGCCGCCTGCGGCCCCCGCGATCGCTTTGATCAGTCCCATACGATAAAGCTCCCTTCTGTTTCGTTCAGTCGGTCCTGCTTGCAGTTGCTTGTAATGTATTCAGTTTATCAGAGAATAGACAAAAACGCAATGACCTTTTGCGCTTTCCTGTACACTTTCGTCATCCGGTAGCACAAAAGAAGGCTATGGCAGCACCGCACAATTGCGTCTTCGCGCTTCGCCGGATCTTTTCCGCCAATTCTGTGGTTTGAAAAGCTTGAAATACATACAGTATTCCTGCGCTTTTCAAGCCTTGCCTTGACGAAAAATCTCTCGCCGAATCTGCTTGCCAAATTGCGCGGTGCCGCCTTATATTTTTGAATATTGTTCAAAACGCCATATTGCAATTTCTTTACAGCGTGCTATAATTTGAGAACTGTTCAGGAAAGGAGCACTCCCTATGGCACGAAAGCAGATGATCGAGGGCGGCACGAAGAACCGCATCCGCGAGGTCGGAGGACGACAGATCTTTGAGCACGGCTACGACGGCACGAGCGTGCGCGGCATTATGCTGGAGGTCGGCGGCGAGGTCGGCTTGTTCTACTATTACTACAAGACGAAGGACGATCTGTTCACCGATGTGCTTGACCACTTCTTCGAGCCTTACCGGAAGGACTTTGAGGCGCTTGCCGCCGAGGCGAAGGAGAAGCCCTATCGGGCGCTGCTGCGCTTTTTCAGCTACATCAAGCGCGAGGTGCGCGCCTTCCGCGCGAAGTACGAGGGCAATATGCACCGCACGGTCCGCTGGGCCATTCGCGAGCAGACGCTCACGGTCATCGAGCCGTATATCGAGGACATCATCCGCACGCTCATGACCTGCGGCGCGAAGCCGACGATGGACCCGCACACGATGGCGATCTTCCTCGCGCACGGCCTGGGGAGCTGCATCCTGCACGAGGACGCCGACTGGGTCGATGAGGCGACGGACGATATGCGTCGCACGGTCAACCTCATCATGGGGCTCAGCGAGGAGGAGTCCCGCGAAATGTTTGAAGACGCGGACGGGAAAGCAAATGCTCCCGCCGCGATGGAAGGAGAAAAGGAAAATGAAATGTAAGAAGCTCGTATCCCTGTTCCTCAGCCTGCTGCTGGCGACGGCGCTCGCCGTGCCGGCCTGCGCCGCGTTCGAGGACGTTTTTGCCGACGGCTCCGCCGACGGTACGCGCGACGGCTCGCTGTTTCTTTCGGGAGAGACCGTGCGGAGCAGTGCCGCGGTGAACGGCGTCCTGCTCGCCGCGGGCAAGACCGTCGGCGTGAACGGTACAGGAGCGTATGTCATGGCCGCGGGCTATGAGGTGACGCTCGGCGGCACGGCAGAGAACGACGCATTCCTCGCGGGCTACAGCATCGGTGTGAGCGGCACGGCGCAGCGCGACGTATTCGCCGCAGGTCAGAGCATCACGGTGAACGGCACGGTGGGGCGCGACCTCTACGCCGCCGCCAACACCGTCACCATCACCGGCTCCGTCGGCGGCGACGTGTACGTCAGCGCCGAGAACGTCGTCATCGGCGACGGCGCCAAGATCGGCGGGCGGCTGCACTGCAATGCAAGCGCCCTGCGCTCCGTGCCCGACGGCATCGCGGACAACGCCGAGCTTTACGACGAGCCGGAAAGCGGCGACGCGGGCGTGAGCATTACGGTCCCCGACGACGAACCGGGCGTCGGCAGCATCGTGCTGCGTAAGGCGCTGAGCTTCGCGGGCGTGCTGCTGCTCGCCTTTGTCCTGCTGTGGCTCACGCCGCTGTGGGAGACGGTGGATCGGAAGTATTACGGCGCGCCGTTCGGCAGGTATGCCAAGGCGTTCGGCATCGGCTTCGCGGTGCTCGCGGGCGTGCCGCTCGCGGCGATCCTGCTGTTTATCTCGAATGTCGGCGTGCGCCTTGCACTGATCGTGCTGTTCCTTTATGCTGCGGCGATCATCGCCGCTCCCGTGTTCCTTGGCTTTTTCCTCGGCGCGCTGCTCTGGCGCGGGGCGATGAAGAAGGCTCCCTGCTACTATGCGGAGCTGGCCATCGGCATCCTCGTCTGGCGCGTCGCGGCCAGTGTGCCCGGTCTGTCCTTTGCGGTGGGCCTCGTCTCCGTGCCGCTCGGTCTCGGCGTTGTGACGCTCCTGCTCGGCAAGGGCGCGGCGAAGCCGTCGCCCAAGGCGGAGACGGCTTGCGAGGAGAGCGCGGCGTCCGACCCCGCAGCGCTGCCGGAGGACAGCGACAGCGCGGAGCAATAAGCCCATATCGCACAGCGAAAAGAGACCGCTCCGGCGGTCTCTTTTTTGATGGGAACATAATTTTTTATTATGTCTACTTGCAATGCGGCGGCGATTCCTGTAAAATGGTGTCGAAAACTTTTCCGACCTCGGAGGCTGTCATGAAGAAACGAACCTTATTTTTGGGCTTTTTGCTCATGCTTGCGCTGAGCACCGCCGCGCTCGCCGCAGACTACACCGACGTTCCCGCCGACTCGTGGGCGAGGGAGAGCATCGACAAGGCCGCAGAGTACGGTCTGATGAACGGCGTGGGGGAGGGGCGCTTCGGCCTCGGAGAGACCATCTCGCGCGAGCAGTTCGTCACCATTCTGGTGCGGATGTTCGGCTGGGAGAGCGTGAGCGGCGAGGACGCCGCCATCGACATCGCGGATTCGTGGGCGCGGGAGTTTGTCAACACCGCTGCCGCCAACGGCGTCATTGACGCGGGAGGAAAATTCCGCCCGAGGGACGCCATCACGCGCCGCGAGATGGCCGTGATGCTCGTGCGCGCGATCGGCCTCGGCGAGCTTGCCAAGGCGGACGCGGACGCGGCGCTGCCCTTCGCCGATGTGACCGCCCAGCGCGGCTACATTGCCATCGCCTACGAGATCGGCATGACCACCGGCGCGACCGAGACGACCTTTGAGCCGGACGGCACCGCCGCGCGCGAGCAGGCGGCGGCCATGCTCGTGCGTGTCTACGAAAAGTACCACGCGCCCACGACGTGGAAGCACGCCTTCTACGCGCTCTCGTCCTACTCGCAGCTCGAGCAGGCCAAGCAGTTCGACGCCGTCAGCTTCGGCTGGAGCCACATGACCTACTCCGCTGAGGAGGGCGCGAAGCTCTCAACCGTGAAGGACGACAGCTCAGGCTTCTACATCCCCGCCGGCTATGCCGATGTGGTTCCCACGCTGCGCGAGGCGGGCGTGGAGCTCAAGCTCAACGTCTTCATGGCGAACGCGCCGCTCCGCACGATGCTCGCCGACGAGTCCTCCCGCGCGGCGGCGGTCACGGAGATCATGGCGGAGCTTGAGCGCGTGTACCCCGACCTCGGCTACAATCCCTACAGTGGCGTGACCATCGACTTCGAGGGTCTGCGCGCCGCGGACAAGGAGAGCTTCAACGCCTTTATGACGGAGCTTTCCGCCGTGCTGCACGCCGAGGGCAAGACGCTTTACGCCGCCGTCATGCCCGCCGTCTACGGCGACGCCTACTTCGACGGCTACGATTTCAAGACGCTCGGCACGCTCTGCGACCGCGTGATCCTCATGGCGCACGACTACGCGGCGAGCGACCTCACCGGCTTCCTCGGCTCGCGCTATTACCGCAACCATCCCTGCGCGCCGCTCTACAAGGTCTACTACGCCGTGCGCACGGCGGCGCGTGAGATGGACGATCCCGCGAAGCTGACGCTTGCCGTCAGCATGGATGCCCGCGCATGGCAGACGGACGCGGACGGTCTGCTGACTGCGGTCCGCTCCACGCACCCGCTGCAGACCACGGTTTACAAGCGTCTGTGCCAGAGCGACACCGTGATGGGCTGGTCCGACACGGCCCGCAGCCCGTGGTGCACCTACAGCACGGAGAGCGGACAGCATATCTTCCTCTGGTACGAGGACGCGCGCAGCACCGCCGAGAAGCTCGCCTGCGCCAGGCTCGTGGGCGTGACCTCGGTCTCCGTCTGGCGGCTCGGTCTCATTCCCGATTACGCGGACGAGGGCCTGCACTACGATGTGATGAGCGTTCTGTAAGCAATGAAAAGCGCAAAAAAGAAGAGCTGCAAAAGCAGCTCTTCTTTTTGGTTTTCAAAGCGGTTCGGCTTAGAAAATGCCCTGAGCCATCATGGCGTCGGCAACCTTCTGGAAGCCAGCGATGTTGGCGCCAGCGACCAGGTTGTAGCCAAGGCCGTAACGCTCGGCAGCCTCAACGGAAGCGTCGTAGATGTTCTTCATGATGGCTTCCATCTTGGCGTCGACTTCCTCAGCGGTCCAGTAGATACGCTGAGCGTTCTGAGCCATTTCGAGCTCGGAGACGGAAACGCCGCAGGCGTTGACAGCCTTGGAAGGAGCGACGGTGAGGTGCTTCTGGCTCATCAGGAAGGCCAGAGCATCGTTGGTGGTGGGCATGTTGCCGACTTCGATGTAGTAAGGAACACCGGACTCGGCGATCTTCTTGGCCCACTCCATGTTGACATCGTTCTGGGTAGCGGCGGGCATGTAAACGTCAACGTCCTTGACGCCCCAGCACTTCTGACCCTCGACGAACTCAACACCGAACTTATCGGCATAGGGCTTGCAGTGCATAGGATCCTTGGCGCGCATCTCGAGGATGAAGTTGAGCTTCTCTTCGCCGCAGACGCCATCCGGATCGTGGATGTAGCCATCGGGGCCGGCGAAATAGGTGACCTTGCCGCCGAGCTCGTCGATCTTCTTCATGATGCCCCAGCCAACATTGCCGTAGCCGGACATAGCGACGCGCAGGCCCTTGATGCCCTTGCCGTCGTGCTTGAGGACTTCGCGCAGATAATAGACAGCGCCGAAGCCGGTCGCCTCGGGACGGAGGATGGAGCCGCCGGTGCAGACAGCCTTGCCGGACATAGCGCCGAACTCGGCAGCGCCGACGATGCGGCGATACTGACCGTACAGATAACCGACCTCGCGGCCGCCGACACCAACGTCACCGGCGGGGCAGTCGATGTCCTGACCGATGTGACGATGGAACTCGGTCATGAAGGCCTGGCAGAAGCGCATGACTTCGCCGTCGCTGCGGCCGATGGGGGAGAAGTCGGAGCCGCCCTTGGCGCCGCCGATGGGCAGGCAGGTCAGAGCATCTTTGAAGGTCTGCTCGAAGCCGAGGAACTTGATGATGGAGAGGTTGACGTTGGAAGCAAAGCGGAGGCCGCCCTTGTAGGGGCCAAGCGCCGCGTTGTACTGAACGCGGTAGCCGCGGTTGACGTGATACTTGAGCTGATCGTCCATCCAAACGACGCGGAACTCGATGGTGCGCTCGGGCTCGACCATACGCTCGAGCAGGCAGGCAGCCTCATACTCGGGGTGGGCATTGATGACGGGTTCGAGAGAGGTCAGGACCTCTTCGACGGTCTGCAGAAATTCGGGCTCATTCGCATTCTTGGCTCTGGTCTCGTCCAGAACTCTCTGGATATAAGCATTCATGATAATAGCCTCCTCTAAATTTACTCGTTAAGAGCATTTCGATGGTGCTTCCATCTCGTCTGTTAGACTATCACAAAACAGGCGCTTTCTCAAGGGGGTACGTCCAAAATCGAAGCGTCCGGCTGTGAGAAATTTTCCCTTCCTTTTTGTGCAAAGCGCAGAAACAGAAATGAAAAAGTTTCGGAATTTTGATAATACCTATTAAAATTCCTGCAATTATTCCTTCATGTCATGCTTAACATCTGAATTTTTTCTGTCATGCTGCGGCGAAGCATGACAAAAGGCGATGGAAAATATCCATCGCCTTTTTGTATATTTGCATGGTTTATGCATCCACGCCGCCGGAGGGCTGCGCGTCGTCCGGCTCGGCGGGCGTGGAGACAGGCAGCAGCTCAAGGTCGCACGCCTCGATCCAGAATTCGCTGACATGACCGTCGTAGTACCAAACGCGCACGCGGTCGCCCACATTGAGCAGCGGCGCGTAGGGCACGTCCGCGGCGCTCATGCGGACGGTGAAGTCCGTCTCGCCTGTAAAGCGCAGGAAGTAGATGCTGTTGCCGTCAACGACGGCGGAGCGGATCTCGGCGATAACGCCCTCAAGCGAGCGGCGGTCGGTCTCGACCGGCTGGTCGATGCCGGTCTGATCGTCCGAGATCAGATTGCTCTGCCGGAGCATCTGACGGTAGTTCGACTCACACTCGGCGACGGTCGCGCCGGTGGCGACGATCTGGTACTGGTTGACGTTGACCATGGCGTACATCTTCACGAGCTCGCTCGCGTCCTTGAGCGCCATGAAGTAGGTCGGCTGCTCGGCAACGTTCAGGAGCAGCGGGAAGGTCGCCGTGTAGCGCAGGTTCTGGACCTGACCCTCGGCGCTGTCCATCGCGCTGTACTCGGTCGCGCCGGCGCAGGGGTAATACTTCGTTTCCTTGGTGCGCTGGTTGGAGAGCAGGAAGCCGACGTTGCTCTCGTCGCCGCCGACGCTCGTCACGCCCGTGTAGAGGTAGACGTCGTCGCCCTCGGCAATGTAGTTGTAGCCGTCGGTGGTGACGGTGACGTCGCGCTGGCCAAGGATGGAGTTGATAAAGCCGTTGTGGTACATACCGTAGTAGTCGTACTGCTCGATGATGAGCTCGGCGGAGTAGACGTGGTCGACCCACTCGGGCGGCTCGGTCAGGTACTCGCTCTCGCCGGTGACGGCGTTGACGAGCACCGCGCCGTTGTTGTCCGTGCCGCCGAAGAGCCCGATGGTCTTTTCCTTCTTGGCGCAGACCCAGTAGGGCGTGCCGTCCTCGTCGATCTCAAAGACCGGCTCCTCGAACATGAAGGTCGGATATTGGAAGCGGAGGTGGCGGTAGAGGTTGCGGGAGAAGTGCTCGGCGGTGGTGTACTTCATGCCCTCGTCAAGGCGGACGACGTCCACGCTCTGATCGACCATGTCGATGATGAGGTAGGCGGGAAGACCGGCGGAGCGGTTGTTGAACCACTTGATGATGTCGCCGTAGCGCAGCGGGGTGACGCGCACGGGGCGGCCGTGGTAGTTGATCTGGGTGTAGTCCTCAGAGACCTCGAACTGGGAGACCATGTCGGAAAGCTCGCCAAGCTTGCGGTCGCCGAGCTTCTCGGCGCTGTCCTTATCGAGCATGGGAATGCGGTCGTAGGCGACCTCGGCGATCTCGGAGGAGAAGTCGCCGGACTGGACGGTGAGGAGCTTCTGGTAGCTGCCCGCGCGGAACACGACCCACGAGGCCACGCCGCCGACGACGGCAAGCGCGAGCAGTCCGGCGGCGAGAAAGAACGGGACGGTGCACTGCTTCTTCACGAAGCGGAAGTAGCCCTTGGCCCCCTCGCCCTGAAAGCCGGAGGTCAGCAGGGCGCAGCCGCAGTAGACTGCGCAGAGAAGCAGGACGAAGCCGTAGAACTCCTCGGCGTGGAGGTTGATGGCGGGCAGCTCGAGGTAGAAGTAGACCGCGCCGACGAGGAGGGTGACGAGGCTATTGATGGCAATGCGCTTGCCGGGGGTGCCGACGGCCTTGCGCGGCTTGCGCTCGCGCTTGGGCGCGGCGCTTCCCTCGCTGCCGCCGGCAGCGCTGTTCGCGCCGGAGAAATCAAAGCGGAAGCCGCCGGCGTCGGAGCCGGAAAATTTGATGCCCATAAATTTTTCCTTTCCTTTTGCACGAAGCCGTGCAACAAAATGAGATTATTCCACGTTATTATATCACGGCGCGAAGCAAAAACAAGCGGAACGGCGATTTGTTACGGAATTGTTCAAATTTTCCGGCGACGCGGCCTCAGACCCCTTCGCCCACGATGCGGCAGTAGGCGTTGGAGGTCAGGCGGCAGGCGGCGCAGTAGAGCACGGTGAACACGGCGCAGGCGCACGCCGTGACGCCGAGCACGAGCGGAAGGTTCTGAAGTCCGAAGAGCCGCAGAATGCGCCAGATCATCGGCTGAGCAAAGGCGAGATGGACGAAGGCGGCGAGCAGCGGCAGGAGGAACACCATGCGCAGCTGGGCGTTGACGCTTGTGCGGATGTCGCGCTTTGTCATGCCGACGCGCTGCATGACGGCGAAGCGGGCGGCGTCCTCGTAGCCCTCGGAGAGCTGCTTGTAGTAGAGCATCAGGACGGAGGCGAGGAGGAACACCGTGCTGAGGACAAGGGCGAGGAAGAAGAGGCTGCCGTAGGTGGCGTAGAACTCCGCGCGCGCCTCGGCGGCGATCTCACGGCTCATCTCGGCGGAGAGGGTGCGGACGACGTCCTCCGCGCCGAAGTAGAGCCCCGCGGTGGAGCCGAGCATGACGAGGATCATGGTCGAGAGGATACAGATGACGGCAAGTCCCGCGCCGGAGCGCTTCATACGATAGACGAGCGAGGAGAGCGCGACGAAGTTTTTCTTCTGGTAATAGAACCGGTCATTGCCTTGGAGCGTGCGGCAGAGGGTAACGCTGCCCGCGATGAAGAGAAGGAATGTCGCAAGGATGACCATGACGACCGCCACGAAGAAAACGAGCATCGCGGTGATCGGCTCGGTGATGGTGACGGCGAGGTAGTAGGCTCCGCCGAGAAGGCCCAGGCCGGGAAGGACGAGGAGCCATTGGGATCTCGGAGGACGCTCGCCGAGGCTGTCGCTGCGGAGAAGGCTGACCGCGGAGGCGCGGCGCACCTGCCGCCATGCGTTCAGGAGGAGAAGAAAGAAGATAAACGCATCGGTCAGGACGCAGAAGCGCACCGCGCCAAGATCCAGCAGCGGCAGAGTGGGCAGCTCCGTGCGGGCGAAATGCGAAAGCACGCGGGCGGAGAGCTGCGTGAGCAGCACGCCGAGGGCGAGTCCCGCGGTGAGGGAGACGAGCGCGGAGAAGGCGGTCTCCCAGAAAAGAAGCGAGGTGAGCGCGCCGCGGTCCATGCCGAGGACGCTCATGAGGCCGAGCTCCTTCTTGCGGCGGCGGATGAGGAAGGCGTTCGTGTAGAAAAAGAGAAGAGGAGGGCAAACACCGCCATCACCCACTTGCCGAGGGTCATCACGAGGCGGATCGCCGAGGTGCCCATGCCGTTTACGCCGCTGCCGACGGCGTAGAGCACGGGGCTGTCGGCGAGGAAGGCGAGGTCGTAGACCACCGCCGTCATAAAGACGCAGGCGGCGAGGTAGGGGGCGTAAATGCGCCGGTCGCGGCGCATCCCGCTGAGCGCCAGACGGGGATAGAAGAACGCATTCATGCCGCGCCGCCCCCCGTCTGGGACGCAGTGAGCGCGTCGGCGATGCGGCGGTAGAAGGCGGTCTCCGTGTCCGTGCCGCGCGTGAGCTCCTGTGCGACGGCGCCGTCGCGCAGGAAGAGGACACGGCCCGCACAGCTGGCCGCGCGGACGGAGTGCGTGACCATGACGATGGTCTGCCCCGCGCCGTTGACCGTGCCGAAGAGACGGAGCAGCTCCTCGGTGGAGCCGGAGTCGAGCGCACCGGTCGGCTCGTCGGCAAAGAGAACCTGCGGGCGCGTGATGAGCGCGCGGGCCACGGCGGCGCGCTGCTTCTGGCCGCCGGAGACCTCGTAGGGGTATTTTTTGAGCAGGTCGGAAATGCCGAGCCGGTCGGCGAGCGGGACAAGGCGGGACTTCATCTCGCCGCGGCTCTTGCCCTGCAGGACGAGGGGGAGGAGAATGTTGTCCTCCAGAGAGAAGGTGTCGAGAAGGCTGAAGTCCTGAAAGACGAAGCCGAGGTGGTCGCGGCGGAAGGCCGCCGCGCGCTCCTCGGGGATCTCGGCGAGGTTCTGCCCGCCGAGGAGGACCGTGCCGCCGGTGGGGCGGTCGAGTGCCGCGAGGAGGTTCAGAAGCGTGGTTTTGCCGCTGCCGCTCTCGCCCATGACGGCGACGTACTCGCCGCTCTCGACGGAGAAGGTGACGCTTTTGAGCGCCTCGACCTTGGCGCCGCCGAAGCGGGTGGTGTAGGTCTTGGAGAGACCGCTGACTTCAAGAAGGGACATGGGGAAAACTCCTTTCCGATATTTCTGCCGCCATGATAGCAGACGGAGCTTGTGTTTTTTCTGTGCTTTTTTCTTAAATTTTTCTTGATTTTGCGCGCAAAAAGCGGCCGAAAAAGCTTTTTTCGCTCTCCGGCCGCTTTTTCAGATGAGGTGGTTGTTTACTTTTTCCGCCGCAGGAGGGCAAGGCCCACCGCGAGCGTCAGAATGAGGACAAGAATTTTTTTCATGGGTCACTCCAGATTCAGCTTCCTCGTGAGGAAGAAATAGGTGACGAGGTAGAAAATGACGCAGACGATCAGCTCGCAGACGAGGGCGACGGCAAAGATGGCATTGCCTGCCTGCACGCCGGTGAGGCTCGACCACGCGGTGAAGCCGTCGCAGAAGAGATTTGCCAGCACCGCGATGGCCGCGAACTGCACGAGCTGGAAGAACACGAGGACGGACACGGCGGTGAGGGCGCTCTTGTGCTTATTGAAGCTGAAGCCGACGGCGTACGCCGCGTAGACGATGAGGGAAACGGCGGTGACGCCCAGGACGCAGAAGAGGAAGAACTCCAACGCGAAGAGCAGCGCCTGCCCCTGCATCGAGCTGTCCAGCTTGCGGAAGGCGCGGAGGAAGTCGGCTGCGAACTGCGGGACCACCCGCCAATCACTAAAATCGAACGCGCCGATCATGCACAGCAGCACGACGGCGAGGAACGCCGCGGCGTACCAGACCGCCGAGACGATCAGCTTGGAGGCAAGGAGTTGGTGCATATTCACCGGCAGCGTCAGGGTGAGGTAGCCCTCGTCCTTGAGGAGATGGTCGCGAAAACGCACGGCGGAGAGCACCAGCGGCGCGAAGCACAGCGCCATGATACCGAAGACGAAGCCGATGGTGACGAGGACCGCCAGCAGGTTGAGCAGCCAGGGGAAATCGTTTTGCAGCACGCGCTGGGAGGCGCGCATGGCAAGCGTCAGCGCGAGCATCCCCGCGAAGATGGGCCACATGATGCGGCTCGTGGCACGAAATTCGTGCCGGATGAGTTTGGTCAGCATTTGAACACCTCCCGGAAAAGCTCGTCGACGCTTTTGCCGGTTTCGCCGCGGATGGCGTCGACGGTGGTGTGCCGCTCGACGCGGCCGTTTTGCAGGAAGATCACCTCGTCGAGCACCTGCTCGACATCCGCGATGAGGTGGGTGGAGATGACGACGGAGGCGTCCTCGTTGTAGTTGCCGATGATGGTGCGGAGAATGTAGTCGCGGGTGGCGGGGTCGACGCCGCCGATCGGCTCGTCGAGCAGATACAGCTTCGCCGCGCGGGACATGACAAGGATGAGCTGGAGCTTTTCGCGCGTGCCCTTGGAGAGCGTTTTGACGCGCGCCGAAGCATCGAGGCCGAGGCGGGCGAGCATCTCCTGCGCCGCGTCGCGGCGGAAGTCGGCGTAGAAGTCGGCATAGTAGCCGACGGTCTGCGCGACGGTCATCCAGTCGGGCAGGGCGTTGCGGTCGGGGAGATAGGAGACGATGGCCTTCGTCTCCGGCGAGGGGGCTTTGCCGTCGATCAGAATTTCGCCGCTCGTGGGGGTGAGCAGGCCGTTGGCGAGCTTGATGAGGGTCGTTTTGCCGCTGCCGTTCGGGCCGAGCAGACCGACGATGCGGCCCGGCTCGATGGAAAGCTCCACGCCCTCGAGGGCGGATTTGCCGCCGTAGCGCTTGGTGAGCGCCTTACATTCTAAAAAACTCATGGTTCTTCCTCCTTTCGGCCTTGCAGCAGGGCGATGACCTCGTCTCTGCCGCAGCCGAGCTTTGCCATTTCGGAGAGAAAATTCTCCACACATTGATCCGCCAGACGGAGCTTCGCGTTTTCGATCATGGAAACATCTCCCGTCACGAAGCGGCCCGCGGTGCGCTGGGAAAAGACCAGCCCGTCGCGCTCAAGGTCGGCGAGCGCACGCTGCACCGTGTTGGGATTGACGCCCGCCTCCACCGCAAGCTCGCGCACCGAGGGCAGACGCTCGCCGGGGCGGAATTCGCCCGCGACGATGGCCTGCGTCAGGCGCTGCGTGAGCTGGGTGTAGATGGGGCTGTCATTGCGGAATTGCCACTCCATACGGTTCCTCCTTTTCTTGATGTATGATTGTATTAGATGATTAGTACAATAATACATCGGGAACGATTTGTCAAGAGGATTTGAAAAAGTTTTTGGGAAAACCGACCGTTGTCAAATATTTTTGATGGACAAAGCCCGCTCATTTCCCTATGATGAAGGCAGAAAGGACGGGATGCCTATGGAGATCGGAGCCAAGCTCAGGCAGGCGCGCATAGCGGCTGGGCTCACGCAGGAGCAGACGGCGGAGGCGCTGGGCGTGAGCCGCCAGAGCATATCAAACTGGGAGAATGAAAAGAACTATCCGGATATTGTGAGCGTGGTGCGGCTGAGCGACCTGTACGCGGTCAGTCTGGATGCATTGTTAAAGGAGGAAGCACCGATGTCAGATTATCTGGATTATCTGGAGGAGAGCACCAACACCGTGCGGAGCCGGAGGGAGCAATCTCTGCTGATCCTTCTGTGCGTATATCTGGGCATCTGGGCCGTTTCCGTGCTCTTTTTCTGGCTGCTCACCGGGCCAAGCGACGCCATGGGCTACGGCATCGTATTTTTGTGGCTCGTGCTGCCGGTCGCCGCCTTTGTTATTTCACTGCTCATTGGCCGGGGCGGATACGGCGGAAGACAAGGCTGGCTGCTGCCGCTTATATTCGGCACGATGCATATGCTCGCGGGGTACGCAACCTTCATGCTGGCCAACATGCTCTCCGTCGGCATCCTGCGTCTGCCGCAGCCGAGTCTGCTGCTGAAGGGAACGATCATCTCCGCCGCCGGTTTTTGGTTCGGAGCTCTGACGCGGAGACGGAGGAGGCAGCGCGGGGAGAGCGGCGAATAGGAGAGATCGGACAAAAGAAAAGCCGCCCGGGAGGGCGGCTTTTTGAGCGATACGTTTGAGCAATACATTCAGGTGTTGTCGGGGGCGATGGGGCGGCGGATGAGCAGGGCGCGGAGCGCGTGCCAGTTGAAGGGATAAATGGGATACATATAATGTCCGCCGGCGATGGGCCTGGTGGTGACGAGCAGGACGACGATGAGCAGCGTGCCGAGGGCGAGTCCGACCCAGCCGAGGGCAGCGGAGCTGACGAGCAGCACGAGGCGCAGAAGCTTGAAGGCGTAGCCGAGCTCGTAGCTCGGCTGGGCGAAGTTCGCGATGGCAACGAACGCCATGTACGCCAGCACCTCCGGCACGAGCCAATGCGCCTGCACGGCGAAGTCGCCGAGCACGAGCGCACCGATCATGGAAAACGAGTTGGAAAAGACGCTGGGGGTGTTGAGCGAGGCGAGCTTGAGGAGGTCGACGATGAACTCGGTCAGGAGAAGCTGGGCGAGGATGGGGACCTCATACTCGCTCGTGACGGCGAGGAAGCTCAGCGCGCTGTTGGGAAGGTCAGGGTCCTGCACGAGCAGATACCACACGGGCGTGATGAAGAGCGTGAGCAGAAAGACGACCACGCGCAGAATGCGGAGGTATGAGCCGACGAGCGGCGGGAAATAGAAGTCGTTCGCCTCCTGCACGAAATCAAAGAAGCGGGTGGGCAGGATCATGGCGGCGGGGGAGTTGTCCACGAGGACGATGATGCTGCCCTCCATGATGCTTGCGGTGGCGGCGTCGGGGCGCTCAGTATAGCGAACGCGTGGAAAAGGGTTGAACCATTGCCTCTGGTCCATCATGGATTCCGCGATGGACTCCTGTGACATGGAGATGGAGTCCGCGTCGATGGCGGCGAGCTTCGCGCGGACGCGCGCGAGGAGCGCACGGTCCACCTTGTCCTCGAGATAGCAGAGGACGACGTCGGCGCGGGATTTCTCGGAAATTTTGTGACCCTCGAGCGTCAGCTGCGGCGTGCGGATGCGGCGGCGCAGGAGCGCCGCGTTCTGCACGAGCGTTTCGATGAAGCCGTCGTGCGCGCCGCGCAGCACCTTGCCCGAGGACGGCTCCTCCACGCCGCGGGAGGGGTAGCTCTTCGCGTCGATGAGGATACATTCGCCGTAGCCCTCGGCGAGGAGCAGCGTTTTGCCGAGGAACACGGCGGTGGCCGTCTGCCGGAGATCTGCTTCGGCGTTGACCTCGCTGAAGGTCAC
>UMLQ01001738.1_pt1 | contig 14259 bp, 8 predicted proteins | sample 1966631 | NCBI WGS metagenome assembly UMLQ01 (sample SAMEA4836206, study PRJEB28245) | human gut metagenome | biome: gut microbiome; material: fecal sample | place: Denmark | collected 2008 | reverse complement strand
ATGTTCCTACTCGCACGTGATACAGCTGCGCAACTGGTTGCCGGATGCAGTGGGCGGCGTTGCCTGGCTGTCGTTCGACAATCCGGGGCAGAGCCCGCGTATCCCGATCTTCTCCGGTACGACCGACCTGCCGGCTGCTTTCGGTATCTGCGGACAACACCGCCACCGTGAAGATGCCATCGTCTGGAAATACCGGACGGCAAACAAACTGGCTACGGTCCGCTGGGGATTGACCAAAGAGAAGATCAACGGCGCGGTCGCCCATTTCGAGGAAAAGGGCTTATCCGAAATGCCTTTCGTGGAAAACCGCTACAAAGAGTTGCAGGACAGCAAAGGGGAAGAGACCGCACGGGCTTTCCTGACCGGTTACACGGCCGACTTCGCAGGAGCGACAATCCTGCGCTGGCAGGAGATGGCGGACGAGTTCTGGAAGATGTTCGCGAGGGGATTCTGAACAATTGACCGATATTCATATAATAGATAATAGTTGCTTTTCAAGACACGATAATTAATAATTTAATCTTTATATACATGAAATCACTTATTCTATCTTGCATGCTGGCTTTCTCTGCTTCGGCAACGTTCGGTCAGGGGTACCAGTTTACGGAAGTGGTAACGGTTCCCGCTACCCCGGTTAAGAACCAAGCGGCAACAGGGACTTGCTGGTGCTTTGCCACTACGTCGTTTATGGAATCCGAACTGCTTCGTATGGGGAAAGGCACGTATGACCTTTCGGAGATGTTCATCGTCCGCCAGAAATACATGAACCAGTTGCAGGACAACTACCTGCGTCGCGGGGACGGTAATATCGGGCAGGGCAGCCTTTCGCATACTTTCATGAATGCGTACCGCCAGGTAGGGATCGTCCCGGAAGAGGTATATACGGGTATCAACTACGACTCCGAGAAGCATAACCACAGCGAGATGGTTCGCTACATGCACGCCATCGCCGATGTGGCAGTGAAGGCGAAACAGCGCAGTCCGGAATATGACAAGCTGATTGCTAACCTGTTCGACACCTACCTGGGAAAGCTGCCGGAGAAGTTCACGTATAAAGGAAAGGAATATACGCCGAAGTCATTCGCCGAATCCTTAGGACTGAATATGGACGACTATATCGAACTGACCAGCTTCACGCATCATCCGTATTATGTGAAGTTCAACGTGGAAGTGCCGGACAACTGGGAACATTCCCTGATGTATAACCTGCCGCTCGACGAGATGATGCAAACGGTGGATTATGCCCTGAACAACGGTTATACGGTCTGCTGGGACGGAGACGTGAGCGAGAAGGGATTCTCCTTTACGAACGGTGTCGCCATCAACCCGGAAGTGAAGAAGGTGGAAGACCTGTCGAATACGGATCGCGCACGCTTCGAGAAATTAGGGGAGAAGGAACGCTTAGAAGAGGTCTTCAAGTTCGAACGTCCCTACCCGGAAATCAACGTGACCCCGGAAGTGCGCCAGGCCGGATTCGAATCATTCGTGACCACCGACGACCACCTGATGCACCTGACCGGCATCGCCAAAGACCAGAACGGCACGAAATACTACATCACCAAGAACTCATGGGGAACCGACCGCAACAAGTTCGGCGGCTACCTGAACATGTCCGAGAGCTTCGTCCGCGCCAAAACCATCTATGTGATGGTCCATAAGGACGCGATACCGAAGGCGATCAAGGGGAAACTCCATCTTTAAACAATACGTGGAGCTGTGTCAAAACTGCCCCGTTCCCGCGCTTGACGTGGGATCGCATTAGAACTGACCCTATAAATATCTGATTAATAAGGCCTGTTCTTTTGCGGCCCCGCGTCAAGCGCAGGGACAAGGCAGTTTTGACACAGTTCCATGCTATCTTCTCTTATTAATTTAATCAGAACCGTATCTTCATCTCGCCATAGCAAGGCACCGCCTCCAACGTCTTGCAATAGTTGCCCCAGGCAATCTCCGGGTAATCCCAACGATTATTAATGTAAAGCATCAACTGCCCGTCTCCTCTTTTGGAGGTGCGGCAAGCCAGGGATGCGTCCGGTGAACAAACCGTAAGCCCTGCCTTCACACCTGTAGCGGAAAGGGTATAGCGATAGATGTTCTCCTTCATACCCTTTGCCATTTGCGTCAACGGACAGTCACAGTTTGCACCGGCATCCGCCCAATAGTAATAGTTGTGCGTATCGGCCGACCAGGGTTGAGCAGGGTTCTCGCCATATCGCACTTGCTTCGGGTTATAAAGGGAAGTCTCGCCCGTGTTTCCGGCAAAAGCGCCTTCGGGGTAACAACTCCACATACCTTTACGCTCCCATTGCAGATAGTCCAGACGTTCGGGTAAGTAGAAAGACAAGCCCGTCTCACGCAGGTAACCGTTTGGCTGTCCCGCAACGACATAGCTGACATTCATTTCCCCGGCGGGAGATATCCGGATCAGGATATCCGTTTGTACATCCTGATAGAAGCCGGAGAGGGCGACTTCCACCGCTCCCTCTTTGCGGGTATAGGTCAAGCTCTGCTTCTTCCAATCGCTGTCGGAGGTCAGGAACTTCCGGGCGCTCTTACGCACTTCGGCTCCAGTCAGATGGTTCAGATTGATGTCGAGATGGAGGAACGGGCCTTTCTCGATGATGACCTGTCCCTTGGAGGTCGCGTTGCTGATCAGGCCGGTTTCTTTGGAGAAAGGGATCTCGAAACCGTCTCCTTTAATCGTCATCATACCGGCGGTTTCCTCTACCTGCAACACACCGTTTACCGGAGATGCTTCCGAATCGGCAAGGCGAACGTGGTAATCGCTGCCCAATGAAACTTGTTCGGCATCCAATAACTCACCCGTAGCTGTATAGAAACAAATTGACAACAGTTCGCCTTCCTCCCAAGCCTCGGCAGGGATTACCAACAGTCCTTTTTGGTGAGGAGCGATGGAAGGAGCGGGAAGTTCCTTCTCCACACCTTTGTAGGTATAACGTATCTTGATCTCATCCAGGTCAGTATGGTCGAAGCGGTTGTACAACGGAAGCAACAAACGTTGTCCGGACAGGAAGGAAGCCACCTCGGTCGTCATCAGGCGGACGGGCGAATAGGCTTTCTTGGTAGCCCAGAACTCCGGTTTCTCACGGCGCCAGACATCGACGATCCCCCACTCTCCGTAGCCGACGCATTTACCCTGATAATCCTCCGGCTTGGCGGTACGGGCAAACTCTTTCCAGAAGGCAGTCCCTACTTTCGGTTCGGGCAGCATAAACGTTTCATCCACATATCCCCAGATCGCACCACCCAAGCCGCCGGGAGCATCAAAGAGGCCGCTCCACATCCTTTCGATCGAATGCCCCCAGAACTCGCGGATATTCGGATCTTCCTGCAAGGTAGCGTAGGTGTAGCACGCCGGGTGCGCCCATTCGTCGAACAGGGCAGGTATCCCTTCCCCCTGGAAACCATGGGTAGAGCGGTTCCATTGGTTCAGGTTTCCGTTTACATCCTGGTAGTGCATGCTCAGGATATCATAGACCGGCTTCTTCTCACCGACCGATCCGGGATAGCTGAATATAACCGGGCGAGTCTTGTCGGTTGCCTTCACCCAATCCCAGCATTGCTGGAAGTTCGTGCCGTACACGCTTTCATTACCGATCGACCAGAACAGAATGGAGGGATGGGAACGGAACGACTTCACCATCTCGCGGCATTGCGAGAGATAGCGGGGCGTAAACTCGGCACTATCCTGGGTCTTGCCCGGCGCATAGTTCTTCTGCCGGTAGGTATCGACAAAGCAGACAGCCGTCTCGCTCTCCACATAGATGCCGTAGCGGTCGCAATACTCCAGGAAACGTTCCGTGGGAGGATAATGCGAGGTACGGACAAAGTTCATATTGGAACGTTTGAAGAGGATCACATCGAGGCTGTCCAGTTCGGCAGTCGTCGTGCGGCCGAGTGTCGGGTGGATGTCATGGCGGCAGGCCCCGCGCAACTTCACCGGCATGCCGTTCACCAACATGCGGTCTTTCTCGATCTTCACGTCACGGAAACCGATACGGCGGTCGAAACGGCCGATCTCCTTTCCGTCCTTGCTGAGGGTGATGGTCAGCGTATAGAGGTTCGGATGTTCGGCATCCCACTTCAAGGGGTTCTTCACGGGCAGTTCATTCATGTTCCCGCCCTCTTCCAGGGGGAACCGGGATTGCACCAACGGATAGCGTCTGCCGGACGGCTCGGTCAGCGTATAGGCAACTTCCGCACCTCCGGCAACCGGGCTGCTGTAGCCGATCTTCAGGACGGCATCCTCGTAAGCAGCATCCAGATGTGTCTCGGCGTAGAAGTCATACAAGCAGGTTTCGGGTAATGCGAACAAGGTTACATCGCGCAGGATTCCCCCGATCGGATGATGGGCATAGCCGGAGGCATAGGAAATATCGTCCAGGCGATCCGTCACTTCGAGGCGTATCTCGTTTTTCTTTCCGGGACGGACGAAGGGGGTGACATCCGTCTCCCAACGGGTAAAGCCGCCATGATGTTCGCGGACGAACGTGCCGTTCACAAACAGGCGGGCATGGCTGTAGACGCCGTCGAAACGCAGGATCGTATGCTTGCCGGCGTAATCGGCCGGGACGGTGAACGACTTCCGGTAGGTGAACGGCTTGTCGTGCTCGATGGCATAGCCCTGCATAGCAGGCTCGCCGGGAACCTGTATCTTGTCCCACTTGCTATCCGGAGAATACTGGAACTGCCAGGTTCCACTCAGCAGGACGGCAGGCGTTTCGACACCGGCCAATTCCTGCAAGACAGGATAGGAGGCTTCATCGGGAAGCCTCTCTATCTGTGCGAATGCTTTCGTGCCTGACAGCAGGAAGCTGCAACCGAAAGCGAATAGGATTGTCTTTATCTGTTTCATTTATGTGCCTATTATTACATGTGTATAAATTTACCACCAAAAGTAGTAAAAGCCTATTAATATCGCCAGTATGACTACCGACATTACATTGAACATCCGGCCGGTATGGAACAAAGCCGGGTCATGGCGCGTATAAGCGTTGGCAGACTGGCCCTTTTTCCCCAGCAGGACGATGAGCGCGCAGCACATCAGGAACACAAGCCCCATGCGGTCCATCCAGGGCAATCCGGGGAAGAGGAACTTCAGGCCGAAGGAGAAGACGAACGAGCCCAATGCCGCCGCCAACGCCCCGTTTGCCGTCGCCCGTTTATAGAAGAAGCCAGCCAGGAAGATCGACAGGGCGCCGGGACTGACAAAGCCGGTAAACTCCTGGATATACTGGAACGCCTGGTCCAACCCCGACAGCATCGGGGCGATCAGCACGGCTATCAGCAACGAGCCGAAGCTCGCCCAACGTCCGGTATGGACCAGTTCTTTCTGTCCGGCCTCTTTCCGGAAATAGGAACGGTAGATATCCATCGTAAAGATCGTGGAGATACTGTTCATCATCGAAGCGAGCGAACTGACGATTGCGGCTGTCAAAGCAGCAAACGCCACCCCCTTCACCCCTACCGGAAGGAGGTTGCCGAGCAACCACGGGTAGGCTTCGTCCGATTTCTCTAACGGAGCCTCCAGCGCAAAGGCGGCAATGCCGGGAATCACGACCAAAAGCGGGATGAACAGCTTGATGAAACCGGCGAAAAGCATCCCGTTCTGCGCCTCCCGGACCGATTTGGCGGCCAACGCGCGTTGGATGATATACTGGTTGCATCCCCAGTAATAAAGGTTTGCCACCCAGAGACCGCCGAGGATCACGGAGATACCCGGCAGGTCCTTATAACCGGGATGCGACTTGTCGAGGATCAGATGGAACTTATCGCTCGCCTCGCCATAGAGGTTGACCATTCCCTGGTACACGCCGCCACCTTCTCCGAGGAGGTCGAGGGCGATATAGGTCGTGACCAGCCCGCCGCCAACCAGGAACACGACCTGGACCACATCCGTCAGCGCCACCGCCTTCAATCCTCCGTAGATCGAATAGATACCGGCAAAGGCCGCCAGCCCGATTATGCCGTAGAGCATCGGGATCCCCATCACCTTCTCGATCGTCAAGGCTCCCAAGTACAAGATGGAAGTAAGATTGATAAAGATGAAGACAGCCAGCCAGAAGACCGCCATCACCGTCTTGACGCGCTTGTCGAAACGCTCTTCGAGGAACTGGGGCATGGTGAAGATCTTCTTCTCCAAAAAGATCGGGATGAAGAACTTCGCCACGAGGATCAGTCCGAGGGCGGCGATCCATTCGTAGGTCGCCATCGCCAGCCCGATGGCATAGCCGGAGCCGGACATGCCGACAAACTGTTCGGCGGAGATATTGGAAGCGATGATAGAAGCGCCTATCGCCCACCAGGCAAGCCCGCGCCCGGCGAGGAAATAATCGCCGGCATCCCGCTCGTCCCCCTTCCTGCCGCGTGAGACAAAAAGGCCGACACAGAGGATCAGGAGGCAGTAAGCTATAAAGATTATTAAGTCGATCGTGTTCATGGTATCTGTTTCTTATTCATCCTGCATCAACGCCGAGCGCCCACCGTCCATCAGAATCGTCGTCCCGCTGATAAACCGGGCATACGGGGAGGCGAGATAGACGCATAACGCCCCTACCTCCTCGACCGTCCCGATCCGTTTGACAGGATGCAGGTCGATCGTCCGCCGGCGTTCCGCTTCGGGATCGGGAAAAGAGTCGAACCAAGTGTCGTTGCCCGCCGTATCGATAAATCCGGGAGCCACACCAACCGTACGGACAGCCGGCCCCCACTCGATCGCCAGGCTGCGCACCAGGCCGGTGATAGCCGTCTTCGTCACGTTATAAGGGAAGCATCCGGGGATGGAGCTGAAAGCATGGTTGGAGGTCATCAGGAGCAGGACGCCTTCGCCGCTCTTTTCGAGATAGGGCTTGCAGAGCCGGGCCAGACGCCAGTGGGAAGCCAGGTTCAGATCGAGGTTGTAATGCCAACGCTCCTCCGTGCAACCTTCGGCTCCCTCGAACACGTTCATGCCGGCATTGGAGACGACCATGTCTATACGTCCGAAGGTACGGGCCGCCTCTTCGACGAAGCCTTTCAGCTCCTCCGCATCCGTCACATCCGCGGGGCGGTAGAACGAGCGTACGCCCTCCTGTTCTACCACCTCGCGGAAAGCCTGCACGCTCGCATCGTCCGGAGACTTGCGCGAACAGCCTGCCACATGGGCACCCGCCCGTGCGAACTCCCTGGCGACACCTAAGCCGATCCCGGAGGAGACTCCGGTGACCAGGACTACCTTATCTTTATAATCGAGTACAAAGCTCATAGGGATCAGATATAAAAGTTATCGGGAGCATCCGTCGTGATGCCGGGGTGTTTCTCCATCTCCTCTTCAACGAGGTCCACGCCCAAGCCGGGACGGTCGGACAGGTGCAGGTGGCCGTCATAGACCATCTCGGCTATCGGATGGTCGATCACCGTGTCGCGCCAGGGGACATCGTTGAACATAAACTCCTGGCGGAAGAAGTTCGGGATAGCGGCGCAGACATGCGAAGAGGCGAGTGTCGAGAGAGGGCCGTTCGGGTTATGCGGGGCGATCAGAACGTTGTAGGCCTCCGCCATCGTAGCCATCCGCTTCATCTCGGACGGTCCGCCGCAACGGGTGATGTCGGGCATGATCACGTCGCACACATGCTTTTCCAACAGCGAACGGATGCCGAAACGGGTGTAATGGCGCTCGCCTACACAGATGGCGACATCCGACGGGATGCGTTCGCGCATGGCACGGAGCGTCTGCGAACTTTCCGGGCCGGCGGGTTCCTCATACCAGGTGATATCGAGCTTTCCCAGCCGTTCCGCCATCTTGACGGCAACCCGGTAGTTCAGCATGGCGTGTGTCTCGATCATGATGTCGCATTCCGGGCCGACAGCCTCGCGTACGGCTTTGGAGACGTTGAACGCCAGGTCCTGCTGTTCCGCCGTAAGCGTCAGGTTAGAGGCGAGGTCTTCGCCATAGAAATAGTTCGTGTGGGCGAAGGGGTCGAACTTCAGCCCCGTAAAACCGGCGTCCATGACACGGCGTGCCTGGGCGGCATAGTCCGCCTCGTTGTGTCCGCCGCCCGTAAACCAGTAGTTGGCATAGAGCAAGATATCTTTCCGGTAAGCCCCGCCCAACAGTTCGTAGCAGGGAACGCCCAACACCTTTGCTTTCAGGTCGAGCAGCGCCATGTCGATACCGCTGATCGCACACAGGCTGGCTCCGTACGGGCCGATCCAGTTCAGGTCGCGGTAGAGCTTCGTCCAGATAAAATCGGTCTTCATCGGGTCGAGGCCGATGATGCGTTGTCCGACATGCTTGGCGGCTTCGAAAACGATCGGGCTGCCGGGCCAGTTGGTAGCTTCGCCTACGCCGGTATAGCCTTCGTCGGTATAGATTTTCAGTAATGTCCAGTTATATTTGATGCCCCGGACCAACCATACTTTTACGTCTGTAATCTTCATTGTATTGTCTCCTACCTTTTTATCGTATTTTACATAATTCCGTATGTATCGAAAGCATCACGGGCTTTCATCCCTTCCTGTATCTTCTTCAGGACCATCCGTTCGCCACGGGCTTTCTCCAAGGCGCGGGTGAACACTTCTTCCTCGATCTCACGGGGCACGACACATACGCCGTCGATGTCGCCGACCAGGATATCCCCGTCATTGATCCGTACGCCCTCCATTTCGATCGGCACACGGTAGTCGATCACCTTTCCACGTGGCGCCTGATCCTGTGCATAGGGACCGTAGGAGAAGCAAGGGAAGTCGAGCGCCAGAATCCCCTTCGTATCGCGGGAGTAGCCGTTGACAACCGCTCCGGCCGCCTTGCACTGGATCGCACGGGCACTCATCAGCTCGCCCCACAAGGCATAAGCAGGGGAAGAGCCGGAACAAACATATACCTCGTCTTCCTTCAGGTCGTCCAACGCTTCGAGCATCAGGCCGAAGGAGCGTTTCAGCACCGGGTTCACCCCTTTCTTCTTTCCGACATCCAGCACATCGGCTTCCAATACCGTCATGGCACGTCCGGCCACCAGCATGTCGTCACGAAGCGGACGGATACGGGGAGGCAAAAACTGGCGGGTATAGCCCATCTTATCCATAATATCACCGACCACTGCGGTGTAAAGTTCTTCCTTTATCAAAGCAAACAGGTCTTTATCGTCTTTCCATTCTTTCATTGTGAATTCCTTTTTACAGTTCGTCTTTCTACCTGCAAAGATAGAGCCCGGAGGGAAGAAGATACGGCAGTAAAGCTCCCGGTTGCTTATGCTACGAGGAACAGAACAAGGGAAAAAGTAGAGAAAACGGCACTCTCTATTTCGTCACTTCCCGCGGAGAGATGCCCATTTGTTGTTTGAAGATACGGGAGAAGTATTGGGGGGACTGGAAACCGCAGGCAAAGCAGACTTCCTTGACGGACATCTCCGTGTTCCGCAGCAGCTCGATCGCTTTGTTGATCCGGATCTGGTTCAGGTAGTCCAGCGGGGAGAGGTTCAGGTACTGGGAGAACAGTTTGCGCAAGTACCGTTCTCCGACTCCGGTTTGCGACGCGACATCGCTGATCGTGATATCGGACTGGTAGTTCAAACGGATATAGGAGATCGCCTTTTTCAACGAATCGTTTGTACAAATCGGAAGATAGGCCTCATCGAGATAACGGTAAATCAGGATCAGCAGTTCGGCATAGTACATGACAACCAGATATTGGTAGTATTTGCTCTTCTGGTTCATCTCGTTGACAATACGCTGCACGGCGCGCATGATCCGAACGTTATTCACAATCTTGATCAACCGGTTCTCTTCGGAAAAGATCGTGACAGGCGCCAGATCCTTCGTCTGCCCGTGCCCGTCCGGATTGAAGCGGGAGAAGACTTCCGGCAGGAACTCCAACTGCATCAGGGTCGTATCTTCGGAACCGGCCTCGAAGGTATGCTCGACATTGGAACAGATCACCATCATCTCGTTCTCGCTGAAGCTGATACTCTCGTTCTCCAGATGCAGGATGCAATTGCCCTTCTTCACATAGTTGATCTCGATACGCAGATGCTTATGCGGCCCGAATGTCTCGAACGGGCGGAACGACACAAAGCGAAACACATCCGCCAGCCGCTTGTGCTTCAGATTCTCGGTGATGCCTTCCAGCATTCCCCATAACGATTGTTCAGACGGTTGTTCCATACGGCTCTGCATTTGATTGATGCTTACAAAGTTAGCAAAAATACCGGTAATGCCCAATAGCCCGTAAGGTATTTTAGTCTCCTTACGGGCTGTCGGACAATACCCTATAGCCTGTAAAGATACAGGTTATAGGGTAAATTAAGAGGTTATTCCACTCTCACCACAATCTCTCCACCGATCCGGTCTCCTTTCTTCAACGGCTTGCGGTAGGGAGCATAATAGCTACTGAGGAACATCTCGTTTCCTGCCGTCACAAAGTCGGCAACCAGGAAGCGGATCTTGTCTTTTTCCAACCAGGAGCGCCAGTGCTGTTTGCCATTGGAAGGGACGGTAATCTTACTGCCGTTTCCGTCTTTCAGACCGGCATACCAAATGTTCCGGCGGGTGGAACGGAAATCATTACTTCCCAGTTCGTTATAATCCATACTCCAAGACCAGGCAGGTTCCGTACGTGGATTGACTTTCGCAGGGAGTCCTTCATAAAAGAGACAGGCTTCACCTACCGGACGGCTGATATGGTCGGCCGGATAAACGCTCCACATGCCATCCCGGCGCCAGAAGGTCTTATCATAAGAAACAGGAGCTTCAAAAACCAGTCCCCACTGCCTCGGATTCACCTCTTCAAGGGCATCGAACGAATAGGTTACCGACAGTTCGCCTCCTGCATTTATTTTCAGGTCATAAGAGCCGGAAAACTCTTTATAAGCGCCTGCCACCTTTACCAAGACGTCATCACCCTGTCGGACCGCCTCTACTTTTTCTACCTTCCAGTCCGAGCAAAGGTCATTGAACACAGGCGTATTGGCATTATGATTCGGGTAGCATCCGCCACCTGTCAACGGCAAGGCCATCAGCCACGGGCCGCCGTTCAATATTTCTTTTTCCCCTTTCTTCACCGAGAGTATCTGGCCGGATACACGGCTGATCTCACAACTAAAATCTTTTCCGGTAATGACATAGCGGTCTTTCTTTTCTTTCAAGCGGGTAGAAGCAGTTGGCAACGCCTGCAATTCGTTCTGCCCCTGTCTGCCGACAGGGATCAAATACTCATCGGCAGTAAAGCCGCGGGGATCGGCAAAAGACAGATAGAGTTCATTCGCCTTTTCGGGATGGGCAAGCCGGATGCGAAGTTGTCCTTTTTCACCGGGTTCCAGGTCTGCGAAGGCCGTTCCCTTCTCCTCTCCATACGCCCACGTGATACGCAGTTCATCCAGGTTTGTATAGGTGTACCGGTTTTCAAGATCGATGACCAGTTCGTTGGCTGGAGATAACGCCTCGGTCGTCACACGGACCGGACTGTATATCTTTTTCATATCCCAGTACTCCGGTTTCGGGCGACGCCAGCCGTCGATCGGTCCCCAGGGGCCATAACCGACTGCATCCCCGTTAGGCATCTGGAAAATATCGTCGATACCAGACCAGATAGAACCGCCTAAAACGCCCGGTGTCTTATACATATTGTCCCACGTAGGAGCCAGCGCCAATGCCCAATCGCTACGGATGCCGGGGTCAGTCACCAGCTCGCTCCGGTTATAGACATTCAGGTGGCAGTATTCGCCATACGTCATCGGCCGGTCGCTTTTGGCGGCGACCTTATATCCGTTGGGACCCGGATAATGGATATTCGCGATCGGGGCCGTGCTGCCTTGGTTGTTGAACCCGCCATAGGCCTGGTCGTGAAAAGTGAACGGACGGGTAGGATCGGCTTTTCCCATATAGACCTCTACCTGTGCAAATTCCTTATTCCAGTACGATTCGTTCGCCATCGACCAGAAGATGATGGAAGGATGGTTCCGGTAGAACTGGATCATCTCCATATTCGCCTGCAATACATACGGGTAATATTTAGGATCACGATAGTTCAGCACCTTCCAGTTCTCATTCGCATGATGGCCGATCCAACAGACCGGTGCTTCCACTTCCACGAACATGCCCAGTTCGTCACAGACTTCGAGCAGCTCTTCACAAGGAGGGTAATGGGAAGTACGGATAAAATTGCAGTTCGCATCCCGGTACAGCTCGACATCCTTCCGTTCCAGGGCAGGATTCATCACACGTCCGGTCAACGGATGCATTTCATGCCGGCAAACTCCTCTCAACTTGACAGCCTTGCCATTTACCAGCAAACGATTCCCTTGTATCCGGATCTCGCGGAAGCCAAAACGTTTCTCTATCTGCTCGACAACCTTGTCCGAGGTTCCGACTTCGATTTTCATCGTATATAAAGATGGATGCTCGTTATCCCACTTATCCGGAGAAACGACTTTGCCAGTCAGCCAACCGCTCCAGGAAGACCCGGCGGCAATCTCCGGAATATGCCGGCTCAGGACAACAGGCAGTCCGGAAAGGGAAAGGCGAACCGATACATCTTTTTGTATCTCATCCGAGCTATTCGTTACCGACAGATAGACTTTCAAGTCTGCATCTTTATAGTCATCGTCCAGCTCCGTCACGATACGAAGGTCCGACAAATGGATATCCGGAACGGCAAAGAACGTCACTTTACGGGTTATGCCTTCCAACTGATGTGCCGCATATTGAGTCAGGCTCCCTAACATGTCTGCCAACGACTCGCTGCGAACCCGCAGGGCCAACAGGTTTTCACCCGCCTTCAGCCCTTTCGTGACATCCAGTTCAAAAGCAGTCATTCCTCCCATATGGGAACCGATTTCCTTTCCATTCAGATACACGACCGACTCACTGGAGACACCGTCGAAACGCAGTTTCACCTGCTTTCCCTGCCAATCCGCAGGCAATGTGAATGTAGTCTGATAGCCTCCGAAACCGGCGGAATCGACTTTAAAGCCTTGCATGGACCACTGTCCCGGAACTACGATCGGCTTCCAGTCCCGCCCGTTCTGTTTCTGTTCATAAAAACGGGCAGCAGGCTTTTCATTGAACAACCACGTCCCGTTTAAGGACAGGACCGGATTATAGACACCGGCTACCTGATGGGGCTTGATGGTATATACAGGTAAAACTTTTTCCGCACAAACAGTCGTATCCACCGTATAAGCCTGGGTATGCACCAGTTCCTTTTTACGTTCTTCCCCGAAAGGTTTCAGCTGGGCCGGATTGGACGAATACAGGTTCAGCTCCGAAACAATCGCATTATCTCCCTTCAAGGCTTCAAACACCAAGACCAATTGTCCGTAGGCGTAGGCTTTCTTCGGCAGGTCGATCATGTAGCGTTGCTCCTTCCCTTTTTCAAGTACGACGGGCCCCTGCACTTCGTTGCCGTCAGCCACGATACGCTGTTCCCTCCGGTTGTCAGCCAGATAGACCACCTCCATCCGGTAATCGGCCTGTATATCCATCTGATCGAAAGCATAGATGACCGTCCCGCCGAAATTACAGGTTTTCGCCTCTTTGCTTCCCGTGAAAGAATCCGGCAATGTATAGTCATCCCCTTTGATCAGGAAAGCTTGTGTATTCGTTACTCCGCAGTCGTTCGTAGCCACCCGCCGCATCTCCTTGTTCTGGGCCTGCAAGCCAAGGCACAAAAAGAGCATAAGCCCGGTATTGAACAGCTTGTTTTTACATAGATTGACCATACGCATATTGGTTTTCGTTTTATATTTACATTATCTGATATGCAAAAGTACGGACAATCCCAACATCTTTCCTCTCTCTATTCTAATTGAGTACACACCTGCCAGGAACAAAAAACAGGAAAACTAACACAAAACGGAACTGCTCCCAGACGCGGCAGCCGATCAGTAGACCTTAAGCTTTTGCATGCCTCCTTTTTCAAACTCGATTGCCCCCGGATACGAGTTTTTCCGGCTTCTTTTATTACCCAGATAATCCCTATTCAAGACTTTCGGAGTTTCCGCTCCTCCAACAAAAGACTGATGGGAAATAGCTAGGTGCGACCAAAACTTGTTTATCTAAATCCTAAACATGCATAAAGACAACAGGGCAAGCATTACCTTGCTATGCAATAAACTTATTAGCTTTAACACATGACCTGCCCCGAAAGTGACGAAGAACTATGTTTCCCATTTCCTCTGTCACTGTATCACTGATTTCTTTTTACCAGTTGATATTCAACTTATTTGATTAGTGATATATGCCCGTTTTCTCTATCACTACGGT
>UMLQ01037606.1_pt1 | contig 14279 bp, 9 predicted proteins | sample 1966631 | NCBI WGS metagenome assembly UMLQ01 (sample SAMEA4836206, study PRJEB28245) | human gut metagenome | biome: gut microbiome; material: fecal sample | place: Denmark | collected 2008 | reverse complement strand
GACGTTCAGATGGATCTGAACGACGGCTACCTGACCATTCAGGCAGTGCGCAGCCACAGCAATGACGAAAAGGACAACAAGGGTCGCTATGTGCGGCGCGAGACCTTCTCCGGCAGCTGCGCCCGCAGCTTCTATGTGGGCGAAGTGAAGAAGGAGGACATCCACGCAAAGTTCGAGGATGGTGTCCTGCATATCCAGCTGCCCGCTCCTCAGCAGACAAAGGCTCTGCCTGAGAACCCGAATCTGATCGAGATCGAGTAAATGCCGACCGTGTGCGCCAAGGCATAACGTATATAGGATGCCCCCGGAGAGTTGCAATAAGCCCTCCGGGGGCATTTTTTGTGTTCAGGCTTTCGATGACGGAGAGGGGAGAACTGAACCCTCTCCGTCATCGCTGCGCGATGCCACCTCCCCCGATGGGGGGAGGTTTTTGCTCTGCTTACCGGTAGATGCCGAAAAGCTCCCCCTTCGGGGGAGCTGGACGCGACCAACGGGAGCGGACTGAGAGGGTTTTCTTCCTAGAGATGCCAACGCCGTAGGCAATGACGGAAAAGAGCATCCTTGTGCACACGCTTGTTTTACCCGAAAAACTTTATTTTTCTACCATTTCGTGGTATCCTTATAAGGCGCACGCAATACAGGCCTGCGGCTGCACTGGCAGCGGCAGCGGACTGCGTGCGGCAAAAAAAGAACGTATAGAAGAGAAAAGGGGGATAAAAGTCATGGGCGAATTTGCCTTTCAGACTTTACGGGAAAGTATCACCTCTGCCATCAGGAGCAAGATCCTTACCGGGGAATTACAGCCGGGCGTAAAGCTGGCCGAGCAGAAACTGGCCGAGGAGTTTGGCTCCAGCCGGGCACCCATCCGGGAGGCGCTGCGGCAGCTGGAACAGGAGGGCATGGTCGAGTATTCGCGCAATGTGGGCTGCTCGGTGCGCCGGGTAAAGCCGGAGGACGCCTACGAGATCTATCTGCTGCGGGCAAATCTGGAAATGACGGCGCTGCGCTATTTTGATTGCAAATTCCCGGAGGAGGATCTGCGCACCCTGCGCGGCATCTTAGAGGAGATGCGCAATGTCCGGCCGGGGGATCTTTCGCAGATCGTGGAGAACGACAACCGCTTCCATGCGGTCATCGTGCAGCGGGCAGGGCTGCCCAGACTGCTGAAATTCTGGGACGACCTGAACTACGGCAACCTGCTTGTTGGGGCAAATAGCGGCTCCAACCACGAGACGCTGGCACAGCGGCAGAACGGCATTCACACCAAGCTGTACGAGGCGCTGGCAAGCGGCGACACCGAGGTTGCCTGCCGCGCTGTCTACGCCCACTACATGGAGCCTATGGAGCGGATGCGCAGCGCAAACAGCGCCGTATAGGCAGCGGACGAAGCAGCAAAATAAGGGGAATTTGGCTGACCGTCTAAATTTTGACCAATCATTTTATGGAAATTGCAGATTGTCTACAATCTGCAATTATGCTATACTATCAAAGTGATCGGTCGAGTACTGCTGTATTTTTGGTAAAAATTGCGAAACGTATGCGGAACCTCGGCCTTCTTACAGGAACTTCCGCCCTGTGTGGAAAAGAAAGAGAGGAATTGTCCGCATGTCTAACAAAGAAAAAGCCACAAAGATCTCGTGGCTTACCCTTGCCTTCATGGCCTTTTCTACGGTCTGGGGCTTCGGCAACATTACCAACGGCTTTGTGTACTTTAACGGTCCGCAGGTCATCTTCAGCTGGATCTTTATGTTTGTCCTGTACTTCATCCCCTATGCGCTGATGGTGGGTGAGCTGGGCTCTGCCTTTAAAAACGAGGGCGGCGGCGTCAGCTCCTGGCTGCACCAGACCACCAACGCCAAGCTGGCCTACTACGCCGGTTGGACCTACTGGGCCTGCCACATCACCTACATTGCCAGCAAGGGCAGCGGCTTTTTGAAGGCGCTGAGCTGGGCCATTTTCCGCAACGCGGAGACCTACGATTCCTTCCCCACCCGCTACATCCAGCTGGCTACCTTCTGCATCCTGCTGCTGGGCTGCTACATTGCAAGTCTGGGTCTGAATCCCCTGAAAAAGTTGCTGACTGCCGCAGGCACCTGCACCTTCGTCATGTCCCTGCTGTACATCCTGATGATGTTCGCTGCCCCGGCCATCAACCCCACGGCAGAGTACGTCCACGCAAACCTGAGCTTCAGCAGCCTCATTCCCAACTTCAACGTCACCTACTTTACGTCTCTGTCCATTCTGGTGTTTGCTGTGGGCGGCTGCGAGAAGATCTCTCCCTACGTCAATAAGGTCGAGAACCCCAGCAAGGGCTTCCCCCGCGGCATGATCGCGCTGGCCGTCATGGTGGTCACCTGTGCTATTCTGGGCACGCTGGCCATGAGCCGCATGTTCGACCCCGCCGTCATCAACGCCAGCGCAGAGAGCTTCAACGCCTATGTCGCCAACAGTTCCTACTGGGCTTTCCAGAAGCTGGGTCAGTACTACCATGTGGGCGATCTGTTCATGATCATCTACGCCCTGTGCAACGTCATCAGCCAGCTCGCCGTGCTGATCTTGAGCATCGACGCACCGCTGCGTATGCTGCTGGATAACGAGCACACCAAGCAGTTCATCCCGCAGGCTTTGCACAAGGTCAACGCCCACGGCGTGCACAGCAACGGCATCAAGATGGTGGCTGTGCTGTCCGGCTCCATCATTCTGGCACAGTCCTTCGTGCCCGGTGCGGCTGCTGTTCTGCGCCAGCTGACCAAGCTGAACTCTGTGTGCATGCCCATGCGCTATCTGTGGGTGTTTGCCGCCTACATCGCCCTGCGCAACGCCTACGATACCATCCCTGCCGAGTACCGCTTTGTCAAGAATCAGGCCGTGGCCAAGTTCTTCGGCGGCTGGTGCTTTGCCGTTACTGCCGTGTGCTGCGTGCTGGGTATGTACGACAAGGACCCCTTTACCTTTGCACTGAACGTCATCACCCCCGTGGTGCTGACCGTGCTGGGATTCATTCTGCCCGCCCTAGCAAAGCGCGAGCAGACTGCTGCTAAAAAGTAACCTGAATATGCTTAAAAAGGGCCGGTCAGCACTGACCGGCTCTTTTCTCAGGAAATTAGGAGGTTTATTTTTATGATCGCATCCGAAGTCCGTGAAATGCTGTCCTTCATCGACGGCAACCCCACCGCATACCACACCACCGCCGCTGTGCGGGATATCCTGCTGAAGGCAGGCTTTGCCGAGCTGCTGGAAAGCCGCAAGTGGGCGCTGGAGCCAGGCAAGGACTATTTTGTCTGCCGCAACGGTTCCAGCATCATCGCCTTCCGCATGGGCGACCAGCTGGAAAATTACAGCTTCAACGTTGCCGCCGCCCATACGGATTCTCCCTGCTTCCGCATCAAGGAGAACGCCGAGATCCACATGGGGCAGAACTACACCAAGCTGAACACCGAGGGCTACGGCGGCATGATCTGCGCCACATGGATGGACCGTCCGCTGTCTGTGGCGGGTCGTGTGCTGGTGCAGGAGAACGGCGCTATCGTATCCCGTCTGGTGGCACTGGACCGCGACCTGCTGATGATCCCCAGCGTGGCCATCCACATGAACCGCGAGGTCAACGATAAGGCTTCCTTCAACAAGCAGGTGGATATGCTGCCTGTGCTGGGCGGTGCCTGCGAGGAGGGCGCGCTGAAAAAGCTGATCGCAGAGGAGCTGAAGGTGTCCGAGGAGCAGATCCTTGGCAGCGACCTGTTCCTCTATGTGCGGGAAAAGGCCACCGTCTGGGGCTGCAACGAGGAGTTCATCTCCTGCGGCCGTCTGGACGACCAGCAGTGCGTTTACGGCATCCTGAAAGGTCTGCTGACCGCCAAGAACGCCCGCTCCATCGGCGTGGCAGCCTTCTTTGATAACGAGGAAGTCGGCTCCGGCACCAAGCAGGGCGCAGCTTCCACCTTCCTGTACGATGTGCTGCACCGCATTGCCCAGAGCCTTGGCGGCAACGATGAGGACTTCCACCGCGCGGTGGCTTCCAGCTTTATGGTCAGCGCCGACAACGCCCACGCCGTGCACCCCAACCACCCGGAGCACACCGATGTGAACAACTGCACCTACATGAACAAGGGTGTGGTCATCAAGACCCACGCAGGTCAGAAGTACACCAGCGATGGCATGAGCGTTGCCGCCGCCCGGGAACTGGCTGCCCGCGCCGGTGTGCCGCTGCAATACTTTGCAAACCGCTCCGATAAGGTGGGCGGCAGCACGCTGGGCAATCTGGCCATGGCACAGGTGTCCATGAACTGCGTGGACATCGGCCTGCCCCAGCTGGCGATGCACTCCTGCTACGAGACCGCCGGCGCAGAGGATACCCTCTCGCTCATCAAACTGATGCAGGAGCTGTACAGCAGCCACTTTGAAGAGACTGCTTTCGGCACCCTTTCCATCAGCAAATAAACCGATAAAAGCAAAAAAGACTGCTGTGCGCTGTTTTGCACGGCAGTCCTTTTTGTGTAAAAGTTGATTTTCCGTGGCCGGTTAAGCTCGGATATAGAAATCCGACGGTAGTTGTGGTAAAATAAGGCATCCGGGAGCGCCGGGCGCTCCGCTGCAACATCAAAAATGGAGGTTTTCTATGAAAAAGACCTATCGCTCGCTCTTTTGTCTGCTTGCGGTGCTGCTGCTCAGCGTCAGCGTGCTGCCCTCTGCTTCGGCGCTGTTTTCCAAGAAGCTCTACTATTATGGTGTAGTAGAGGGTGTCAGCCGCACCGTGGAAGGCAAGGTGGAGTCTATTCTGGTGACTGCGGAAGAGCAGGAGACCTATCAGATGATCGTTACCGACAGCACCGTCTGGCAGGACCATGACGAAAAGACCACCTCCGACCCCGCTACCCTTGCGGTAGGCGAGCAGATCTGCGTGGTGCACGACCCGGCTGTGATGATGTCGCTGCCGCCGCAGTCGGTGGCGTATACCGTCATCCGCAACTTCCCCGCAGGCACGGATCTGGAACAGGAAGCCCGGGATGCCGCCTGCCCGGTGAAAAAGTTCTTCGCCGACACCCGCAAGGCCATTTCGGACTGGTTCTACCAGACCATGCCCATCTGAGGGAAAAGCTCCTTCTATAACGCAAAAAACTGCTGCCCCGTACCGGATGCCAAAGCGTCCGGGCAAAGGGGCAGCAGTTTTTTTATGCAAGGTTATGCGGCGCTTTGCGACAAAAGCGCTGTATACCGCTATTTATTTTCGGGGGGGGGGTAACGCGGAAGCGCTTTACCACCTGTTCCAGTGCGCTGATGTCCACAGGCTTGGACAGGTGTTCGTCCATGCCGGCTTCCTTGCTCTTTTGCATATCCTCAAGGAAGGCGTTGGCGGTCATGGCAAGGATGGGGATGGTGCGTCCCAGCGGGTTTTCGCCGCTGCGGATGCGGCGGGTGGCTTCCAAGCCGTCCATCACCGGCATCTGCACGTCCATCAAAATCATATCATAGTCGCCGGGCTTCACGCTGGCAAAGGCATCCACGATCTCCTGACCGTTGGGGCAGATGGTGCAGCTTGCGCCTTTTGTTTCCAGCAGCATTTGCAGAATCTCGGCGTTGATGGCGTTATCCTCGGCACAGAGGAACTTCATGCCGGACAGGGGAGAAGTGGTCTCTTCTTCCTCCGGGAGCGCCTGCGCCTTTTGCACCGTGTCCGCTTCGGTGTCAATGGGGAATTCCAGCACCACCTCAAAGCGGGTGCCCTTACCGGTGGCACTCTCTACGCTGATGGAGCCGCCCATCAGGTCTATGACGCTTTTGGTAATCGCCATACCCAGACCCGTGCCCTGCACCTTGTTGGTGCCGGAGCGCTCCTCACGGGTAAAGGGGTCAAAGAGGGTCTTTTGGTAGTCCGCGCTCATGCCGATGCCGTCATCCTGCACCACGAAGCGGTACCGGGCGTAGTGCTCGTTCCGGGGCAGCTCTTCCACCTCCAAACGGATGTGCCCGCCGGTGGGCGTATACTTGACCGCATTGGAGAGGATGTTCATCAGCACCTGATTCAGACGGTTGGGGTCGGCCAGCACGTTTTCGTGCTGCAGATTGGTGCTTACCGTAAAGCTCTGACTGCGCTGGCCTGCCTGCTGCCGGATGATGCTGTCCAGCTGGCTGATCTGCTGGGGCAGGTTCATTTTTTCCACATGCAGGGTGGTCTTGCCGCTCTCGATGCGGCTCATATCCAGAATATTGTTGATGATGCCCAGCAGCAGCTGACCGGAGCTTTCCAGCTTGCCCAGATGCTCGGCAAGCTTTTCCGGCTCGTGCAGCTCGTTTTTCATCAGGGCGGTGATGCCGATGATGGCGTTCATGGGGGTGCGGATATCGTGGCTCATGTTGGAAAGGAAGTCCGTCTTGGCTTTGCTGGCACGCTCGGCGGACTGTAACGCCTCGGCGGCAGCATCCTGCGCCCGCCGCATCTCGTCGTTGGCCTGCGTCAGCTGGATGTTATACTGCTCCAGACGGAGGTTCGTCTCTTTTTCGGCCCGCAGCTCCCGCTGCTGCTTTTTCCGAAAAAGGAACCAGCCAGCAATGACTGCCATGATCGAAAACACCGTTGCAAAGCCTACAATAACGACCATGACGATATTGACCAGCTTCTGCGTATTCACGGCCACATATTTTGCCGGAACAAGGAACGCCAGCGTCCACTGGGCGTTTTCCATCTGCTTCAGGGCGTAGTAATACTCAGTCCCGTCCAGCACGGCGTTGGAATAACAGGAGCCTGTGCGGGCAAGCCGCTCCTTTGCTGCTGCAAAGGAAGAACCGTGCAGATAGGACATCTGGGAGAGCACGGTGTATACGTTATGCCCCTTCAGCAGCTCAGTGTCATTGGCGTTGAACAGCTTGAAGCCGTTATTATCCAGCACATAGACGCTGTTGTTGTTTTCGTAGGCGTCGCAGCGGAAATAATCGTTCAGCTGGGTCATGCACTGGGAGATGCCGAAGTAGCGCAGGGTGATCTCGCCGGTCTCACTTTGCAGTGTGATGGGGGTGGAGAGCTGTTCCAGAAACACCATCCGGGAGTCGTCCACGGTCAGCGAATTGGAAACATAGCTGACCCGCTGCGGCGCGTTTTCCAGATAGTTCATTTCCCGCAGCAGACCCGTGCGGCCATACTCGGTATAATAACGCCCGGCAGCATCCACGGCGATCAGTTCGATCTGTTTTTCATGGTAATTGGAAAGCTCCGACAGCTTTTTCAGATAGCGGTAGAGATCGGTATCAGTCTCCAGCGGGGTGTTGTACAAATAATTACACTGCACATCCACCTCGTCCCAGTGGTTGTCGATCACATCCTCCAGACTGTGGAACATCTGGTGGGTGACCTCTTCCATCTGGCTCAGACGCTCGTGGTAGACAAGGTTTTGGATGTAGGTCTGGCTCATGACAAAAAGGGTCAGGATCAACACGATGCTGACAAAGCCGAAGCCCACAAACAGCTTTTTATAGATTTTGTTGTTCACATCCAGTATCTCCTGTCCGTTTTATTCAACTCCATGCGGTGTCTGCCCGGCTGATGGTGGTGTAAGCACCAAAGAAGGTTTTTGCGGCATCCATGCCCACCACGCCGCTGTCTGTCACCGTTGCTTCGGCAGCCAGCTGGTCGCTCACACCGCAGATGGCAACCTGATAGGTCTTGCCCGCCTCCGGCTGCACCGGGCTTACCAGCACATAGGGGTAGCCCTTGCCGTTGCCGTAGGCATCGTAGCCAGAAGCCAGCAGGTCGCTGATCTGCTGCCCGGTCAGGGTGACGGTCTGGATGGTGCGGTTCCAGCCGGTGGGCAGGATGACCGAAAGGTCGTAATCCGTAATGCCCTTGGCGTACAGCTTGGCGGCTACGCCGTGGTGGTTCTGCTCGGTAGGGTTGCCGGGGATCCATGCGCTCAGCGAGACCAGCGCAAGGTCGCTGCCGGTAGCCTGTGCAAAGCAGCGGCCTACCAGCATGGCGCAGTCCTGCTGCGAAAGCTCCTCCGTAACGGTAGTGATGACATCCGGGGTGTTGTTCACCACACTGTCCTGATCCTCGTCCAGCTGACGGATGACATCCTCCATGGTGGCGTTGCCCTTCATGAAGTCCAGCATTTTAAGGCCGGTGGTCACGAAGGTGTTTTCCCAGCCGGAATAGATAAAGGGCGCGGTGTTGCCTGCGTTCAGGGTATCGGCGATGTCGGCATAGTAGGTGCCGTCTGCCTTTGCACCCTTGAAGGGCAACAGGCTGCTTTTCAGCGCCGTTGCGGGCTGCAGAGCGCTGGTGCCTGCAACGGTGGAAAGCACACGCATCACCTTGAGCGCATCTTCCAGCTTTTGGGGGTTCTGTTTCAGCTTTTTATTCAGACCGTAGAAGCGGTTCACATTCAGCACAAAAACGTTCTGGGTGCCGTCCTCGGAAAGATAGGGCATCAGGCCGAATTTATCGGCGTTGCCGTCTGCCTCCACAATGCCGTTGGTGTTTCCGATCAAAAACAGGGTATTCCCCTCGGCCATCCTCTGCAGGGTCACGTTGTCGTCAAGAGCATCGCCGGAGCCGTTCAGCATCCCGATGTCCTTCCACTTTTTGACATACGCCATTGCCTGCATCATGCCGGGGGTGTTGCTGACGTTTGCCTTGCCGGAAAGATAATCCTTCTGCCACAGTCTGCCGTCCAGTGTGCCAAGGAAATCGGCATCTGCAATGTTGCACAGATACTGGAAACCGTAGCCCGGGTACTGGATCTGCGGCAGGCAGAGATCGACCCCGGCTTCCTTGGCTTTTGCAGCCAGCACTTCCAGCTCAGCGAAAGAATTGGGCAGCTCCCAGCCGTGTTCTCGCAGCAGGGTCTTGTTGTAGGTGATGCCGTAGCAGTTGTAAACCGAGGGCAGCAGATAGATGGCACCGTTGTCGAACACGTCCTGCAGACGGGACTCCACATAGTTATCCGTAAAATCGTAGCCGGAAAGGTCCAGCAGTTTGTCGGAGACCAGATCGATCTGGGGGTCGTAGTAGGTCAAGGTGCAGACGTCCGGCAGGTCGCCTGCCGCAAACATATTCTGCAAACAGGTGGTGGTGTTATCGCCGCTGTATGGCACGACCTCGATGTTCACTTCCGGGTAAACGCTGTGCACCTGCTCAATAAAGGCTTCTATCTCCTTATAAGGTGCCATAAAGGTGACGGCTTCGTGCGCATCTGCTGTTTTGCTTTCAGCCTTGCCGCCGCCGCAGGCGGTCAGCGCTGCCGTGGCAGCTGCAACGCTGCAAGCCTGCAAAAAGGAGCGGCGGGAGATCTTTTTTATCATATAAATATACTTTCCTCACATTTTCGGAAGGCAGTACTGCGCAAGTGCAGGAGCGCAGTGCTACCTTAGCGATTCTTACACACCCCACAGGAACCCCTACGCTCGCGGCCTGTCCGCACGGGGCATACGCCGATTTTCCCATAAAATAACAATCATATTGTATCATTGTAACAAAAGTGTTTCAAGCTGTTTTTTGAAGGATTTTGCATGGAAAAGGGCGAACAACCGCGTGCTTTGCAGCTGCACGGCATAAAAATACCCCTGACACCGGGGAAGGGTATCAGGGGTTATGGTATTCCGGGCACGCTGTTTTATTGCAGGGGCTCTTTTGCGCGCAGACGCCGAAAGGTGTCCTCTTTTACAAGCTCGATGACCACCGCTGTCAGGGGGATAAAGAAGATAATGCCGATGATGCCAAAAAGCTTTCCGCCGATCATGGCGGCAATAAGGGTGTATAGCGGCGAAAGCCCCACGGATTTGCCCACCACACGGGGATAAATGAACTGGTTTTCAACAAACTGCACGGCAAGGTACACGATCAGGCAGCGCACCGCCAGCACAGGGTCTACCAACAGCACAAGGAACACACTGACCACGCAGGAGATCAGTGCACCCACATAGGGGATGATGGCGCAGATGGCGGTGAGCACGCCCACCAGACTGCCGTAGGGGATCTTGAAAACGGAAAATGCAAGAGCCATCAGAACGCCAAGGATCACTGCCTCGCTGCATTGTCCCGTTAAAAAGTTTGCAAAGGACTGCCGGAACAGCCGGCAGAACTTCAGCACCCCGGCGGCGTGGGCGGGCTTCAGGTAGGCGCACACCAGCGTGCGGGCTTGGTGGCCGAGGCTCTCCGTACTAAGGGACATATAGACGGAGATGATCAGCGCAAACGAGGCGGTGATCGCGATATTCACCGTGGCAGAGACAGCCCCTACCGCATTGACCAGCACCGTGTCGATGCTTGCGGTGACCTTGTGCAGCAGCTGCTCCCAGTTGATGCCCTCCAGCCAGTTCATCAGCCAGCCCATGTCAGCATCCTGTGCGTTGAGATAGGCAGTCCAGCGGGGAATATTGGCCTCGATCTGCACATACAGGCTGTGGAAGGACTGCACCAGCTCCGGAATCAGCAAAGTCAGCGCCAATACCAGCACCAGCACAACGCCCAGCAGGGTGATGAAAAAGCTGAGAAGGTGGATGGCTTTCGCCGAGGGCTGCTTTTTGGCCTTGCCGAACAGGCGGTTCAGCCGCTTTTCCAGACCGGTCATGGGCACGTTGATAAAAAGCGCCAGAATGCCGCCCGCCAGAATGGGCAGTACCAGATCTATCAGCTTTGCGGCAAAGGCCAGAACGTCAGAAAGCCGCAGCAGCGCTACAAAAAGCGTTACCCCTACCACGGTAACGAGCAGAGATTGTTTTGTTTTTGGTTCCATGAAAAAGTTCCTTTCCCGGAAGATTGTGGCAGCAGGCAGCAAAAAGACCGCCCGCCGGCTCTTTTTGGTATTGTAATCGGAAGAAAAGGGCTTGTCAAGACGAGAGAAAGGGAAACGGGACGTTATAAAAGCAGTTTGCGAGAATGCAAGCGGGAGCTTTTCAGTAGGGAAAAAGCGTGGTATACTTGGCCAGAGCAATTTAAAAAAATTGAGAGAAACACAGCTTGAAAGGAAATAGATCATGTCGAAAGATGAATATTTGATCACAGATGCGCCGCTGAAAGCGCTGACGGTTTTTGCAATGCCAATGATCCTGGGCAGCTTTTTTCAGCAGGTCTATAATATGGCGGACTCCATCATAGTCGGCCAGTTTGTCGGCTCCTCGGCACTGGCGGCTGTCGGTGCCTGTGCTGCGCTGACCAATGTTTTTATTTGCGTGGCACTGGGTGCCGGTGTGGGTGCCGGTGTGCTGGTAAGCCGCTATTTTGGCGCTAAAAACTATGGCAAAATGAAAACCATCGTGTCAACGTCCCTGCTCAGCTTTCTGGTTTTGAGCGTTGTCCTTGGCGTTTTTGGCTTTAGCTTTTCCCGTGCTATGATGAGCGGCTTGCAGACCCCCGCCGACATTCTGGAGGACGCGGTGCTGTATCTGCGGGTCTATTTTGTAGGCTTTCCGTTTTTGTTCATGTACAACATTCTTTCCACCATGTTTACCTCCATTGGGGAGTCCAGGATCCCGCTGGGGCTGCTGATCTTTTCCTCCATCCTGAATATTTTTATGGATCTCTGGATGGTGGCGGGGCTTGGCTTGGGCGTGTTTGGCGCAGCCCTTGCCACGTTGATCGCACAGGGCATTTCTGCGGTGTTTTCGTTTTTGATCTTCCTGCACCGGATGCGGCAGTATAAAAGCCCCTTTAATAAGTTCGATCGGCAGGAGCTGTATTCCATGCTCCGCATTGCGGTGCCATCGGTCTTGCAGCAGTCCACCGTGTCCATCGGCATGATGATCGTGCAGGCGGTGGTAAACCCCTTTGGCACACAGGCGCTTGCCGGATATGCAGCAACGATGCGGGTAGAAAATGTTTTCTCGCTGATCTTTGTCTCCATCGGCAATGCGGTCTCGCCCTATATCTCCCAGAATTTTGGTGCAAAGAAAATTGACCGCCTCAAAAAAGGCTACCATGCTGCACTGGTGCTGGACCTGTGCTTTGCGGTCATTGCCTTTGCGGTCATTGAAACCCTGCACACCCAGATCTCCTCGCTGTTTCTGGGCAAGGACGGAACGGCGCTGGCCTATCAGGTGTCCGGTGATTATATGCGGTGGCTGGGTTACTTCTTCATCTTCATGGGCATCAAGATGGCGACCGATGGCGTGCTGCGCGGGCTTGGCATCATGCGCCCGTTCCTCATTGCAAATATGGTAAACCTTGCCATCCGCCTGTCCGTTGCCCTGATCTGCGCACCGCGCTTTGGTATTGCCTTTGTCTGGCTTGCCGTCCCGGCAGGGTGGCTTGCAAACTTTCTGGTCTCCTATGCGGCGCTCAGAAGATCGTGGCCGACGGAAAATGCAGCGGCAGCCCAATAATTTTGTGCAGAGCGGGAGCGGGTGGTGGCCTGCTGGGAAAAGTTCAAGGGGCTTTTCCGTCTGGTGGAGCATTCCTGATGGACACCGCACTGCGGCGTAAAAAATAGCAAAGGGCTGCTGCACAGTGAGATAGCTGTGCGGCAGCCTCTTTTTCTATATGCGCCCCGGTCTGTTACAGCGGTTTACTTTTGGCAGGAGAAATGCTATGATACACCTTAGAAAAAGCAAGGAGGAGCTACGATGGGCATTGCAGGAAACGAATGGGGTTTTCAGGTGGGCACGCTGCCCAAAGGTGCGCGGGATAAGATCAGCGATGTGCCGGGGGTGACGGTAGGGCACTGCACCTTGGCAGACGGCGTGGTGCAGACGGGCGTAACGGCGCTGTTGCCACACCAAGGGGATATTTTCCACGAAAAAGTGCTGGCGGCCAGCTATGTCATCAACGGCTTTGGTAAGACCACCGGCCTTGTGCAGATCGACGAGCTGGGCACGCTGGAAACGCCCATCCTGTTTACCAACACCCTCAGCGTGGGCACGGCGCAGAACGCGCTGGTAAAGTATATGCTGGAGAAAAACCCCGACATCTGCGAGACCACCGGCAGCGTGAACCCGGTGGTCTGCGAGTGCAACGACTGCGGCCTGAACGATATCCGGGGGCTTCATGTGACCGAGCAGCACGTTTTTGCCGCGCTGGCAGACTGCAAGGCAGATTTTGCCGAGGGTGCCGTAGGTGCCGGGCGGGGGATGCGCTGCCACGGGCTGAAAGGCGGCATCGGCTCCGCCTCCCGGGTGGTGGAACTGGACGGAAAACCCTACACCATGGGCGCACTGGTGCTCTCCAACCATGCGCTGTTCGATGACCTCATCGTGGCGGGCACGCCCATCCATACGCTGCTGGGCGACAGCATCCCGCCCCACGAGGATAAGGGCTCCATCATCACGGTGCTGGCCACGGATATCCCCCTGAGCGAGCGGCAGCTGCGGCGGCTGTGCCGCCGGGCGCTGGTGGGACTTTCCCGCACAGGTTCCTACTGCGGCAACGGCAGCGGCGAGATCGTCATCGCCTTCACCACCGCCAACCGGGTGCCGCACTATTCGGAGAAAGCCCTGCTGCCCATGACCCTGCTCCACGATGATGCCATCAACCCCCTGTTCCGGGCGGTGGCAGAGTGCGTGGAGGAAAGCGTTCTCAGCAGCCTGCTCCACGCCGAGACGGTTACCGGCAACCATGGCCAAACCTTCCACAGCCTGACGGAACTTTTAAAAAACCGCGCCTGAGGCGCTGCAATACAGAAAAAAGCCCTGCATCCGGTGCAGGGCTTTTGCTTTACTTAATAGCGGCGGTGGATCTTTTTGGTGGGCTTGCGGCGGTTCCAGTTGGAGCACAGCAGCCACAGCCCGTAGATCAGGGCGGCAATCAGGCTGAGCACCAGCACCACCTTCAGGTACAGGCTGGTCAGGAACTCCTTCACCTTGTCCACCCCGAACAGCAGCGGGTTGCGGGCTACGTCCTGCCCGGCGATCAGATCCACCACGCCGATGGTCTCGCCCGCCAGCTTCAGCTCCACCGTGCCCACTACATCGCCCTGCTGGATGGGGGCACAGACGTAGTCCGGCAGATGGAAGTATTTCTGGGTGACGGTGCCGTCGCTGGTGGAGGGCAGCAGGGTCATCATGCTGTCGTTGGGGTACAGCTGCAAGGTGTCGGTGTCGGAGGAATATCGGACCGGGATCTCCGCAATGGTCAAATCAGTGTCCAGCGCAGCCTGAATGGAAAAGCTGTCGAATACCCAGTCCATCAGTTTGACCGTCTCGAACAGGGCGGGGCGGCGGTTGGCGTAGCCAAGGGTATCGCAGCTGTCAGGGCTGTCCATCACGCAGAAGATATAGGTGGCACCGTCCTTGTTGCCCCATGAAACATAGCTCTGGGTGCCGGTATCGTTTTTAAAGGCGGTCACATTGCACATGCC